>VYLX01000005.1_pt1 | contig 61744 bp, 43 predicted proteins | sample 5114181 | NCBI WGS metagenome assembly VYLX01 (sample SAMN12291812, study PRJNA351875) | freshwater metagenome | isolation source: freshwater lake | place: USA: Michigan, Sherman Lake | collected 2011-08-08
CCGTGACCCGCACGCCCGTTCGGGATCAGTCGCGATCCTGGTTTGGCGTCGGGCCTAAGGGGGACGATTGAGGTCGGGCGGACTCGGATTCGATACGTGCGGGCACGCGCGGGGGGTTCGATCGCAGGGGCAGGTGCCACCGCACCAACGTGCGGCCCTCGGTCTTGAGCGGTCGCCCGTCGACACGCATCGGCACCGGGCTCGGCGCAAACTCGATGTGCCCGACGACGATCAACCCCGGCTCGGTGAACCATCGCGCGATGTCGTAGGTGTGCATGCCGCTGCGCTGGGCGATCGCCTGGCTCTCGCCGAGCATCGCGCTCGCCTCGGGCGGGCGCAGCAGCGGGAAGAACGACAGCGCATCGAGGCGTTCGTTGTTGAGCTCCAGCGTCTGCGGGGCACCGAAGCCCATGCCGCGGTTGGCGACCGGCGTAAGGCCCGCCAGGAAGGGCTCGGCGTTCTGCTCGATCCGCGGCTGATCGATGAGCTGCTCGAGATCCAGCAGCTCGCCCGGCGACCATCGCGGGAGTTTCATCGCCACGGCGTTGAACATGAGTTGTGCCGAGGGCGGGCGGTCCAGCTCCAGTTGCTGACGCACGACGACGATCGTCACGTCCGTCAGCGGCGCTGGCAGTTCGTGCACAAGACGGCCGGAGAGCTTGAGCGTGCTGCCGCCGCGGCGGGGCGTTGCGAGTGTCTCCATCACCACCGGCGCGTCGAGTGTGGGGCGAGGGAACGCCCAGGGCGTCGGGCCGGCCCAGTCGGCCTGCAGGGCCTTGACGGTGCTGCGGGACGGGATTCCCGCGCGGTCGGGCTGGCGGGCATCCAGCGCGTACGCACGAGTATCGATAAAGGGGGTCTGTTCGGCGCTGGCCACGGGCGAATCCCACGGTGCCAACGCGTTGCGCATGCGCGCCTCGGGCGAGGGGCTTGCGCCGGACTCAGCGTCGGACGATTGATCGATGGCCACGATCATGTCGTTGTAACTGGGCAGCATGATGTTCAGCCAGGCGCGGGCTCGGGCGGTCGGCTGCCCGTGCACGCTGTCGATGATGGTCAGGTGGCGGGCCTCGGTCGTGCGCGGGCGGATAACGCTCGCGCCGCCCCATGCGATGGCCGTGAACACGCCGGCGATGAGCACAAACGCGACCCACGCGTGCTGCGTCCACTGGCGGATCTTCAGAAGGCGATATCCCAGCGGGCCGGCGACGATCCAGTAAATCCCGAAGACCGCAAAGGACAGCAGCACTCCCGCCGCGGCGGCGCCGGTCTTGGAAATCGCCCCGGCCATGCCCGAGTCCAGCAGAATCTGCTCGCGGTACATCCCCATGAGCCCGGCGTTCTCACCACGGTTCTGATCCAGGCGTCGCTTGACCTCGTCGGCGGAAATCAGCACCCCGCGACGCCCCAGCACGCGGTTCCAGAACACGTCCGGCATGATCGCCGCCCGCACCGCGGGCGACGCAAGGTCGATCCCGATCATCGTCACCGCGCCCGCGCCGACGTGTCGGCGAACAACAATGCCCTCGCTCGTGCCGTCCGGGCCGGCCAGGATCACGCGGGCCTCGCCCTCGCCCGCATTGGCCTCGGGCGTAAGAACATGCACGACCGAACGTGTCGGCAGCGGCGGCGAGGACCGGGGCGGGCCCTTGGCATCCGCCCGAATACCGCGCTCGCTTCGCAGAAGCAGGCGGTAACGGTTGAGGTCGACCGCCTCGCGACGATCGGGCGTGACCCGGGGCAGAATGCGGGCCAGCGGGTTGCTGCGGGCGAACCAGTTCTGGCTGATCGACGGGAGCACAACGACCAGGTGCCCGCCGCGGGTGACCCACTCGGTCAGCGCGTCGGCCTGCGCCTCGCTCAGGTCCGTGGGCTCGTTGCCGACGCCCGATTGGGACCAGACCAGCACGCCGATGGGTGCCAGCGGCATCCATCGGTCGGGAATGTCGGTCACGGCGGTGGTGGCGATGACGCTCGGCTCGTGGCCAAGCGGCAGGGCCGGCGCATCGCTGAGCCGGACGCTGAGGGAATCCAGGCCGACGGTGTCGCGTCCGATAATCCCGATGATGCCATCGCTCGTGCGGATGGCGGTTCTGTTCCCGGGCAGCGTCGCAACACCAAGAAGGCGCTGGCCGACGGGCAAGCCGGAGGCACCAATCTGGGCCCCGATGGTCAACGCGCGAATCTCACCACTCAGGCCGCGGGCGAACGCCATCGGTGCGCGGAAGGAAATCCAGAGTCGCTGCGGCGACCCGGGGCTGGTGGTGACCAATCGCTGCCACCGGACCTGGTCGCCGTCGGGATCGGGCATTGACAGTTCGATGAGCACCTCTCGCGGCGAGGATGCCGAGTCGTTGACGCTCACCAGCACGCCGGCCCAATCACCCGGGCGGATCTGATCACCAACGCCGACTTGCAGCACGCGGATCTGGACTTCCGTCGGGACCGCTCCGCCGGGCAGCGCCACGGCCTGGGGGACCGGGGATGCCTCTTCGGGTGCGTCGTCGGACTGTCCGAGAACATGATTCGGCGCGAGCAGCCCGAGGCACAGCAAGAGCGCAATGGCCATGGCGGGCCGGTGGGTTGCCAACCAACGCAAGGGGCCGACAACCGACCATCTGTAGAGCCCGACCCCGAGAGCAACATCTGTTCTTCGCAGGTTCATGCGGAATGAGTGTACGGGCTTGAGTTGACACACGAGCGGGCCGATGAACACGTTGTGAGCAACGCACCGATCGAGCTCTGGATGCTGGTTCTGGGCGTAGCGGCCGCCGCGGTCGTGTCGTCGCTGTACGTTCTTTCGTCGCTCATCCGTGATCACGGACGGGTTGTGGAACTGGACCGAGAGGTCCGCAGGCTGCGCATGGAGTATGCGAAGCGCATGCGAGATCTCGCCGCTCGCAGCGGGCTGGGCGAGGCCGGGCCTGAGCCGGTGACGGGCGAGGTTGACATCGTCGAGGCGGAGCCGGCTTCGAGGGCCGCCTAGCGACCGGGCATCAACGAGCGGAGCAGAACGCTCACCCGTCCAACGCTCGAGCGCGTGTTGAGCAGGCGGAGCGAACGCACGGCGGTCGCGGCGTGGGCCGCGGTGCGGAAGCCCGGTGAGCCGTGCAGCGCAAGGCCGGTCTCGAAGTAATCATCCCACGAGCGATCGAGTCCGAGCACGACATTGCTGGCGCGGATGACCGGATGTTCGACCGCCAACCCGGTCACAAGTTGGTATCCGATCGCCGCGATGGCGCGGACCTCGGCCCGCTGATCATCGCCGAAACTCGGGCCCTGCCCCGGGGGGCGGGCGGCCAGAGCCAGCGAGCGAGCGACACCGTACAGCTCGACGAACAGCGCACCGCGTCGGTCGACCTGCACCTCGGACATGGACAACTCGCCGTGGACCTGCCCCTGGGCATGGGCGGCCTGAGCGGCCCCGAGAATCTGCTCCAGGGCGTGCTTGGATTCCTCGACGCTCAGCGAGCCGCCCTTGAGGCGGAGCAGACGATCGAGCGTGACGATCCCGTCCGCGTCGCCGGTGAACGGCGTGATGGCGTACGGCTCGCCCTGGCCGTCGCAGCCCCACGCGGTGACGGGCAGGATGTGCGCGTCGCGAAGGCGCGAGGCCGCGGTCATCGCCTGCGTCCACGCACGATCGAACTCGACACGCAGGCCCGGGCGCTCGGCCGACTCTGCCGGGAGACGAACGCGATACAGAACATGGTTCTCGCGGGTCCCCTCGTGGCGGACAAGCCAGCGGCATCCCAGTACACCGGGGGCCAGTTCACGCATGAGCGTGTACGGGCCGACCTGGGCGGGTTGGGTGAGCGGGGATGTCACGACACTGAATGGTAGTGGTCCGAATCGCGTCCGGCCCCTTGGGGTGCACCCTTGCCAAGAAGACCCGATGCCCTTCACCAGCCCCGGCACCAGCCCGGCACCCGCGGGCAGCACCAGCGCCCACCACAGACGACCATGGGAAACTCGTCGGGGGCGGCTGGCGGGACCCGGGGCGGGAGATTCCTACCCAAGCGTCCCCCACCGGGCCTGCGGACCGAGTTATGCTAGATGAACACGCGTTGCCCATGCCCCCACCGTCGAACGCTGGCGGAACGGGGAGAACGGGCGCGACGACGCCGACCTCCGCGGACCGAACAAAGGACACGAACATGAGCACGATGGCCCCAGCACCCGCCGCACACATCAAGCCGTCGAACGACCCCCTGCAACTCATCGACGTCGACCACGTTCGGTTTTACGTCGGCAACGCCAAGCAGGCGGCGTTCTTCTACGCCAACTGCTTCGGGTTCACGATCGATCAGGTCAGCGACCTCTCCACCGGCTCCCGCGACGCCGCACACTACTTGCTCACACAGGGGAACATCCGGCTGATCCTCACGACGGGTCTGTCATCGGAGCACCCGGCGGCGATGGAGTGCGCTCTGTACGGCGACGGTGTCAAGGACGTGGCCTTCACCGTCTTCGACGCCGAGACGGCCTACGACCGCGCGATCAAGAACGGCGCGATGTCCGCGTACGAGCCACGGACCTACAAGGACGAGCACGGCACCGTCACCATGGCCGGCATCCGTACCTACGGCCGCGCGTGCCACTCGTTCGTCTCCCGCACCGGCGGATACGACCTGACGAACATCAAGCAAGGCGGCATCTTCCAGCCACGGTTCAAGAAGGTCACCGGGCTGAGCGTCAACGACTTCAACGTCAAGCACCCCTGCGGCCTGAAGTACGTCGATCACCTCGTCGGCAACGTCGAACTGGGCAAGATGAACTACTGGGTCAAGTGGTACGAAGATGTCCTCGAATTCAAACTCTTCAAGCACTTTGACGACAAGGACATCAGCACCGAGTACTCCGCCCTGATGAGCAAGGTCATGGCCAGCGGCAACCACCTGATCAAGATGCCGATCAACGAGCCGGCCGAGGGCAAGAAGAAGAGCCAGATCGAGGAATACCTCGACTGGCACCATCACACCCCCGGCGTCCAGCATCTGGCCCTGCGGACCGACGACGAACTGCACTCGATCGCGGCCCTCCGCGCCCGAGGCGTGGACTTCCTCACGCTCCCCGATGCCTACTACGACCTGGTCTGGGCCCGCGTGAACAAGATGCTCAAGGACCACGGGCACGAAGCCGTGCGCGAGGATCACGAGGCCGTCAAGAAACTGGGCATCCTCGTGGACTCCGACGAGGACGGCTACCTGCTGCAACTGTTCACCAAGCCGCTGCAGGACCGCCCGACGCTGTTCTTCGAGATCATCTGCCGACGCGGCAGCCAGTCCTTCGGCAAGGGCAACTTCAAGGCGCTCTTCGAGGCCCTGGAGCTCGAGCAGGAGCGGCGCGGCAACCTGTAAGCCGGGCCCGCTGATCCACGAACGCGTTGGTCAGTCGCCCGAGCGCACGACCGAGTGCGCACGCAGTGCGTCAAGGTCGACAAACTCCAACGCCGCCATGTGCGTGCTCTCCAGCACCACCGGCGGAGCCTTGCCCGCCTCAAAGGCCTCCTGCCACCGCCGGGCGCACAGGCACCAGCGATCGCCCGCGCGAAGGCCGGGGAAACGGTACTCGGGCCGCGGCGTGCTGAGGTCGTTGCCAGCCGCCGCGGTGAACACGAGGAATTCTTCGGTCATCACAGCGCAGACGACGTGGACTCCCGCATCGCCCGCGCCGGTGTCGCAGCAGCCCGTGCGGAAGTAGCCGGTCATGGGGGCGGTGGAGCAGGGTTGCAGCGTCGAGCCGAGCACGTTCTTCGCGGAAGTCATGGCGAATCCTACCCTCAGGGCCCAGCAGGGAAAGGAGCACGATTGGCCGGTCATAACAAGTGGAGCAAGGTCAAGCACCGCAAGGCCGTGGTCGACAAGCGCCGCGCCAAGGCGTGGAGCATGTGCTCGCGCGCGATCATCTCCGTCGCACGCCAGGGCGGGCCGGACCCGGAGTTCAACTTCGCGCTCCGCGCGGCGATCGATGAAGCCCGCTACTACAACGTGCCGCAGGACAACATCGACCGCGCCATCAAGAAGGGCGCCGGCGGCGGCACGGGCGACAACTTTGAACCCGTGCGATACGAGGGCTATGGCCCCGGCGGCGTGGCGATCGTCATTGATGCGCTGACCGACAACCGCACCCGCACCGCGGCGGACGTGCGGAACATCTTCGCCGAGAACGCCGGCAAGTTCGGCGCGTCGGGCTCGGTCGCGCACCTGTTCAAGGCCGTGGCGCGGATCACGATCGTGTCCAAGTCCCCCACTGCGCTCAGCAGCGACGCGGCCCTCGAGGCCGCACTGGACGCCGGGGCCGATGACTGCGTCGCGTCCATCGGCGATGAGGAACGCCCGGCCGCGCCGGGGACGTGGGACGTTCTGTGCGCACCGACCGAACTTGCGCAGGTCAAGAGCGCACTGACCGCGGGCGGGCTTGTGAAGGTCGAGCGTTCGGGCTTTGACATGCTGGCAATGACCACGACGGAAGTCTCGCCGGCGGACGCCGAGCCGCTGGCGGAACTGATCGACGCGCTGGAGGACAACGACGACGTCAAGCACGTCTACACGAACGCGGCGTTCCCGGAGGCGTGAGGCGTCGCGAGGCCGCTCGCGGTTTGTCGGGGCCGGGGCCGTGGGCGGAGCTCGCGCGGACCGCAAGGGCGGCCGAAGGTCAGGCAGACGGTAACGTTTCCAGGCCGTCGGGTTTACCGACGCGCCTTTGCCGCGACGACGACCGAGCCGAGTTGCGCCCGGGTGAACGGGCCGATCGGGGCGGTGGATGTGCCGTCGCCCTCGAAGCACATGCGATAAAGGCCCGCGAGCATGATCTGCTTGAGTGCCGAGGAGAGGAACATCAGCACGCAGACTGCCAGGAACCAGGGCAGCATGAAGACCGCGAAGAACCACCCGTTGTTCGTCAACGCGAACAGCCCGGCACTGGCGCCGAGGCACGCCAACAGCGAAGCCCAGACGACCACGCCCACGAAGAATGTAAAGCCGAACTGTGTGACGAGCGCCTCGCCCCACGTGCGCTTGACAACCGCCGCGGACCGCTTGATCGCATCGACCGCGCCCAGGTCGGACGCCACCAATGCCGGCACGACAAACATGACGGCCACATTCCAGACCACTTCGATGCCCTGCAGGATCCACCACGCGATCCAGCCCGCTCGCTCCTTCAGAGCCATGATCACAACGCCGACCGTGCAGTTGATCAGCGACCAGAGCGCGATGCGGTGAACGCGACGGCTGGCGAACGCCAGTCCATGGCGGAGCGATGGCTTCTTCCCATCGAAGATGTCGAAGATGCAGCGCATCATCGCCGTCTGGAAGAACACCAGGACAAAGGACATGACGAAGTACACCGGCACCACGCAGGCATAGAGCAGAAACTTGGCATTCGCCTGGACCTCCTCCTCGGTCGCTTCCGCGCTGATGTTCACGGCCTGAGAATCGCTCATCGCCAACCCCAGCAGGATCACAAGTACGACGCCAATGGCGCCGACCGTCACGACCATCGCATTGAGCACAGTCAGGAGCAGCAGTTTCGGATGCTGGCGAATGATCCCCGCTGATCGAACGAAGATGTCGTAACTGTTCCGGAACTTCAGGCTCAGGTTGGTCAGCATTTCCTGCTCCGATCAGAACGTGTTGATACTCACCCCATTGCGAACGCGTGGAGCAAAGATCTTAACCCATACCTCGCCCCGCGCCAAGTGCAGCCTCGCAATGGTGCCTTCGATCATCGCAGCCGGAACCGCGGGCCGGGGCCATGACCCGACCCCCGCTCCGCAACCCCCTCGCTCTCAAGCCATATCCTCCCGCATGGCTCATTCCCTCGTACTGCTTCTCGCGGCTTCGATCTCCGTCGTCGCGCAGCTCCCGGCCGTTACCTCCGGATCCGACGCGCGAGCGCCCGCTCTTGCACCGGCGCTATCACCCACTCTGGTAGCCGCCCAAACACCCGCCGCGGCAACGCCGTTCGACCTCCGCGCTGTCGACACCTCCATCGTCCAAGTCATCGTCCGTGTCAACAACGACGACGGGACGATCACCGTCAAGCAGGGCACCGGCGTTGTGCTCCCCAACGGCTACGTCTTCACCGCAGGGCACATGTTCGCGCAGTACAGCACCGTCGAGGTCGTCTTCGGCGGGCGAAGCCTCCGAGGCCTCGGCGGCCCGGGCAGCGGCGGCGTACGCCTCCAGCACTCCTCTCACTGGCACCCCGACAAGCAGAAAATCTGGTTCTTCTCCGGCACCGACGTCGTGCTCCTCGGCGGGGTCGATACGCCCTCCTGGGTCGCCCCCGCCCGCCTCTCTCGCCACAAGGCCAAAGAAGCCGACCTCATGACCGCCGTGGGCCTGAAAGACCCGCAAACCCCACGCATCCGTACCGGCGGCGTCACCATCGAAACCGGCAAGGCCAACCTCCCCGCGACCTTCGAGGTCGACTACTCCAGCACCCACGGCGACAGCGGCGGCCCTGTCTTCCACCGCGACGGAAGTCTCGCCGGGATCCACGTCGCCACCATCACGCGAACGATCACGTACGCCGACGGTCGTCAGGAGCAGCGCGTCTCGTCGCTCGCGTACGACCTGAGTGAGCTCCAACTGCCTCGCTGACCGCCCCACGCTGCCAGTTTCACACGATCTCTCCCACACCCCCACTTCGCCCCGGTGGATTTCGGGACTTCCCGCTTCTACCCTCGGGCCATGAAGAACCGCTCAACGTTTCTCGCCTCCCCCGCGATCGCGCTCTCATCCATCTTCCTGCCGGCGATCCTCACCTCCCCAGCGTCGTCGCAGGTCGTGTACGCCCTTGACGACGGCACCGGCTCGGTCAACATCGGCCCGACTTTTCCCGCAGAGTTCATGTGGGGCAACGTCTTCGACGCCTCGCCCGCCGGGCGGTTGATCACAAAGATCTCCGTCGCCTACGGGGCCCTGCCCGCCGCGCCAGCACCCGCGACACCGGTGCGCCTGTATCTCTTTGAGGACCCGACCGACGATCTTGATCCTCGCGACGCGATCCTCGTCGCGACGACCACGGGCCTGAGCGATCAGCCCCGGACCAACGTGTTCATCGACTATCCGATCACGCCGACGGTCGTCCGCGGCACGTTCTTCGTCGCGGCCAGTTGCCAGGTCGACGGCTCGTCGCTTCGCCCGGCGAGGCTGGACCCGCAGTCCATCGCCCAGGCCGCACGCGCCTGGGTCTTCGGCGCCGACACATTCACCTTCCCCGCGCCGACGCTGCCCAACCTCGGCGGATCGCCCTACATCCTGAACATCTCTCAGAACGTCGTGCGCGGAACGTTCCTCGTACGCGCATCCGGCTCGTTCATCGCCGACTGTTCGCCCGCGGACATCGCCAACACCGATGGCGATCCGCAGAGCGGCGCGGACAACCAGTTGGACAATGGCGACTTCGCCGTCTTCTTCACGGCGTTCTTCGCCGACGCGAGCGACCCGGCCCGATTCGTTGCGGACATCGCCAACACCGACGGCGACATCGCGCCGACGTGGACCACCGGCGTTCAAGGCGGCGGTCCGGATGGATCCGTGGACAATGGCGACTTTCAGGCGTTCTTCGCCGCGTTCTTTGCCGGCTGCCGATGACCGCCCGGCGCCGTTGGGCCACACGCCCAGCACGATGAGAATCTGGGCAATATGCGCACGGATCTTCATCGAGTCTTGACATTGGCGCGCTCGCCTTCACACAGCGTTCGTCTATTGTGCCCGCCTAGCCAGCACTTGTTGCGCACATCGGTGCGCACTGTGTTCGACGCGCTTGCGCCGAAGTGCTGTAATTCCGCATCAATCCCGATGCGTCGTTCCGCCACTCGCCCGAACTCGAATCGAACTCGAATCTGGAGCCCCCAATGATCAATGCCCGTCCGCCCGTGTCCGTCGTGCTCGGTGCCCGTCTTGGTGCGTCGGCGATTCTCGCCGCCGCGTTGCTGGGGTCGGCCTCTGTCGCCTCGGCCCAGCAGGTCATCACCCAGTGGAACTTCAACGCTAACACCCAGAGCACCGCCAACCCGCCGCCTTCGGTCGGCGCGGGCACCGCGAATCTGATCGGCGGCACGATCGCGACGTATGCCTCGGGCTCCGCGACGGGCGGCTCGACCGACCCCGTGATCCCCACCTCTGCAAACTTCGGCTGGAACACCACCGTCTACGCACCGCAGGGCACCGACAACGGTCTCCGCGGCGTGCAGTTCGATGTTCCCACCACCGGCTTTTCCAACATCCAGGTCCGCTACGACTGTCGATTCTCCTCCAGCAGCAGCCGCTGGACGCGGGCCTTCTACTCGACCGACGGCTCGACCTTCACGCCCGTGACCCCGGTCGGCGGGACGGACCCGTTCGTCGCCGGCACGGGCGCAACGGGCGATGAGTGGATCCGCAACCGCTCGTTCGATCTCTCGACCATCCCCGCGGCCAACAACAACCCCAACTTCAAGTTCCGCGTCGTCGCCGTCTTCGCGCCGTTGGCCTGGAGCCTGAACACCACCCCGCCCCAGCAGGCCGCGGCGAACTCCGCATATCAGCCCAAGCAGAACACCTCGATCTACGGCACCGGCGCCGGCGGCGCGGGCGGCACCAACCGCTACGACATGGTGACCGTCTCCGGCACGCCCAGCGCGCTCTCGCCCATCGCCGCCAACGGCACCGCCCTGCCCAACTTCGCGTGCTCGACCACCGGCGGCACCGCCGCACTGTCCGTTGCCGTGCGCCCCGGGTACAACCCCACCAGCACCGGCATCACGGTCACCGCGAACCTGACCGCGGTCGGCGGCTCCGCCAGCGTGCCCATGACGCTCACCTCGGGCGTCTACACGCTCAACGCCACCATCGCCGCCGGCCTCACGCCCGGCGTTAAGAACATCGCCGTCACCGTCAGCGACGCGGCTCAGCCCGCCAACGGCCAGCCCACGCCCCGCAGCACGGTTGCCAACATCCCCGTCACCATCGCCGACTGCGGCTTCGTCTCCTCCGCACCCGTCGTCATCAGCCAGGTCTACGCCAACGCCGGCCAGGGCGGTGCAAGCATCGACTCGAACTACATCGAGATCTACAACCGCTCGAACGCGCCGGTCAGCCTCGACGGCTGGTCCATTCAGGTCACCGGCGCTGGCACCAGCGCCGGCTTCGAGGATCCGGCCAACGTCCTGCCCCTCTCGGGCACGATCAACCCCGGCCAGTACCGCCTCGCCCGCTGGACCACCCCCGCGACCCTCGGCGCGCCGCTCCCCTCCGCTGACTTCATCCGCCCCGCCGGCGGCAGTCTCCTGAACAACCTCTCCGCTCGGGTCGCTCTGGCCACGACCACCTCGCCGCTCCTGACCGGGTGCAACAGCGCCAGCGTCGTTGACATCGTCGGCTACGGCTTCGCCGCAGTCTGCTTCGAGGGTGCGGGTGCCGCCCCCGGCCTGGGCGCCTCTGATGGTGCGCTCGTCCGCAAGCTCGCAGGTGCGCAGGATTCCAATCAGTCCTTCAATGACTTCACGGTCACCACCGGCACGCCCCGCAACCGCGCCAGCGGCGGGTTCCTCGCCGGCTTCCCGACCGAGAGCGTCGTGACCGTCTGCCGCGGCACCACCGCCACGGTCAACGTCGCCGTCTCCGCGGCGACCGTCGCCCCCGGCCCGAGCACGGGCATCACGGTCACGGCCGACCTGTCCAGCCTCGGCGGTCCGAGCAACTTCCCGCTCGTCAATCAGGGCAACTGGGTGCTGAACTACGCGATCGCCGGTTCGACCCCTCAGGCCCGCTACCCCATCACCATCACCACCGCCGACGCTCAGGGCCGCGTTGACTCGTCGACCCTGATCCTCGCCGTCGCCCGCTGCGAGCCCACGTCCTCCCCGCTGGTGATCTCCGAGATCTTCGGCGGCGGCGGCAACCTCCCCTTCACGCCCTCGGCCGACTACGTCGTGATCTTCAACCGCACCGCCAGCCCCATCAACCTCGCCGGCAAGAGCCTCCAGTACGCCTCGAACGCTGCTGCTCAGGGCTTCGGCACCAACGGCGTGATCCCGCTGACCGGAACCGTCGCCGCCAACGGCTACTTCCTGATCCAGACCGGCGCTGACGGCACCGGCTTCCCTCTGAGCCTGATCTCCCCGCCCGACTTCATCGCCAATCCCTCCATCGGCCTGGATAACTCCTCGGGTCGCCTGGCCCTGGTCGATGGTCTGGACCCCATCGGCAACACGCCCTGCGGTTTGAACATCCTCGACTTCGTCGGCTACGGCACCGCGATCACCTTCAACGGCGTCGGCCAGGCTCCCCGCCTGGACAACGCCCTCAAGGGCATCCGCCTCAACAGCGGCTGCACCGATCGCGGGCAGAACTCGCTGGACTGGAGCACAGGCGACGCCTCGTTCTTCCCGAACTTCTCCGGCACCCCCACCTTCTCCTGCGGCCCCGTGCCCACCCGCCCCTGCTCCGCCGCCGACATCGCCAACACCGACGGCGATCCGGGCGCTGACACCGCCGTTGACAACGGCGACTTCACCCTCTTCTTCACCGCCTTCTTCCTCCCCGAGACCGACCCCGCACGCATCTCCGCGGACATCGCGGACACCGACGGCAACCCCTGCCGTGATGATGCGGTCGACAACGGCGACTTCTCCGCGTTCTTCGCCGCGTTCTTCCTGGGCTGCGGCGGGAACTGAGTTCGCAACACACCCTCGCGACCCCCTTCAAACCTCTTCACACACGTTCAGATGTACCCCCCACCGCCCCGCACGACCTCGTGCGGGGCGGTGTGCATTTGGGCCGACGCAAGGGCGCGGATAGGGTTCGTACTCAGCCCCGACCTGAGAAGATGCACGCGTACGAGATGCCGCGCAATGCCGCGGCTCGTCGCACCACTGCCCGATCCATAACGCATGCGTGAAAAAGGCCCGGCGTGCATCCCACGCCGGGCCTTTGGGTTTCGCTGAGTTGTCCCGCGAATCAACTCACGGGAAGATGCCGCGGACGGCGTAGACCTTGCCGATTTGTTCGAGGGCCGCGATGTACGCTGCCGAGCGCATGTCGGTGTTGTACTTCTTGCGCGCCAACTTCGTCCGCGTCGCCGCGGCGACCATCAGGCGGTTGAGTTCCGCGTCGACCTTCTCGACGCTCCATGTGGTGCAGCTCTTGTTCTGGACCCACTCGAAGTACGACACGGTCACGCCGCCGGAGTTGGCGAGGATCGCCGGAATGATCTCGATCCCGCGGTCCATGAGCACGCGGTCGCCGGCGGGCGTGGTCGGGGCATTCGCACCCTCGGCGACCACCTTGGCGTTGATGATCTTGGCCTGGTCGGGCTTGATCATCTGCTCGAGCGCGGCGGGGACAAGGACATCGACCGGCGTGGAGTAAAACTCGTTGGCGGAGATCTTCGTTGCGCTCTGGCCCTTCTTGTTGCCCGAGCCGGTGACGGCCTGGACCTTCTCAAAGCCGTCGACGCCGCCGTTCTTCGCGACGTAGCCGGCAAGTGAGTGTGCATCGATGCCGCCGTCGTTGCGGATGCCGCCGGTGTGGTCCATGACCGCGACGAGCTTGGCGCCGAGGTCCTGGAAGATGCGGGCGGTCCAGGATCCGACGTTGCCGAAGCCCAGCACGCTGAAGCGCATGCCCTTGACGTTGATGCCCATCTCGGGCAGCAGCTCAACGCAGACGTCGACAACGCCCTGGCCGGTCGCCTTCTCGCGGCCCAGCGAGCCGCCGATCTCGACCGGCTTGCCGGTGACAACACGGAGCGCGTCCCACGACGAGCGGTTGCTGTCGGTCAGCGACTCATAGGTGTCGGCGAACCAGGCCATGACCTGTGCGTTGGTGCCGACGTCCGGCGCGGGGATGTCGTAGTCGGGGCCGATGGCGTGGCTGATCGCAGCGCAGAAGCGGCGCGTGACCCGCATGAGCTCAGCGGGAGACATGGAGTACGGGTCGCACTTCACGCCGCCCTTGCCGCCGCCGTAGGGCAGGCGGACCAGGGCGCACTTCATCGTCATCAGCAGCGCGAGCGACTTGACGTCGTCCAGGTGCACGTGCGGGTGGAACCGCAGGCCGCCCTTGTACGGGCCCAGCGCGTTGTTGTGCTGAACGCGATAGCCCTTGAAGAGCCTGTAGTCCCCGTTGTCCATGCGGACGGGGAAATGAACCATGATCTCGTTCTTGGGCTGCGCGAGGATGATCTGCACCTCGTGCGGCACGCCCAGCAGTTCCGCGGCGTGAAGCATCACGTCCACCGTCTGGGTGTACAGATTGTCCGGGTCCGGCGGAAGGCCGACCTCCGCGAACACCGGCGAACGCATCACGCCTGCTTTCGCTTGCCCGTTCGACTTGCCTTTGCCGCCCTTTGATGTCGTCATGCTCATGGATGTCTCGGTCGTTCGTGGTCGTCCCTGCGTGTCTACACGTGCATACACGCTCAGTTGATGGTTCTCAGTCCTGTTTGTCCGATCGGCAAAGTGCCCCTCAGGACTCAAGTCGCTCTGGGAAATCTCTTTTCGATCGCCGCGGGCCAGCGGAATGCTCTACCGTTTCACCCGCGCAGTTGTTCGCGCGGCTGAAAGGGGTCTGATGGTACTGTACTGCGCTGCCGACCTGTTGTGGGCGACTCGGATCAAGTCCACTGCCGATGCTCTGGGCGTGCCCTGTCGACCGGCCCGAACCGTTGAGATGCTCGAGGCTCGGCTGAGCGATAGCCCCGTGCGTGCCCTGCTGGTGGACCTTGAGGCCGGCGAAAACGCACTGGCGCTGATCCGCCGCCTGAGACCCGATCGCATCGCTGCGCCCGGGGCCGACGCGCCATCCACCCAACCGGGTGGTGTCCCGCCCGCCTCGGTCCGGATCGTCGCGTGGGCGCCGCACGTGAACGTGGCGGGGCTGAACGAGGCTCGAACGCTGGGGGCGGACGCGGTGATGGCTCGCGGGGCGTTCAGCCGTTCGCTGCCGGGGCTGCTTCAGGCCCTGAATGCGGGGGATGCGGTCGCGAGTGATCTTCACGATTGAGACGGGGCGTGCGGAGGGTCGAGGTCTTGATTGCGGAGTAGGGCGGAGCGGTGATTCGCCTGCAGAAACAGGCCGATAGTCTGTTTTCCGGGGGCATGCGCCCGTGCCCGATCGGCAGTGGCTCCGGGCGACCTCCGCTCCTACTGTTCACCCAACGTCTCGCCAGATCAGCACCCGCGGCGGAGGCCGCCTGTCCGGTCGCATTGCGCCGACAGGCATCGCGCCCTCTGAATCCGCTGATCCGGTCGAGAAACACACGCACGCCCGCGGGAAACGAAAGCACACGCTCCATGATCGACGAAACCCTGATCGCCTCCCTCAACCTGTCCGGTGACGAAGCCGAGAAACTGCTCGGCGGCGAAATGGACATGTCGGCCATCCTCGGCCAGCAGATGGGCGATCTCCAGGAAGGCCAGATTCTCGAGGGCGAGGTTGTGGGCTTCGCTGGTGATGATGTGGTCATCGAAGTCGGCCTGAAGTCCGAGGGCCTGGTTCCGAAGGAAGAGTTCGACGGGGTCGAGGTCAAGATCGGCGACAAGATCAAGGTCCTGCTGGACAAGATCGACGGCGAGGGCGGGCTGGTTCAGATCTCCAAGCGCAAGGCCGACCGCCAGATCAACTGGCAGCGCCTCGTCGACACGACCCGCGAGGGCGATGTCATCGAGGGCAAGGTCACGCGCAAGATCAAGGGCGGCCTGCTGGTGGACATCGGCGTCCCCGCGTTCCTGCCCGCGTCGCAGGTTGATGTCCGCCGCCCGGCCGAGATCGGCGACTACATCGGTCGCACGGTTCGCGCCAGCGTGCTGAAGATCGACCTTGAGCGTCGCAACATCGTGGTTTCCCGGCGCAAGTTGATCGAGGAGGAGCGCGAGAGCGCCAAGAAGCGTCTCATGGAGACGCTCAAGGAAGGCGAGATCGTGCCGGGCGAGGTCAAGAACATCGCCGACTTCGGCGCGTTCATCGACCTTGGCGGGATCGACGGCCTGCTGCACATCACCGACATGTCCTGGGGCCGGATCAACCACCCCAGCGAGATGGTCAAGATCGGGCAGAAGGTCGAGGTCAAGGTCCTCAACATCGACCGCGAGAAGGAGAAGATCGCGCTGGGCCTCAAGCAGAAGGAAGTCAGCCCCTGGGAGGAGATCGAGAACCAGTACCCGGTCGGCTCGCGCATCCGCGGCTCGGTGGTCAACATCGTCTCCTACGGCGCGTTCGTGCGTCTTCAGGACGGGATCGAGGGCCTCGTGCACATCTCCGAGATGTCCTGGACCCGTCGCGTCAACCACCCGTCGGAACTGGTCAAGCCGGGTGACGAGGTTGATGTGGTTGTGCTCGAGATCGATAAGAACAAGCAGGAAATCTCGCTCGGCATGAAGCAGGTCGAGGTCAACCCCTGGGAACTGGTCAGCGAGAAGTACCCCCGCGGCACCGTCATCGAGGGCACCGTCCGCAACCTCACCAACTACGGCGCGTTCGTCGAGATCGAGCCGGGCATCGACGGCCTGCTCCACGTCTCGGATATCTCCTGGACCAAGAAGGTCACGCACGCCAACGAGGCCCTCAAGAAGGGCGATGTCGTCAAGTGCGTCGTGCTCGATGTCGAGCGCGACAAGCAGCGCATCGGCCTGGGCGTCAAGCAGCTGACCGAGGATCCGTGGGTCGGCCTCATCCCCGAGCACTACAAGCCGGGCATGGTCGTCCGCGGCAAGGTCACGAAGATCACCAACTTCGGTGTCTTCGTCGAACTCGAGTCCGATCTCGAAGGCCTTCTGCACATCTCCGAGCTCTCCGACCAGAAGGTCGAGAACCCGCAGGATGTGGTCAAGATCGGCGATGAGATCGACGTCAAGATCCTGCGCGTCGATACCTCCGACCGCAAGATCGGCCTCTCGCTCAAGCGCGCCCAGTGGGGCGACACCTCGGAGCGTGACGCATCCACGCGCACCCCGTCGGCCGCGCCCGCTCGCGGTGGCTCCCCCACCCGCGGCGGCATGGACACCCACGGCGCGATGGGCACCGACAAGATCTCGTTGAACCCCAAGCAGTAAGCCGGACCGGTCTCGACAACTCACTGTCCAAAACGCACAAGCCCCGGGAACATCCCGGGGCTTTGCTTTTTGTCCGCCGACCACCGGCGGTGGAGTAGGGCTGGCAAACCTCAAACCTCGAACCTTCGAATTCTCGACTTGCGGCGCAAGAGGCGGGCGTCACTCCGCCATCTCCCTCAGCACATCGCCAGGAAGCTCAGCAGGGCGAGGATGAGGACACGCTGGCGGATGGTCGTCAACTCGATCGCATTCCAGGCAAGCGTGCGGCTCATCTTCGATTCTCCTGGCGAATGTCCTGATCGAGGCGATCTTCCCGGCACAGGCCGGGAGTTACGGAAGTACGGGAACAACCGCCGTGCCAGATCAGCCGGCGGAGCGGCGTGGCGAGGAACAGCATGCATGGATTCCGGGACGGGTGCAAGTTCTCGCCCGTTGCGCGTGGCAACGGGCATTCAACCACGGGGTTTGACGGGGGCTCTCGGACCCTGTGGAGGTGTTCTCGGACCCGTCGGCAGCCGGAGGTGCACCGGCGGCTGGAGGTTCGTACCCTCCTCCATGTCGCCGACGCGAACTGTGGTGTCGCCCGGCGGCGCGGAGTGTTGCATGAACACGACAGATGCCTCGGCGCGTTGCGGTCCCATAAACCCCGGCGATTGCTCTCTCCCGATCCGTCCATACGTGCACGATCCGGCTCGGCGTGGCCGCTCGATGACGCGTGCGGCGCTGCTTGTGTGCTATTCGGGGCTGCTGGGCGTGTTTGCGGACGCTGCATGGGCGCAGGCGGAGATCCGCCCGCCGACGGCGACGACCAAGGCCGCGCTGGCGACGGTGCCGCCGACACCGGCGGACACGATGCGGGCGTATCGCTCGATCCGGACGTGGGTAGACGGCTGGGGGCTGCCCGCGCGACCGGGGACGGGCGACCTGCCGATCGCCAGCGGAGCGAATGTGGCCCTTCGGCTTGAAGGGGAGGTGATCGCGCAGGGTTCGCGGATGGCGCTGACGACCGCGGGCGAGACCGCCGACCGGGCGATCTGGGAGGCGGTGGTGCGGGCCTTTGAGCAGGCGGATCGGCGGCTGCCTGTGGAGCGTGACGTTCTTCGGGGCGAGCGGCTGCGGGAACTCGGGCCTTCGATTTCGCTCTCGCTGGAACTGGCCGGGGCGGTGATCCCCTTCGAGCCCTCGACGCTGGAGGACCTGGACACGATGCTCGCGGCGGGGATCGACGGCCTGGCGGTGCGCGTCGCGGGAGCGCCGGGCGAGAACGCATCGGGAGAACTGGAGGCGATGTTCCCCGGCGCGATGCTCACGGCGAACCTTGCGCCAAGCGAGGCGATGCGGCCGCTGATCAGCAGGGCAACGGGGCAACCGACGCTCGCGTTGCTGCAGCCCAGAGAACTTCGGGAGCGGCACAACGTGACGTTCTACCGATTCCGAACGACGCACGTTGCGCAGCCGTCGGCGGGTGTGCAGCCGGTGTTCCTTGATCGCGGCGCACGTCTGATCGGCCTGGATAGCGTGGACTCGCGGGCGGATCTTGTCGCGTTCGCGACAGATCTTGCGGGCAACCTTGTCCGTCGGCGGTATCCGGGGGTCGAGCCGCTGGGACTGTTCGGCACGCATGTGCCGTGGACCGGCAAGTATGACCCCGCGATCGCGAGTATGCCCGAGCAGATGCTGACATATCGGGCGCTGGCCGCGTTTGCGCAGGCGCCGGGCGTGGACCCGGCCCGCGCACGTGAGGCGACCGCGCTCGCGGAGGTCCTGCTGCGTGCGGCGGCGACGCCGACGGACGAGCGGGCGATGGCGTGGGAAAGCCCGATCGACGCCGCGGCGGTGTTGCTGGCGATGCCCGACCCGGCTCAGGCACCGACGCCGGAGGTGCGTCGGCTCATCGAGCGCTGCACGGAAACGGTGCTTTCGGCGATGAGCAGTCGCGGTGGCGAAGCGATCCCGCAGGCGGCACGTGCGTTTGTCGCGCTCGCGGCAACACGCATCCCGCTGCACGCGAGCGACGCTCGATCGCTGGTGCGCGAACTGTTCAAGGCCACACAGGAAGACTCGCTGGTCTCGCATATGCCATGGCTGGGATGGGCGGAACTGGACCTGGCCGGCGTTGGCGGCGATATTCCCGCGGCGATCGCGCTGCGCCGGATGCGCGACCTTGTGTACGTTCACCAGATCCGCCCGGATGACGCCGGGGCGGACGGGCCGGACCTTGTCGGCGGCATCGTGTTTACCAAGTCGCGCAACCCGCTGCCCACATGGCAGGCTGCGCGTCCGATCGCGTTTCTCGCGACGATGCTGGGCGATCCGCGGCTGACGGCTCCGGATGAACGCTCACGCGAACTCGTTCGGCTGCTGACGTCGCTGCGGTTTCTTCGCCAATTGCAGGCCGACGACGCGACCGCGTGGATGCAGGCAATGCCCGCCAGCGCCCGGGGCGGGATCCGCTCTGCGCCGTGGGACCAGCGCATGCCCGTGGACGCGACCGCGATCACGCTGCTGGCGGTCACGGAGACGATCAAGAGCCTCGATGCCATCTCGCGGCAGAAGCCGGTCGGCGATCCGGTGCCCGCGCAGAAGTGAACTCGGGTGCGAATCGCTGAGGCAGCGATCGCGGATCAGGACCCGAACTGGCGGGCGAGTTCGACGACACGGCGGTAGTTGGCCTTGAAGAACTGTGTCGCGTGGATCTTCGCGCGGGTGCCGCGTTCGGGGTCGCGCCAGCGCCGGGTGTCGTCGGCGATGGCGCGGTAGTTGGCCTCGGTGAACTCGAGCGTGCGCCCATCGCGGAGCGTGTGCGGCGGCAGGGCGTAGAAGTGCCGTTCCATTTCCGCGAGGGTTTCGGGAGGGAACGCGTCGTTGCCGCGGGCACGGTTGAGGGCGATCCACGCAGCACGAAGGTCGTCGGATGTGTCGATGCCGAAGGCGCCCATCATCACGATCATGCCGTCGCGCCAGCCCCGGGTGCCGGTATCGCTGGCGATGTCGAAGGGGTTGGTCTGGTCGGCGAAGTGCTCGAGGAAGGGCTTGGCGTACATGTCCCGGCGGACGGGCATGCGGCGCAGGCGGTGCTGCACGGGGCCGAGCGGGCGGTCGTCGGCTTTGAAGGTGAACTCCGCGGGCACGCTCGGGCGGGCGGCGGCCGCGGACTCGGAGGTATCCGCGTTGGTCGCGGGGAACTGCCAGAGGGCCTGGGCCTCGACGGTGAGGCAGAACTCGACGAATCGTCTGGCCAGTTCCGGGTGCGGGCCGCCGCGAAGGATCGAGACGGGATCGGCATCGATGTACACGGTGCCGGGCGGGTCGATGTACCCGACGCGCGAGGTCGCGGCGGACTCGCCGGGGCGCATGATGGCCTGTGCCTGGCCCCGGCCGTAGAAGTCGATCGCGACGCCCGCGGCGGCGTCACCCTGGCTGACGTCCTGTGGCGGGAATGTGCTGGCGGAAGCGAAGCCGCGGGCGTTGGCGGAGATCTCTCGCAGGACACGCCAGCCCTTCTCCCAGCCGAAGGAGTTCAGGATCGAGTCGTACAGCGTGGCGACGGAGCCGGACTGTCGCGGGTCGGCAAGGGCGAGCCGATCGAGATAGCCCCAGGCGGTCAGGTCATCGAAGCCATCGGGCTCGGGCAGGCCGAGTTCGGCGAGGATGGGGCGGTTGAAGACGATGCCGAAACCCGAGAGTGCGGAGCCGAACCAGTGTTGCCAGTCGTCCGGGCGGTCCTTCGTGCGGTTGTCCTGCCAGAGTTGGCCCGAGCCGATTCTGTTCTGGCCGAAGATGGAGTCGAGGTGCTCCTGCGAGAAGGCGGGCGAGGGTGCGGTGCTGATGCGGATCTGAAAGAGCCGTTCGCAGCGAGCGAGGTCGAGGCGAGTCTCGACCGTGTCGGTGCCGCCGGCGGTCTTCGCCAGGGCGAGGGGGCGGAGGGCCTCGGTGCCGTCGAGAAGCGCATCTGCGGGGATTCGAAGGTTGAGCGAGCGTCCCTGCCAGGTGACGCGGGTGTCGATCTGGCGCAGGGTGGTCAGAGCGTCAGCATCCAGCGGCTCGCGCGGGCGGGCGAGGGCGACGGTCTGCTGACCGGCGGAGCTCGGGAGCCTGGCGCTGACGGTTGCGCCGCGGGAGCGGAGGCGGTCGTGATCGAACGTGCCGCCGCCGAACATGATGTCAAAGTTGGTCGAGCCCTTGGCAAAACCGGCCTCGAGCGAGAAGGCCGGGTCGAGCAGACGGCTCTGGTCGCCGGCCCGCACGTCGGCGATCTGTCGCTGAGCCTCGCGGACGAACATGGCCTCGAGCAGACGAAGAATCTCGGTGGTGCCGCCCGGGGCGCGGTAGTCGATCGTCACGCTCTGGCCGAAGTTGCGCCGGTGCCAGCGGTCGAAGGCCCAGGCGAACTCATCGCGGATCTGCTCGATATGCGGCGTGACGACGATCAGCCTCAGGGGCGGGCCGCTGACGGACCCGGGGGCATCGGCAGCACCGGCGTCAGCGCGGCGTGCACGCTGGGCACAGAACGGCACCGCGAGCACGACCGCGAACAGGAACAGGATGACGTACTTGGCCATGCCGCGATGGTAGAGCGCGCGAGCCGCGGCGCGGCGTGGTACAGTCCGCCATGACGAGTGTGCACGTTGTGCTCAGCACGCACCGGACGCTCCACCTGCGGCGCACGCTCCTGGGTGTGAGCGTGCAGTCCCGCCGGCCCGCGAGCGTGGTCGTCAGCGTTGACGGCGACGCCGACGACGTCCGCCGGGTTGTTCGCGACGCCAGCGCCGAGTTCGGTCTGCGCATCGTGCTGACCATGCGGCCGCATCAGGGCGTGTGCAGGTCGGCCCAGGTGCGGAACAACGGGGTGCGAGCGATGCTTGACGAGCGATCGCGCATCGCCGCCGGCCCGGAGGACATCATCGTGTTCTACGACGGCGACTGCTGCCCCGCTCCCGATGCGCTGGAGCAGCATGTGCTGCTGCATGACGCCGCGGGCCGGCCGGGCGTGGTGCTGGGGCATTGGATCCCGCTCACGCCCGAACAGACCGAGGCGTTCGATGAGGCCGCCCTTCGTGACGGACGCTGGCCAGCGACGATCGACCCGGGGATGATCGAGAAACTCGCTCACCGCGAGAAGCGCTATCGACGCCAGATGTTCCTCAAGCGGCTGTGGCTGGAGAAGCCCCACAAGCCCAAACTCGCGAGCGGGAACTTCTCCGTGCGGCTGGGCGATTACCTGAAGGTCAACGGATTTGACGAGGGCTATGAGGGCTACGGGCAGGAGGACGATGACCTGGGACGCCGGCTGTACGCCGCGGGCGTGAGGCCGATCGTCGGCGTGCGGCAGTGCCTGGTGTTCCATCAGTGGCACGTTTCCAGAGCACCGACAGATTGGCACAATGCTCCAGGGGTGGTCCGCTTCAACCAGCGATTCAGTGTGTTCGCAGACCTGGGCATGAGTCGGGCGAAGGACCAGCCGTCGTGCTTGGTGGAGGTCTATGAGCCGGTACGTGTGTCCGGCGGGGCTCAGCGAGCGGCGACACCCTGATCAACCAACGGAGGTCGGCGTGGGGATCGACATCGATGCATGGATACGCCGGCTGGATTCCGCGGTCGATCGCGCCCGCGCGGCGGACCCGTCGCCGGATTCGCTTGGAACGCTCGGGGACGAGTTTGGCCATCGACGACAGATTGACGGGGCTCTGCTGGCCTGGCGCTCGCGATCGAGTCCTCGCGAACACGCCATGCGGGTGGCGGTCGATTCGGGTGCCGAGCACAGCGCGAGCGTCACGGCGGACGTTCGCCTGTTCGAGGCCCTGTGCGACGGGGCGATCGACATCGATGCGCTGCTGTTTCCCGGGGCGACGCTGCTGGAGATGGACACCAGGACGATCGAGGTGCAGACCGAGCGGCAACTGGTGGCGATGCACGCGTGCTGGGGGCTGGCGCGAGTGCGCGGGAGGGATGATGTGCGTCTTCGCACGCTCGCGGCGGCGCGATGGTTCATCGAGTACCTGCAGCCGGATAACGCGACGAACCACCCATGGGCGCTCCACGTGTTCCTGCTACTTGCGCGTGCCGACGAGGCGCTCGCGGGCGAGGCGGAGCTGTACGCGGACACGATGCTTGTCAACGCGCAGGTGAGCCTCGGGCGTGCGGACCGGTTCAGCCGAGTGATTCTTGAGGACTGCGCGAGCGAACTGCGGGCGTCTCTGGCCTTGAAGGACGATCTCTGAGTCGCGCTTGCGACAGGGGCGGCGCGATGTCGGTCAGTTCCTCGGCCGCCCGTCAACCTGATCCTGGCGTACAGAGATGTACAGCCCCATGAGGTAGAAAACGGTGACGATGCCCAGGAGCGTTGTTGCCCAGCCGCCCTGATTGATGATGAACAGGGCGATCACGCCGACGCTGAAGATCAGCGACATCGTCCAGGAGATGAGCATGTCGCTGGCGGAACTTGCGCGGAGCGTGCGGTCGCTGACGCGCCGGACCATCGCCCCCATGAGCAGCATCGCAGCGTTGAAACCGCCCCAGATGATCGCCGCGCCGGGCTTCTGCGCCAGCAGGAGCACGCCCATTCCGGCGACCGCGACCGCGACGCTGGCGAGAAACACGAACATCGGAGATCGCCAGAGAGGCTCGGTGTGGCGGGCGTCGGTCGGGTCGGGGCTCATTGGCCATTGTTCGCCGCCCGGCATCGGGACGTCTCGCCCGGCCAGCGAATGCCCCCGCGGCGCTTCCGCGAACGCGGGCATCGACACCTACAGTCCCGCCCATGTTTACTCGAACCCATACCTGCGGCGAACTCCGTGAATCCCACATCGGCCAGACCGTCCGGCTCAACGGCTGGGTGAACTCCTATCGCGATCACGGCAACCTCATTTTCATCGACCTTCGCGATCGCTACGGCATCAGCCAGTTGGTCTTCGACACGGAGGACGCCAACCGCGCGGGGTCGGCCGATGCGGGCGACAAGCACGCCCATTCCGGCATGATGGGCGCCGCGGACAAACTCCGCAACGAGGACGTGATCTCCATCGAGGGGACGGTGCGGGCGCGAGTGGGCGGCGAGAACCCGAAACTGAGCACGGGCAAGGTCGAGATCGTTGTCACGAGCCTGCTGGTGCTGAACAAGACCGAGAACCCGCCGTTTCTGCCCGACGATCTGGGCACGCTTCCCAACGAGGAAGTCCGCCTGAAGTACCGGTACATCGACCTGCGTCGCCCGGCGATGCAGAAGGTCGTTTCCACGCGCAGCCGTGCGTTGCAGTCGGTGCGGAAGTACTTTGTCGATGCGAACATGTTCACGGAGGTCGAAACTCCGGTGCTGTACAAGAGCACGCCGGAGGGTGCTCGGGAGTTTCTGGTGCCGTGCCGGAACGTGCCGGGGTCGTTCTACGCGCTGCCGCAGAGCCCGCAGTTGTTCAAGCAGATCCTGATGGTCAGCGGGTGCGACCGCTACGTGCAGATCTGCCGGTGCTTCCGCGACGAGGACCCGCGGGCCGACCGCCAGGCGGAGTTCACGCAGATCGACCTGGAGATGAGTTTCGTTCGTCGCGAGCACATCATGACGATGATGGAGGGCTTTGTCCGCCACTTCTGGAAGGACATGCTGGGCTATGACGTGCCGCCCATCCAGCGCATGACCTATCGCGACGCGATGGAGACCTTCGGCATCGACCGCCCCGACACGCGGTACGGGCTGCACATCACCGACGTGTCGGACATCGCCGTTCGGACGGAGTTCAAGGTCTTCCGCGACGCGCTGGCCAAGGGTGCCGACCGCCCGAAGTTCAACTCCAGGCGCGGGGTGGTCAAGGCCATCCGCGTGCCGGGCGGGGCCGAGAAACTGACGCGAAAGATCACCGACGGGTACAGCGAACTTGCCAAGCGCTTCGGCGCGGGCGGCGTCGCCACGGCCAAGTACATCGCCGACCCCGCGGGGGCGAAGTTCGACACCGGCTGCGCGAAGTTCCTCGAGCCGATCAAGGCCGAGTTGGTCAGCGCGCTCAAACTCGAGCCCGGGGACACGCTGCTGTTCATCGCCGACACGTACTCGATCGCGACCAAGGCCATCGGCGAACTTCGCCAGCAGGTCGCGCGCGACACGGGCGTGGTGCCCAAGCCCGGGGCCGAGGGCGGGCCGTGGAACTTCATCTGGGTCATCGACTTCCCGATGTTCGAGAAGAACAAGGACACGGGCAAGTGGATCGCGATGCACCACCCCTTCACCGCGCCGCGCGATGACCAGCGGGACCTGTTCGTCAACGCCAGCGTGGAGGACGACGACGCCATCGAGTCCATCGTCAGCGCAGGCTACGACATCGTGCTCAACGGCAGCGAGATCGCCGGTGGTTCGGTGCGCATTCACGACCGCGATGTCCAGAGCAAGGTCTTCCAGCTCCTGGGGCTCACGCCCGAGCAGGCCAAGGAGAAGTTCAGCTTCCTGCTCGAAGCGCTGTCGTTCGGGGCGCCGCCTCACGCCGGCATCGCCTTCGGCTTTGACCGGCTGATCATGCACATCTGCGGCACGGACAACATCCGCGACGTCATCGCGTTCCCCAAGACGCAGGTCGGGGCCGACCTGATGACCCGCGCGCCGAGCGCCGCGACCCCGGCACAACTCAAGGACTTGTACATCGCCAGCACATGGACGCCGGAACCGGCCAAGGGCTGATCGGGATCGGACATGGGCCAGCCGGACTCGCCAACGCCGCAAGCCGAGTCACGTGACGCCGAGCGCGAGCTCGCTGATGCGATGCGCGCCGAACGCGAACTGCATATCCGCCACCCGGTCTGGTACTGGGCGACGTTGCTCGGCCCGCCCGTGGTCTGGGGGCTGCTGCTCGCGTTGGTCGGTGTGCGATGGGGCCCGATCTGGATCGCGAAACTGGCGACGCTCATCGCGGTGATCGAGGGTGCCGCGGGGCGGTTCATCATCCTCGCGGGCACTCAGGAGGGCAGCGATTTTGAGGGGGTCTTCCTCAGTCCGTTCCAGCTCTTTGTGCTCGTAACGCTCATCGACGCGACGATCTGCGCCTATGCGTGCTTTCACACCGGGTTTGTCTACAGGCTGCCGCGGGTCGGCGCGGCCTTGATGCGCTATCGGCTCTGGGTTCGCGAGCGTGTTCTGGCCAGCCGATGGGCCAGGCGCTCGGCGTTCGTCACGGTGCTGGCCTATGCCGCCGCGCCGCTCTGGTTCACGGGTGGCGCGCTCGCCTCGTTGCTCGCGCTGTCGATGGGGATGAGCCGACCCGTGGCGTTTGTCACCGTCATCACAGGCATCACGCTCGGCAACGCCCTGATGCTGCTGGCCGCGGACGTGATCGCCCGAGTCCCCGGGATTCGCGAGGTCAATCCGTGGCTGCTCGTCGCGGGCGTGTGCGTGCTGATGCTGACGATCACGGGAATGGGACTTGCCATCGCGCGATGGCGCTCGGCCCGATCGCGTCGGCTCGCCGGCGTCGTCAGTCGCCCGTCGTCGGCACCACCGGCGCCGGCCAGCGATGCGACAGGGTCCACTGCGCGTACCACGCCGACGCAGAATGGCTGAGCACCGGTATCCGCTGGCCCGACATCGCGTCGAACTCGCCCGTCGCCGCCCGCGCAATGACCTCGGCGACCAACCCGGGTGACAGCGTCTGATCTGCGGGCACCTCGCTGGTGTTGAACGCCGACCGCAGCATGTCCGTTTCCACCGCGCCGGGGTTGACACTCAGAACGCGGATTCCCAGCGCCTCGCCCTCGCGTGCCGCCGAGAGCGTGAGCATGTCCATCGCGGCCTTGCTCGATGCGTACGCGAAAAAGCCCGGGAACGGGTCGAACGACGCCATGCTCGAGACATTGATGATCCTTGCGACGCTCGACGGATCCGCCTGCCGCTGCCGAACGAAGACAGCCCATGCGGCGATCATCGCCGAAGCCGGCGCGAGCGCGTTGAGCCTCAGGGCCCGATCCACATCCGCGGCGGTCGTCTCGGCGATGGGCTTGCGTTCGCCGAGTCCGGCGTTATTGATCAGGACATCGAGCCTGCCGAAGCGTTCGACCGCCCGAGTGACCAGGAGCCTCGCCTGCTGCGGATCGCTCAGGTCGGCACCGACGACCTCAATGAGACCGTCGCTTGGGCACATTGCGGCGGTGTGCTGAAGTTCCGCCCGACGCCGAGCGGCGATGACCAGCGCAAAGCCGCGGCGTGCCAATGCGACGGCCGTCTGCCTGCCGATGCCGGAGGATGCACCCGTCACGATCGCGACCCGTTGAATACCCGCGGTGTTCATGCGCATTCATATGCCCGGCCAGCGAGCATCGCCCGGGCGTGAATACCTTCCTGACCAATGACCCGCACGAGAACCGTGACTGTCATCGATGATCCGTCCCGACTGGGCGAGGCGGCTGGGTGCATCTTCGTCCCCACGATGGGCGCGCTGCACGACGGTCACGCGGCGCTGATTCGACAGGCCCGCGGGCTGGCGGACGCGGCCCGGGGCGCACGCCCCCGCGTGGCGGTGAGCATCTTCGTGAACCCCACGCAGTTCAACGACCCGGCGGACCTGTCGCGCTATCCGCGGACCTTCGAGAGCGATCAGAGGATTTGTGCTGAGGCCGGCGCGGACATCATCTTTGCGCCGAGCGTCGATGCGATGTACCCGCCGGGCCAGGCGGTGATTGTGCCCACCTTGCCGCGGGCGGCAACGGACCCCGGGCTCGAGGATGCCCTTCGGCCCGGGCACTTCGCCGGGGTGTGTCAGGTTGTGCTGAGGCTGTTTCGACTTGTGCGGCCCGGCGCGTGCATTCTCGGCGAGAAGGACTGGCAGCAACTGGCGGTGCTTTCGGCGATGACGCGCGAACAGGGGCTGAGCATCACGATCGTTCCCGGTGAGACAGTCCGCGAGCCCGACGGGCTGGCGATGAGCAGCCGAAACCGCTTCATTCCGCCCGGGGATCGTCCTCGTGCCGCACGGATCAGCGCGGCGCTTCGAGCTGCGGCGGAGCAAGCCACGCCGGAGCGTGCGGAGACGCAGATGCACCGCGTGGTGAGCGATGCGGGCCTGGTGGTGCAGTACGCGGTGGTCCGAGAATCCGGGACGCTCGCGCCGATGCCCCGCGACTGGCGTGAGCGGGGCGTAAAGGGGCGGGCGCTGATCGCCGCGATTCTCGGGCCTGTGCGTCTGATCGATAACGCGGCGTGGCCCGCGGGGACAGGTTGACTGTTCGCCAGCACCGGCGCAGGTTCACACATGGGGCCAAAGCCCCGCTCGACGCCGGGGGAGGGAGCGTGACGGCTATCCGATCTATCCCATGGAGCCTCGCTCTTGGCGCGGCGGGAGGATCGGGCCATGGGCGACGCGAACGGAAGCAACGCGGCGGGAACGGCGCTGCTGAAAAAGCTCAACATGTTCAGCGACCACGACTTCGCTCCGGGCGAGCGTCGGCGACATGAACGAAAGCGCCTCAAGGCCGCCTGCACGATCCATGAGATCGATCAGTTCTCCATCGTCGGCGTCGGGTGCAAGTGCGATTCGATCGATGTCTCCCGGTCGGGAATCGCCATCACCAGCCGGAAGATGTTCCACAAGGGCACGCATGTCGTGCTGCTCATGCCGCTGAACGGCGGCCAGAACAAGGCGATGGTCGGCAAGGTGCAGTACTCGCGCTACAGCAAGCAGGCGATGTACATCGTGGGTGTGCAGTTCTGCGCACCGCCGAGTTCGATCGAGTTCCAGCGGTGGCTGATCGAGAACAAGGTGGCCTGACCGCCCGGCCTGACCGCCCGGCCTGAGCCGCGGACGGGGCGGGGTGAGTGCTCGCCGCGCCGCACACGGGCTATCCTCGCGGACCCATCCGCACACACGAGGATCGCCCGTGCTCAAGACTCCGCTCAACGCCTTCCATATCCAGCACCACGCCAAGATGGTCGACTTTGCCGGGTGGGAAATGCCCATGTTCTACCCGCGGACCGGCCCCGACGGCGCACCCGCCGGCGGCATCGTGCAGGAGCACCATCAGGTCCGCAACTCCGGTGGCATGTTCGATGTCTCGCACATGGGCCGGGTAAGGATCTCGGGCATTCACGCCACCCGGCTGCTCGAGCGGCTGTGTACGCGTGCGATCCGGAGCATGACCAAGGGCCAGTGCCGATACTCGTTCGTCTGCAACGAGCAGGGCGGGATCATGGACGACGTGATCGTCTACCGCTACGACGAGGACGACTTCCTGATCGTCGTCAACGCCTCCAACCGCGACAAACTGCTCCCCCACTTCAAGCGCGTCGCCGAAGCCGGGCAACTCAAGGTCAAGATCGACGACCAGACCATGTCCACCGCGATGGTCGCGGTCCAGGGCCCGAAGGTCATCGAGTTCATCGGGAAGGTCTCGCGTGAAGTCCCCTCGCTCAAGCGTTACGCCTTCGCCGTGAAGAACCTCGTGTTCGTGAAACTCACCGTCTCCCGCACGGGCTACACCGGAGAGGACGGCGTGGAGGTCATCCTGCCCGGCGGCATGGTGGGCATGGCGATGAAGATGATCCTCAAGGATGTCGATCCCAACGACCCCAACGCGATCATCCGCCCCGCGGGGCTCGGCGCACGCGACACGCTCCGCATGGAGGCCGGGATGCCGCTGTACGGGCACGAACTGTCCGAGGAGACCAGCCCGCTGGCCACCGGCTTCGACTTCGCCGTCAGCCTCGACAAGGACCAGGGCGACCGCGGCGAGGCGTTCATCGGCATGGATGCACTCAAGCGTCAGCGGGACGCGGGAGGCCCGGCGCAGAAACTCGCGGGCTTCAAACTCGAGGGCAAACGCTCCGCCCGGCAGGGCATGAAGATCATGGCCAAGGACCGCGTCGTCGGGACTGTCACGAGCGGCTGCCCGTCGCCGACGCTCGGGTACTCCATCGCCATGGGCTATCTCGACAAGGACCTTCTGGCCGAGGGCACCGCGATCGAGATCGACACCGGTAAGGACCGAATCGCGGGCGTGGTCGCGAAGATGCCGTTCTACAAGCCCGCGAAGTAACCCGCGGGACATGTCCGAACGCGGGATTCGCCGGGATGGCGCTCGGTCGCTCCAGAGAGTTGCGTGCGCCAGCTAGATGGTGTCTTTCGACGAGAGTGATCGCCGTTGAGTCACGCGGCGTGATTCAACGCTCGTGCGGCACTCGGCCGATGGTCGACGATGCAGGCCAACTGCGGGCTCAGCGCTGCTGCACGGAGACGTTCGGCATGTTCGCTGCGCCCGGCATGCGGCGGATCCACCGCGAGACGTTGGGGTCGCCCAGCAACTCCGCGGCTCCCGCGGGCGTGTCGCTGAGCTTCCGAGCAAGTGCCGCGGCGATCAGGCCCATGAACATGGGCTGCGGGCGCAAGGGCCGGCTCGTCAGTTCCGGGTGGAACTGGGCCCCGATGAAGAACGGGTGCGTCACGTCCTCGCTCTTTGCCGTCACATCGCCGGGCATGGGCAGTTCCATGATCTGCATGATCGGCTGAGTGGGGTGACGGCCGCTGAAGACCAGCCCGGCGCGCTCAAGGCGGTCGACATACGCCGGCTCGACCTCGTAGCGATGACGGAAACGCTCGCGCACCGACAGACGCTTTGCGTACAGGAAGTGCGCCAGCGAGCCCTCACGAATCAGCACATCCTGCCCGCCCAGCCTCATGGAGCCGCCAAGGCCCTCGATCGCCTTCTGTTCGGGAAGTTCGCTGATGATCGCCGCGGCGCAGTGCGGATCGAACTCGGTGCTGTTGGCCTCGCGAAGTCCGAGCACGTTGCGGGCGAACTCGATCACCGCGACCTGGAATCCCAGACAGATGCCCAGGTAGGGCAGCTTGTTCATTCGGCAGTGGCGAACGACCGAGATCTTGCCCTCCACGCCGCGGGACCCGAAACCGCCCGGCACGATGACGGCGTCCAGCCCCGTCAGTCGGGTGGGCACGCTCGCGTCGGTCAGTTCGGTCGTATCAATCCAGTGAAGGTTGATGTTCGTGTCCAGGTGACTGGAGCAGTGTTCCACGGCTTTGCCGATGCTCGCGTACGCATCGCGGAGGTCGGCGTACTTACCCGTGATGCCCAGTTCGATCGTGCGCGGGTGGGCCTTGGTCAGCCGGCGAACGAACGTCCCCCACAACTCTCGCGAGCGGTCCTCGTGGGCCGCGTCCACACGCTCGTGCAGACCCACGATGCTCAGGATCTCTCGGTCCAGACCGTCGGCACGCATCTCGTCCGGGATCGTGTAGATGCTCTGGCGGTCGTGAAGGCTGAAGGTCCGCTTCAGCGGCACGTTGCTGAACATCGCGATCTTCTGCAGCACCGTCGGCGTGCAGGGCTCCGTCGCCCGGCACGCGATGACGTGAGGCTGGATCCCCGCTTCCATCAATCGCTTGATACCCAACTGCGCGGGCTTGGACTTCTGCTCGCCCAGCACCTGCGGCTTGAGAACGTACGTCAGCGCGACGAAGCAGACGCTTCCCGGCCCCTCCTCGAACGCCAGTTCACGCAGCGCCTCGATAAAGAACCCGTTCTCGTAGTCCCCCACCGTCCCGCCGACTTCCACGAACACCACGTCCGCCGGACGCTCGCCGTCGCCGGCCACGGCCAGTTCGCGGATCTTCCGCTTCACCTCGCCCGTGACGTGCGGGATCATCTGAACATCCCGCCCGAGATACTCGCCGAGCCGCTCACGCTCGAGAATCTGCGAGAAGATTCGACCGCTTGTCGTGAAGTTCTTCTTCGTCAGGTCCTGATCGATCATCCGCTCGTATGTGCCCAGGTCCATGTCGCACTCGGTCCCGTCCTGAAGGACGAAAACCTCGCCGTGGCGGTATGGGTTGAGCGTGCCGGCATCGATGTTCAGATAGCCCTCGAGTTTGATCGGGGCGACGCAGAGGCCCTTGTCCTTGAAGAGTTTCGCGAGGCTGGAGGCGAAGATGCCCTTGCCCAGCCCGCTCATGACGGTGCCGAAGACCACGATGTACTTGTGCATCCCGCGCCGATACCCCGCCGGCACAGGCGAGTAGTGCTCGCTGGCGGAGGTGTTGGCGGTGCCGGCGAGCAGGTCGCTCGCCGGGTCGGCCTCGCCCTCGGGCTCGATTCCGCCGTTGGGCTCGCGCGGGTCACGCGTAAAGTCCTGGCTCAGACGTGCTCGCCGAAAGAACGCGCTGTCGGGGTCTTGCTGGTCGGGCATACCTGAGTCTACCAGCCTCGCGGCCGTGTCGTCGGCGGCCCCTCGGCCCGGATCGGCCGCCCTCAAAAGCCGACGCCCCGTCCGGACCCGTAGACTTCCCTCCTGCCTCAGCCCTGGCCTGACGCGTGAACGCACGGGGACGCTCGCGGACCCCGGGCCGGCCAGAGGCATGGCGATCGACCAGCACACGTTCATCACCGGCGCGTCCGGCTTTGTGCAACCCGGCCCCGAACAGGACCTCGCATGATCAACACGGCCTCACGGTTCATCGCCGAGTCGCTTCCTTCGCACGGCAGCGTCTGTCGTTCCCGCGGCTCGCGACCGCGCGCTTCCGCCCTTCTGGCCTTGCTTGGCGCGCTCGTCGTCGGCCTTGTGCCCGCGGCGTCGCTGGCCCGGCAAGCCATCCCGGGCGTGGTCGCGAGCGATCCGCGCGTGGACCCGCTGACGGGGCGTGACCTCGCCAACTGGCCGCCGGATCGGGACTTCGATCATCGCCACCTGAAACTCGAGATCGACATTCCGGACATGGAGGTCTCGAAGTTCTCCGCTGTCGCAACGCTCGAAGTCGAGGCACTCGGCCAGCCGCGGAGCAGCCTGCGCCTGGACGCTCGCCGGACCATGACGTTCGCATCCATCCGTGTCAACGATGCTCCGGCGAAGTTCACGCACGAGCGCGATGTGCTCACGATCGAGATCGCGCCGCCGTTGCAGCCCGGTGTCAAGGCCAAGGTCCAGATGGACTACGCCGCCGACAAGCCCTTCGGCGAGGGCGTCGGCCTGAACTGGTTCCGCACGCGCCCCGGCAAGGAGAGCGAGGGCGCGATGCTGTACTCGCAGGGCCAGGCGAACTGGAACAGTTACTGGTTCCCGTGCCACGACTTCCCGAATGAGCGTCTGAGCACGGAGATCATCGCGACCGTTCCCGCGGGCTACACCGTCGTGAGCAACGGGCGAGAGGTCGATCGCTCGACGCAGGGAGACCGCATCCGCTCGCACTGGCTGCAGGAGAAGCCCCACCCGGCGTACGTCGTCGTGCTGGTCGTCGGCAAGTTCGACGTCGTCGAAGTGGGCGGCCCCGACACCCTCCGCCCGGGCCTGCCCATGCCCGTCTTCGGCCCGCCCGGTTCCGCCGACGCGCTCCGCGAAGTCTTCAAGGTCACGCCCCGTGCGATCGCGTTGTTTGAGCGCCTGCTGGGCGAGCCGTACCCGTGGGACCAGTACGCCCAGATCATCGTCCGGAACTTCCGCTGGCAGGGCATGGAGAACACCGGCGCGAGCACGCTCAATGAGTTCGTCGCGGGCGGGAACGTCAACGCCCGCGAAGACCTCATCATCCACGAGATCGCGCACCAGTGGCTGGGCAACCTCATCACTTGCCGATCGTGGGAGCACGTCTGGCTTCAGGAGGGATTCGCGACCCTCGCCGAGGCGCTGTGGGTCGAGGAACGCGACGGGCGAGATGCGTACCTCGCTCGGGTTGCCTCCGCGATCGAGCGGCTCGACAAGACGCTCACCGGGCGAGCGCCCGTCGACATCCCGCTGGTCTCCAACCGCTACACCGAGCCCGATGACGCGTTTGTCAAGCCCGAGGACGCGTACGTCAAGGGCGGCATGGTGCTGCACATGCTCCGAGAGCAGGTCGGCAACGACATGTTCTGGCGTGCCACCCGCCTGTACCTCCAACGCGGCAAGCGCACCGGACTGGTCGAGACCGATGACCTCCGCCGAGCGTTCGAGTACACCACAGGCAGGAGTTTCGAACGGTTCTTTGACCAGTGGACCAGACGTCCCGGCATGCCACGCTTGACGGTCGATCTTCGATGGGACGCGCCAACGCAGACGCTGATCGTCACCGCAGAGCAGACGCAGTTCATCGACGCCGACAACCCGGCGTATGCCCTGCGCATCCCGATCGTTGCGACGCTCGCAACCGGTGCGCGTCAGACCATCGCGATCGACACCGACCAGCGTCGCGTCGAGTCGCGCGTGCGATTGTCCGCGGCACCGACGAATCTCGCCGTCGATCCGGACCTGACGAACCTCGCGGTCTATCGCGTGATCAAGCCGCAGCCGACGCCCGTCGAGCCGCCCCCGGCCGATACGCCCGGCGGCAAGTAACACCCGCGACCGCCTCTCATCGACTGCTCGAGCCTCGTCCGTGTGCCACGCCCGTTCATTCACCGCCCCCGTTCCGACGCCTGAACCCATGATCACCCCCGATCGTTTCCACGCCCGTCGCGCATCGAGCCGCCCCTCGGCCGCCGCACGTCTTGCCCGCACGTTGCTCCTGGCGGGCACCGCCGTCGGCCTTGTCGCGCCGGCGTCCGCACTCGCGTTCGATCTGCACGATTTTTCCTGCGAGCACTGCCGGGCGGAGTTCGCTCGCGCCATGGCCCGCCGAGACGCCGGCCCCCGCGCCGACGAGTTCGATGCCGCCACCGGCCGGGACCTGCGCAACTTTGCGCCCGACCGCTCGGCGGACCTGCAGCACCTCAAGCTCGAACTTGCGATCCCGGACATGAACATCCCGCGCCTCACGGGCGTGGCCACGTTCAGTTTCGAGGCCATCGGCTCCCCCGTGAACCGCCTGGTGCTCAACGCGCACCTGCTCCGCATCGAGGGCGTCGAGTTCCAGGGCAAGCCGGTGCCCTACGAACACGACGGGAGCACACTGCGGATCCGCCTCGAGCCGGCCCTTCCAGAGGGCCAGCGCGACGACGTCATCATCCGATACACGCTCAACGATCCGCCCGAGGGTCTGACCTGGACGCTCGAATCACCCGCGTGGCCCGGCCGACCGGCACAGATCCACACGCAAGGCCAGCCCGAAACCAACCGCTACTGGTTCCCCACGCACGACTCGCCGAACGAACGCCTCAGCACCGAGACCATCGTCACCGTGCCAGAGGGATTCCAGGTCGTCTCCAACGGCAAACTCCTCTCCCGCAAAGTCTCCGACAATTCGGACTTCGTCGGCGGCAAGGCCGAGACGTTCCACTATCTCCAGCGCAAGGAGCACGTCTCGTACCTCGTCTCGCTGATCGTCGGCAAGTTCGATGTCGTCGACATCGGCACGAAGGAACTGCCCATGCCCGTCTTTGTGCCGCCCGGCACCGGGCCGCTCGTGCAGCAGACCTACGGCAGAACGCCGCAGATGATGCGCGTGTTTCAGAATGTCCTCGAAGAGCAGTACCCGTGGGACCAGTACGCCCAGGCCGTCGTCTGGAACTTCGGTGCCGGCGGCATGGAAAACACCAGCGCCACGACGATGTACGACACCGCGATCCTCTCCAAGCAGGCCCTGCTCGATGGCGACCTCGACCGCCTCATCGCGCACGAACTCGCTCACCAGTGGTTCGGCAACTTCCTGACCTGCAACACCTGGGAGCACATCTGGCTCAACGAGGGCTTCGCGACGTACTTCGAGAGCGTCTGGCTCGAGGAACGCGACGGCGTGAACAGTTACTACTGGGGCATCTGGAACGACCGCACGCGCCTGGCGATGAACGACGCCCCCGACGCACGCAACGACACCCCGACCGCCCCCGAAGCTCAGGGCATGGCCTCGAAGGTCTATCGCGAACCCTGGGATGTCTTCCGCCGACCGGCCAATCCGTACACCAAGGGCTCGCTCGTTCTGCACATGCTCCGGGTGCGCTACGGCGACAACCTCTTCCGCCAGATGCTCATCGAGTACGTCGAGCGCAACAAGAACCGCACCGTCGAAACCAGCGACTTTCGCAAAGTCGTCGAGGAACTCTCGGGCGAGAGCCTCGAACGGTTCTTCAATCAGTGGGTGTACCGCCCCGGCGTGCCGCGTGTGCGCGTGTCACCTCGATGGGTCGCCTCCAGCAAGTCGCTCGAGGTTGAGATCGAGCAACTTCAGAACATCGACGCGTGGAACCCGGCTTTCGACCTCGACGTGCCCGTGTGGGTCTCGATGAGCGACGACCCTGGCGTCAACGACTGGATCAAACTCCCCGCCCGTACCGACACACGCACCAGCGTGATGCGTTTCGAACTGACCCGCGAGCCCAGAATCATCGCCGTCGATCCGATGCTCGCCAGCGCCGCAATCTACGAAGTTCAGAGCCCCGCGCCGATGCTCACGCGCCTGATCGACGCCGGCCCGACGCTGGCCTCTCGCCTGCAGGCAATGTCCGACCTCGACCGCACGTCTCGCGGCCCGGACGGCTCGCTGAGCGTCGACGCCGCGCGCCCGCTGATCGACATCGCCCGGAGCGAGCGCGCGTTCTTCGCCAGCCGCGTGCACGCCCTGACAACGCTCGGCCGGGCCCGCTCCGCATCGCTGCTGACGGACCTGGCCCGCAGCCCCGCGAAGGACGCCCGCGTCCGCCGGGCGTTTGCCGACGCCGTGGGCCGCCTCATCGGCGAGAACGCCGGCGCGGATCTGGATGAAGCGACGCGCCAGGCGGTGCTCGCCGCCTTGGCGCCCCTGGCCCAGAGCGACGAGAGTTTCGCGACCCGAGCGAGCGCGCTCCGATCGCTGGGCCGGCTCGATGACGAGCGTGCTCTCCCGATCATCCTCGCGGCACTGACGCAGGACAGCCAGCATGATCAGATCCGCCAGGGCGCGATCGAAGCCATCGGCCGCATGAAGCGCCCCGACACGCTGCCCGCGCTGGTGCGCATGGCCGAGCCGGGTCGCCTGAACCGCACGCGTGCATCCGCGATCCGGGCCATCGGCGAGTTCTCGAAGGTCGCGCCGACGCAGGTCGCCGAGGCGCTCGCGCCCCTGCTGCTCGACCGCGAGTCTCGCGTCGTCCGCTCCGCGGGCGAGGTGCTCAGCACGCTCCCAGACACTCGCGCGGGAGAGGCGCTGACGCGATACGCCGGCGTGGCCCGATCGGAGAATCAGAAGCGCCAGGCACAATCGTGGCTCGAAGCCTCACGCAAAGCCAGCGATCCGGCCGCGGCGAGCCTCGCCCGCGCTCAGGAAGAAGAGCGCCTGCGGGTCGAGCGAGAGCGACTGGCCGCACAGGCGGCCCTGACGGCCGAGAAACTCCGAGCGGCGATGACGCAGGACGACGCGGCACGCTCCGCGGACCTCGAGAAGATGCGCCAGGAACGGGAACGGCTGGAGCAGGATCGGGCCACGATGGAAGCGGCCCGGCTCGCGGGCGACGCCGACCGCCAGCGACTGGAAGCCGAGCGCGACGCCGAGCGTCGACGAGCCGAGCAGGAGCGGACCGCGCGCGAGGCGACCAGTGCACAGATGGAGCAGGAACGAAAGGCCCGAGAGGCCGCGGCACTGCAGGCCGAGCAGGAGCGCCAGGCCCGCGAAGCAGCCGCGCAGAGAGCCGAGCAGGATCGTCTGGCCGCAGCGCAGGCCCGGCAGCGTGCCGCCGAGGCCGAGGAGCAGCAGCAGCGCCTGCGTGATGAGAAGCGTCGGATGGAGGAGGAACTCGAGGCTTCGCGTCTTCGCACCGAGCAGATCCGAAAGGAGATGCAGGATCAGATCGCGGCGTTGGAGCGTGAGCGCGAGGCCGCGCGTCAGGCGGCAACCATCGCCACGGAGCAGCGAGCCGCCGCCGATCGTCAGGCCGCCGAGCTCGCAAGGGCCGAACAGGCAGCACTCGCCGCCGCCGCCGCGGCCCGCGGTGCGTCTTCCACGCCGGACAGCCCGGTCGCGCCCTCGCAGCCCGCCTCTCCCGCGTCCGCCCCGACGGCGACCACCACGGAGCCTCCCATCACACCGCCCGCAACGACCACGGCGGATCCCGCGGTCGACGCCCAACTCCGCGACTTGCGGATGCAGCAGCAACGACTGGCCGACCAACTCCGCTCGGCACAGGAAGAACAAGCGCGAATGGCCCTTGAACTTCAGAACGCCCGCTCGGAACGCGAGCGTCTCGCCCAGCAGCGCACCGGGCCCGTCGCCCCGTCCGCAGTCCCATCCGCGGCGCTCATTCGAGATCCCGCCTGGTTGCCCATCCGGAGCATCGCGGACTGGGTTCAGGGCGACGCGGACCTCCGCGAAGCCTCCATGGACCCTGCGGGCTTCTTCGCCCGCTACGGCTTCATCGTCGAGACCTACAACGGCACACACTACCTGCTGGTCTGGAACCGCCCGGGATTCCGGCTGACTCAGGAGACCGGCGCGTGGCGCGTAGTGCGCACGCTCGTCGCAAACGACGCGAACGGGCACTTCGTCCAGTTCACACTCGACGACAGCGGCGCGAAACTGCTCGGCGACCTGACGCAGGCCAACATCGGCCGAAACATGGCGATCCTCGTCAACGACGTTGTCTACCTCGCGCCGCAGATCGCCAATCGCGTCGGACGTCAGGCCCAACTCGCGGGTTCCTTCAGCGCGGAAGAGGCGAACAAACTCTCGCGCGACCTTTCTCGCCCCGGAGCGCTCACCATGCGCATCGCCGTCTCGCCGGGAGAACTCCCAAGCGAGCGCGACCTTCGCCAGGACATGCTGCTCTTCGGCCCCGCCGGCAAGCCCAACTGAGATCCGCGGCTCAGGGCGCCGTGTCCTCCAGGCTCCGCGGCGAAGTGCTGGCCACAAGCCGGATCGGCTCGATCCGGTCCGCGTTGGCCATCATCGCCTTCTCAACGAACGCTCCGCGCTGCGGGTCCCACTCGTTGACGACCCACGCCTGCTGCTCGCTGTCGTACTCCGCGTAACTGTTGCCCTGAGGCATGACGGTCATGTCGATCGTCGCGCGGCGCAGCCGTGGGCCGATGTCGTACTCGAGTTCGAACGTCGCCCGCAGCACGCCGTCGAGCAGGGGACGCTCCGTCCGCGTGATCTCCGATCCCACGGTCCGGTCGACCACGAGCCAGATGACCCTGGGCCCGCGGAGATTCTGCGTCACGCCGCCGATGCTCACACTCGTCGCATCGCGGACCTCCAGCGTGGTCACCTCTCGCAGTTCAGCATCCGGATCCTCCGCCGAGACAAACTGCATCCGATCCCCGACAATCGGATTCTCGTCTGGGTCCAGAACATCGCCCGGATACGGCCCGAACTCGTCGCCCGTGCGCACGAGCGCCAGCATCCGGTGCATCACCGTTCGCGCGAGCACCTGCGTGCTCGCGCCCTCGCTGATCGAGGTGAATCGCTTGAACAGCACGTCGAGCGCGACCAGCGTCGACGCCATGATCGTTGCGCTGATCGTCAGCGCGATGAGCAGTTCGATCATCGAGAACCCGCGGCCGCGAGCGCCGCCGCCTGAGTTGTTGTTGGTCCGGTTCACCGGTGGCCCTCCTTGTACGTGCCCAGCACGGGGTACGCCGACAGAGGCAGCATGATCCCGTCGGGCATCGGTGCGTCGGGGTTCCAGTTCAGCGCCACGCGGCCCAGGCCGAAGAACGGCACCGCCCGCGCGCCCGCGGCGATCTGCGCCGCGGTCGGGGTCTGCGTCGGCCCCAGATCCGGCAGACCGTCACCATCAAGATCCCAGCCGACGATTCGCTGCCCGTTAACCAGCGGCAGCGTCGCCGGGTCGAGCGACTCGCGGTCGCCATCATCCGGCCCGAAGTACCCGAGCGACACGTTGAAGTTCGCCGTGTTGCCCACCGGCTGGCCGTACTGCACCAGCGGGCCCTCCCCGCGCACAGGAGCAAACGTCGTCAGCAGCGAACCATTGATCGTCGTAGTGCCGCGAACATCCAGCACGCCAGCGACGATCGTTCCCTGAAGCGTTACGCTCTGCGGCGCGCTGGCCAGGCCCGCGGCGACGGCCGCCTCAGTCGGCGAGTTGAAGTGCCCGATGTCCACCGAGTAGTTCGGAGCCATCAGCGAGCTCTTGGAGATCTCGGGCAGGTCCGCCGAGTCGGGGTTCATCTGCGGATCGCTCGGGCTCGTCGGATGCCGCTGGCTGAATCGCGTCGAACCGGTGAACTGGATCTTGTTGCGGACGTTCTCGAAGACCTGCGGCGTGTCCGTCGCCAGGCTTCCGACAAACGTCGAGTTATGGAAGCGGATGTTGTTGCTGTACAGCTTCGTGTCGCGTGCCGCGCCCGTGCGCGTCTGACCATCGATGAAGGGCGGATCAGGGAACGCGGCGTAGTTCGCCGGCCCGTCGATCACGTTCCCGGAGGTGTACCGCACAAAGTCGGACTTGTCCAGGGGTGCGGTGATCGCGATCGGCCGTCCCTGAGCGGCATTCCACTCCAGCCGCCCGTAGAGCGCCCAGTTCTGGTGGGTGTTGGCCTGTATTGACTGAACGTGCGTCACGCCGATGAACGTGCAGTTGACGAACAGCGCGTTGTTGCCGCGTGGAATCCGCACATTGCGGAACGTCATATTCTCGTAGCGCGGGCGGATGTACCAGTCGGTGAACTGCGGGCTGTTGAAGGGCATCTTCTCCCACAGATCCTGACCCGTCAGCGCTCGTGCCTGGACGTTGGTCATGGTCGCCGGATTGAAGTACCTCGGCCGGCTGCGATCGGTCTTGGTCTCGACATAGGTGGCAACATCCGATGTCCCGATGCCCAACTGCGTCGCGACCTGCTGGGCGAACGTCTGCCCGTCGGCAAGATTCGTCATGCTGTTCCGCGAGTTCGTGAACGAACTGTCGGAGATGTTGGGCAGGTCATCGGCTGATCGACCGAACAGCGTGGGCGCCGCCCCCTTGGCCCCCACCGTCGAACCCTGAAGGTACGTCGAGAGATTGGCGCCGGCCCGCGCTAGGCTCCACGCCTGGCTCGTCGCGCGGAACTCCAGCCGTCCGCGGACCTTGGCGTACGGATCGTTGCGGTCGAGCACGCCGTTGCGCCAGCCGGCCATCACGTCGGGATACAAGCCGGTGATCGCGTCAAAGTCCGTGATCGTCTCGCCGGAGTCCCAGCGGCCGTTGTTGTCGGCGTCGGTGAATCCGGAGATCTGGTTGCGATTGCGATCGGGCACGCAACTGTCGATCATCAGGGCGAGATCGTCGTTGACGGTGAACTCGGCGGTGTTGCCGGCCGCGGGCGTGCCCGCCGTCAGCGAGGTGCTCAGGGTCACGCGCTTGTCGCCGTTCGCATCGAAGTGCGACAGGAAGATGTCGTAGTCGTCGACATAGCCGTCACGCGTGAAGTCGGCAAAGGCGTTGTCGGCTTGTCCGTCGTTGTTGTAGTCCAGCGCGTTGGACGGGATGCCCAGCGACTCGGCGCGATGGTTCACACGCAGGCGCGAGTCGCTGTCGACATCGCGCGCCCGCACGCCGGTGAAGAAGTCATTGAGTTTCCGATCCAGCGTGCTGTCCAGCCCGAGGAAGTCCGACCGTGTCACCAGCGGATCGCCATTGGTCGAGGCGACATCGTTGTACGTCACACCGAGGTTGCCGTTGACCATCGCGTTCCGGCCGACCAGCACGCGCGAGGCCGACAGAATGCCGTGGCGATGCCGCTTGGCAACGCGGAAGTCCTGCTGAATCGTGCGGGTCAGCGCGCGAGAGGCCTCGCCCGCGGACGCCGCTCCGTACGCGAAGCTCGAGCCGTCTCGCGACACGCTCGAGTACCCGGTGACGATCACGCGAACCGTGACGCCATCGCTCAGCGGGGCGTAGACGATCTGATACGCCGACGGGCTTGCGGGGCGGGCGCCGTCCTGCCGCTCAGCGTCACCTGCCTCCAGCGCGATCGCGGGCGTCGTGACCCAGTTGCGGTCGCGGAACAGGTCGCCGTCCGCACCGGCCGGTGCGCTGACCTTCGCCGCATCCTCGGGAACGCCCGAGATGGAGACGGTGTTGACATCCGCGTTGTGGATATTGACAAGGGCGTCGGCGATGCCCCGCGGCGTAGTCTGCTCGCCGTAGCCCATCGGTGCGAGCACACGCACCTGCCCGTCGCCCGATTCGATCGATCCGTCCCACACACGCTGCCCGAAGCCCTGATCAACCTGACCCCGTTCGACGACAAACCGCGAGGAAGCCGACGCCAGCCGCGATGCGGCGACGCTAAGTCCCGTCTCGGCCGCCGCCAGGGCGGAGTTGACCTGAATGTGTGTCGCTGCGGTGCGGAGGTTCCCCTGGCTCACGACCGCCAGCGCCACGCTGAGTGAGCCGAAGATCACCAGGAACATCATCGCCAGCACCGACACGACGCCGCGTCGCCGATTCGCGAACATCACCCTTGTCGCACGCTCGATCGCTCGCATTGCAGTTCCCTTCAGGCCCCCGAACACTCATGCCCCCGGTACGTCCCGCTCCACACTCCGAACCGACACTTCCGCCCCAATGCTCCGCGGCGTCAACGCCTCACGGCTGGATGAACACCAGCCTGGCCATCTCCCGCGGCGACGTATCCGTTGGCCCCTGGTAGAACGCCGTGATCGTCACCCGAAGCGGGAACTGATCCACCAGCACCGGCGGGCTGCTCTGTGTCGCGTTCGCCGCAGCCGTCGTCGATGTGTCGAACGGCAGCACCTTCTGAACCTGCACACGCTGACTCCACCCCTGCATCGACACGGGCTCGCCCTCGTCGTTTTCCATGATCGAGCCGTCGGGCATCACCTCGCTGATCGCCACGCCCGCCGAGTCGATCGGACCGACGAAGGTGCCGCCCGCGCCGAAGGTCGCACCGTCGTAGTCGTCAAGGTCGTTGTAGTACAGGAACGAGGTCTCGCTCGATTCCGCGCCCCAGCCCTGAAGCGACGCGGACTGACCTGTGCCCTCGAAGTACAAGCCCGTCACCGGGTCATGACGCGGCAGCCGCCGGATGCGCTCACGCAGTTCCGTGCAGAGGTACATGCCCGTCGCGGCGCTCGTGGAGTAGCGATTGTGCGCAAAGAACATCGCCTGGCTCTCGATCAGTGCCAGCACACCGACGCCGAGAATGACCAGCGCCAGCGCCGCCTCGAGAAGTGTGAAGCCTCCTCGTCGCCGGCCGCCAATCCGGCTCCGCCCGCCGTACGTCCCGCCGTCCACGCGCCCCTGCACGCCCGCACATTCCGTCACATCATGCGCGTTCATGCGTGCTCCGTTCCTTGCGCCCGACACTCCGAAACCGGTCGGCCGCACATCGCGGCCCCGTCACACCGAACCATCACTTGACAATCTGCGACATCTTGAAGATCGGCAGGATGATCGCCATCGCGATGAAACCCACCACCGAACCCATGAGAATGATCATGATCGGCTCGATCATGCTCGTCACCGCCTTGATCTGGTCCTTGAGCGTCTTGGCGTAGTACGTGCTGATCTCGTCGAGCACCTCGCCGAGCTTGCCCGACTCCTCGCCCGCGCTGATCATCTGCACGACAGCCTGCGGCAGCAGTTTGGTGCGAGTCAGCGTCGAGCAGATCTTCTTGCCCTGCTTGACGCTCGCCTCAACGCTCCGCCACATCGACTCGTACAGCCGATTGCCCGAGATGTCCCCCGTGATGCTGATCACGTCGAGCATGGGCACGCCCGCATTGACCAACTGACCCATGGTCTGCAGCGAGCGCGAGATGTACAGCGCCCGGAACATCCCCTTGACCACCGGGATGCTGAGTTTGGCCTTGTCCAGGAAGAAGCCGCCGACCTCCGTCCGCGCAAACGCGAAGAAGCCCGCCGCAACGACCACCAACGCACCGACGATGAACGGCCAGCGCTGCACCATGAAGTCCGACACGCCCATGAGGAAGTTCGTCGCCCAGGGCAGCGCGTCCTCCTTGCCCTGGAAGACCGTCTTGAACTTCGGCAGCACGAACGTGAGCAGGAAGACCGTCACCAGCACCGCCATCGTGCCGATCACGCCCGGGTAGATCGCCGCGCCAACGACCATCTTCCGCGTCTCGATCTGCTGGGCGATGTAGTCGGCGATGCGGTCGAGCATCTCCGCGAACGAGCCGGACATCTCCGACGCCCGCGTCATGTTGATGTACAGCGGGCCGAAGAGCTTGGGATACTTCTGCAGAGCCTGGCTGAACTGCTTGCCCGCCTCTACGTCGTTCTTCAGCGACAGAATCACCTTCTTGAACCCCGGATGCTGGGTCTGCTCGGCGATCCCCTCCAGCGCCGAGCGCAGGTTGATGCCCGCGCGCATCATGACCGCGAGCTGCGTCGTGAAGTCCAGGACATGCTTGGCCTTGGGACGTCCCGCGTTCATGTCGCGGAACTTCTCCATCAGCGATGCGCGATCCAGCCCCGCGATCATCGGGTTGACCTGCAGCACGTGCTGGCCCTGATTGCGCAGGATCGTCGCGGCCGTCGCCACGCTGTCGGCAACAACAACGCCGCTGACGACCTGCCCCGTGTTGTTGCGAACCTGATAGCGATAATTCGGCATCGTGCGCTCCGGTATCCTGCTCAGGCGGCCAGCATGCGGTCGAGTTTGTCGGGCATCGTCGCCGCCGCGATCGCGTCCTCACGCGAGATCATCCCGTTGAAGTACAGCTCGCCGATCGAGCGATCCAGCGTCTGCATCCCCATCGCGCGATTGGTCTCGATCACGTTGGGAATCTCGAACGTCCGGCTCTCGCGAATGAGGTTCCTCACGGCGGGCGTGCACAGCAGCACCTCCACCGCCGGGCACATTCCGGGCTTGTCGCTCCGCGAGAACAGCGTCTGGCTCACCACCGCCTGCAGCGTGTTGGCCAGCATCGAGCGGATCTGGTTCTGCTGACCCGCCGGATACATGTCGATGATGCGTTCGACCGTCTGAGCCGCGCTGCAGGTGTGCAGCGTGCTGAGCACCAGGTGACCCGTCTCCGCCGCCGTGATCGCCAGTTGCGTCGTCTCCAGGTCACGCATTTCGCCCACGAGGATGATGTCCGGGTCCTGACGCAGCGCGTGCTTGAGCGCACTGGCAAACGTCGGCATGTCCGAGCCAAGCTCGCGCTGCTCGATCAGCGACCGTGCCGAGTTGAACGTGTACTCGACCGGGTCCTCCAGCGTGATGATGTGCTTGCTGTACCGCTCGTTCATCGCCTGGATCATCGCCGCCAGCGTCGTGCTCTTGCCCGAGCCCGTCTCCCCCGTCACCAGCACGAGACCCCGCGGCAGGTACGTCAGCCGCGTGATGACCTCCGGCAGACTCAGCTTCTCCAGCGGCGGCACCTTCGTCTTGACCACACGCATCGCGAAGCCCAACTGCCCCTTCTGCACGTGCGCATTGACACGGTACCGGGCGAGCCCCTCGGCAAAGAACGAAAAGTCCGAGTCCTTGCTCTGGTCGAAGCGCGCCATCGCCTCCTTGTTGGCCATCTGCTCAAGGAACCGCCGCGCATTCTCGGGCGTCAGAACCCCGAACCCCGCCAGCGGCTGCACAACCGTGTTCACACGCACCATCGGCGCGTGATTGGCGATCAGGTGGATGTCCGACGCATCCGCATCCTGCGCCGCCTTGAGAATGTCCAGCAGCGTCATCGTCGTCGTCGCAAGATTGGCTGTCGCGCTCATGTTCGCTCCAGGGTCAGACCCACCGCGCCGCGCATCGCCGCGCATCATCCCCTTCTTCGGCCACAATCTCCCCGCCCTTGCCCCGCTTGGGCGATCGCCCTCACCCCTCCCGCCCCGCGGTCCATCCCCACCCGCACACACCGCACGCTCGGCGCACCTTCTCACACTTCTCGGCCCACGCCGACGATCCCCGGCCGCCCGCACCCGCACTCACGCCATCGCCCCGTCATGCCAAACAAAACGAACGCAGGCCCGGGAACCAATCGGTTCCCGGGCCCGGCGTGTCATGTCCGTCCTTCCTCTGCTTCGGCCCGTTCGACCGTCAACGCCCGAGAAGCCGAATCACTGCGCGTTGGCGGTCCGCACCGCGTTCTCAAGGGTCTTTCGTGCCTCGTCGAGTTTCTTCTGCTCGGCCGCACGCTGCGTGACCATCGCGTCGATGTCCGCCTCCTGGCGGTTCATCTTGTTCAGCAGGTTCCGGTACGTGTCCGTGTTCCGGTCCAGCGATCCGAGCATCCCGCTCACGCGCGTCTGGTCCTTCCGCAACTTCTCAACCTCCTGGTCAATCTGCGTGATCACACGCTCCTGCGCCTCAACCGCCGCACGCAGCCGCCCGAGTTCCTCGAACAGCGCCACGACCGCCGCGCTGACCTTGCCATCTTTCTGGTACCCCAGAATTGCCTCGCGCGAGAAGTCGAAGATCCCGAGCGACTCCATCTCCGTCCGCTCCTGTCGAACCGTCAGGCCCGCGCTCTTTCCCGCCGCGACCTCCAGCACGAACCGGTACAGGGTCTGCGTCTGCTCGTCCGCCTTGGCCGGGGCCTTGAGTTCCCATCCATCAATCCGCGGGTGCTCCGCGATGATCGTCCGGCTCCGCTTGAGGTCCTTGTTCTCGAACGTGTACGCCACATCGCTCAGGCTCACGACGCTCTGCTGGAACATCCCGTTGACGATCTTCAACTGCCGCACCGTCCGATCCCCGCCGTTGCGGACCGTCACGGCGACATCCAGATCCACCGCGTACGCCAGCAGCCGCTTGTCGCCGGGCGCGATCTGCCCGATCTGTGCATCACCCGCGTACGACGCCCCGTCGAACACGCTCATCGGCCCCGGCAGCAACTGCATCTCCGACGTGTTCCGGACTTCCACGCCGCGCATCGGGTGATCCGCACGGTCATTCTGATTGAAGATGCTCACCCGACGTGCATCAACATTCGTCGTCAGGAACGGGATCATCGCCGATCGCTGGCGCTCGATCGTCACCGGCGTGTTCATCTCGAACTGGAAAGTCTCCCCCACCTCGCCCGCCGTCGCCTGCGCCTTCGGCGCATAGTCGCTCATGTTCTGCGCCCGCACATCAAATCCCGCATACCCCGCCCTGTCTCGCCCGAGCTCGCCGCCACCTCCGGCGCCGGCGCTCCCCGGCATGAGCGAGCGTGCCTTGAGCGCCGCTCCATCCGTCGGCGCCGGCGGTGCCGAGGGCGCGCCCGCGAACGAACTTCCAGGCGTCCCCGCCCTCGGATCCCCATTCGGTGCCAACTCCGCCTCCATATTATTCACCGCCAAGTCGAACACCCTCGGCGAAACGCCGGGAATCGTCGGCACCGCCACCATCGGCCGCCCCATGTACAGCGGCTCATACAAATCCATCTGGAAACTCACCGGCCGACCGCTCACCAGCGCCAGCCGAACGCCCGTCCAGTCCTGATCCGTCGTGTTCTCCACGATCGCCCACCCCTGCATCACCCCCGTCGCCGCGCCGCCCGCCTTCGCGTCGCTCTCGGGCAGAATCATCCGGTAACTGGTCTTCCACACCGGCGTCTCGTGAACATACCCCACCGCCACGCGCCGCTGCCCCTGCCCGGACAGCGTGATGTCCAGCGTCTTGGTCCGCTCGGCGCGAGACTCCGCCAGCGCCGAGAGCGCGCGATTCAGATCCGCCGCCAGGCTCTTGTCCTCGATCTCGAATGACGTGATCGTCGGCACCTGCACCGACCGAATCCCCTTGTCCGTCAGAATGTTCACCACCGCCGTCTCGATCACCGCCGGAGCCCCGCCGCCAGCACCACCGCCACCCTGCGGCACCTCGCGCGTCTCCACACTCAACACCGTCCCCCGCACCGGCGCGTCGGCCGTCATCAGCGTCACCACCGACCCGCGCAGCCGCGAGAGCAGACTCGGGATCGACGGGTTGTCACCAATCTGCAACGCGAACGACCCGAGCCGCCGCGAGATCGGGTCCTTCGTCGGATACGACACGCTATCGACCCGCCCGCCATCCAGATCCAGCACCTGCAAGCTCTTGATCACGTCGTTGATCTGGCTCACATCAAACGGCATCGACAGCTTCGCGTCGTTGCTCACCGTCCCCGTCCGCTGAAAGTACCCCACGCCCGACCGATACAGCACCACCCGGCTGAGGTTCAGCCCCGCCGCCACCTCTCCCGCCGCCCCCGGCCCCTTCGCCGCTGGCGCATCTCCGCGTACCTGCTCCGATCCGACCGCCGCTGTCGACAGCATCGTCCCCGCAACCAAACTCAGCACAAGCAGGCTCTTTCGGCTCATCAGCGTGTTCATCATGTTCTCCCTGAAGGTGGTCATCCCGGGCTATCGCAGCGGATCGCGCCACGGACTGGATGGTGTCTACAGGGTACATGCAGCAGGGTCGCCGAAAGGTTCACCGACTCCTGTCCACTTTTGTCCGCAGAATGCGAACGGCCCCTCCCGCGCGACCGCGGGCCCGGCGTCCCAAGGGAAGCCGGGCCCGAACTTGGCCCCATGGGCCAAACTTCCCGGGCTTCGTCCTGCCCGGGGAGATCACTTCCTGCCGTTACTCCGCCGCGGCGTTCGCGACCGCGGCTTCAAGCGTTGTACGCATCATCTTCAACTTCGCCTCCTCGCCAGCGCGTGTGCTCGCTTTGGAGTCGATCTCCGCCTCCTGGCGATTGAGTTTCGTCAGCAGATTCCGATAGGTGTCGGTGTTCCGGTCCAATGAAGCAAGCATCCCGCTCACGCGCGTCTGGTCCTTGCGCAGCAACTCGACTTCCTGGTCGATCTGCGCGATGACCCGCTCCTGTGACGCGACCTCAGAACGGAGACGCCCGAGTTCTTCGAACAGAGCCACCACCGCCGCGCTGACCTTGCCCTCCTTCTGGTACTGGACGACCGTCTCGGGCGACAGGTCGAAGATGCCGAAGGTCTGCAGCTCAGTCCGCTCCTGACGCACCGTCAGGCTCGCACTCTTGCCCGCCGGAGCATCAACAGCGAACCGGTACAGCGTCTGCGCCTGCTCGTCGGCCTTCGCGGGCACTTTGAGTTCCCAGCCGTCAAGCCGAGGATGCTCCGTGATGATCGTCCGGCTCCGCTTCACGTCCTTGTTGTCGAACGTGTACGTCAGTTCGCTGACGCTCACAACGCTCTGCTGAAACACGCCGCGAGCGATCTTCAGTTGCCGAATCGTGCGATCCCCTTCGCTGCGCACCGTCACCGCAACGTCCAGATCCACCGCGTACGCCAGCAGTCGCTTGTCACCCGGCGCGATCTGCCCGATCTGCGCATCGCCGGCATACGACGCCCCGTCGAACACACTCATCGGCCCGGGCAGCAACGGCAAGTCGGAGGAAATGCGAACCTCCACCCCGCGCATCGGATGATCCGCACGATCGCTGACGTTGTAGATGCTCACTCGCCGGGCATCGACGGTCGTCGTCAGGAACGGAATCATCGCCGACCGCTGACGCTCGATCGTCACCGGCGTGTTCATCTCGAACTGAAACGTCTCGCCAACCTCGCCAGCGGTCGTCTGGGCCTTCGCGGCGTAATCGCTCAGGTCCTTCGCAGTGACCGCAAAGCCCTTCGACCCGACGGTGTCCGATAGTCCCGCTTCCGTCGGTGCCGACTCGCTCTCTCCGCCCGTCTTGGGCTCGTCAGACTCGCTCATGCTCCCAGCGTTGCGGAACGGGCTTCCCTGCGACTGGTACCTCGAATCCATCGGGTCATGTTCTTCATCCTCGCGGGCCGCCAGCTCAAACACCCTCGGCTGCACCCCGGGGATCGTCGGCACCGCAACCGCAGGCCGCTGCATGTACAGCGGCTCGTACAAGTCCATCTGGAAACTCACCGGCCGACCGCTCACCAGCGCGAGACGCACATTCGTCCAGTCCTGATCTGTCGTGTTCTCGACGATCGCCCACCCCTGAACCTGTCCGGTCGTCAGCCCGTCGGCCCTCGCTTCCCCCTCGGGCAGAATCATGCGGTAACTGGTCTTCCACACCGGTGTCTCATGGACGTATCCCACCGCCACGCGCCGCTGGCCTGGCCCGGAGAGCGTGATGTCCAACGTCTTGGTCCGCTCCGCCCGCGACTCCGCCATCGCCGAGAGTGCACGCTTCAGGTCAGCCGACAGTTGCTCGTCCAGTATGTCCAGTGATCGAATCGACGGAACCGCCACGCCGCGAATGCCCGCCGAAGTCAGCAAATTCACGACCGCCGTGTCCAGCGTAACGGGATACCCGCCTTGAGGTCCCCACGACGGCACTTCGGTCACCTCAACACTCAGAATCGTGCCCTCGATCGGCGCGTCCGCCGTCACCAGTCGAACGACAGACCCCCGCAGACGCTTCAGCAGCGTCGGCATCGACGGATTGTCGCCGATCTGCAGCGCAAACGACCCGAGCCGCCGCGAGATCGGGTCCTTTGTCGGGTAAGAAACGCTGTCCACCCGACCACCGCCGAGGTCCAGCACCTGAAGGCTCTTGATCACATCGTTGATCTGATCCACGTGAAACTGCATCGACAGCTTGGCGTCGTTCTGGACCGTCCCCGTCCGCTGAAAGTACCCCACGCCCGACCGATACAGCACGATTCGGCTCAGCGTCAGTTCCGTGCCGGACCGATCTGCCGACGCCCCCTCTGCAACGGCCACCTTCTCACGCTCCTGCCCAAGGCCCGCCGTCACGAGCATGAGCATCGCCAATGAGACAACACCAACGGAGAATGGGCTCGTCCGTCCTGCCAGTACCAACATGGATCGCTCCTGCTAAGTTCCCCACGCTCTGTTTCGATACGAGCCGAGGTTCGATGCGCTCCCCGCCGCACAGTTCCATGATTCCCGATTCATCGCAACCCTGTGTTCCTGCCCACCTCCACTCGCCAGACACGTCCGCAAGCCGACACTACTCTTCCAGCAATCTGTTCCGCCGCCGACCCTGACGATCCCACCTGCTCTCGCTCGGCCGCTCGTCCCCCGGAGCCCTTCATGCAACTCCCCATCCTCAAACTCCCCATCTCCGGCGTCGAACCCCCGACCGACTCGCGCCGCTCCGCCATCGCCGCAGACCTCGCCCGCATCGCCCGCGGTCAGGTCCGCTTCGGCCATCACGACCGAATGCTCTATGCCACCGACGCATCCCTCTATCAGGTCGAGCCCCTCGGCGTCGTCGTTCCCGCCGACATCAACGACGCGCAGGCCGTCGTCGAGTACTGCTTCGCCCACAACCTCCCCATTCTCCCCCGCGGCGGCGGCACCTCGCTCGCCGGGCAATGCACCGCCGAGGCCATCGTCCTGGACTGCTCCGCGTTTCTCCGCGACATCCGCGACCTGAACACCGCCGACCGCACCGTCTACGCCGAGGCCGGCGTCGCGCTCGACGAGCTCAACAACGAACTCGCCCGCCGCGGCGCTGGCCTCTTCTTCGCACCGGACCCCGCTACCACCGCGCAAGCCACCATCGGCGGCTGCATCGGCAACAACGCCGCCGGATCGCGCAGCGTCAAGTTCGGCCGAACCGTCGACTCCGTACTCGCCATCGACACCATTCTCTCCAGCGGCGCACGCGTCCGCTTCGCGCCCAACGCCGGCCGCGACAACCCCATCGCCCTCAAGCTCGCCGACCGCGTGATCGAGATCACCCGCGCTCACGAAGCGCTCATCCGCGAGCGCTTCCCCAAAACCCTCCGCCGAAACGCCGGCCTCGCTCTCGATCTCATCCTCGCACAACTCGACGCCGGCGCTGACGCTCACTCCCTCAACCTCGCCCCGCTCCTCTGCGGCAGCGAGGGCACGCTCGCCATCACCACCGGCGCGCTCTGTCGCCTCTTCCCCACGCCCCGCGGCAAGGGCCTCGCGCTCCTGAGTTTCCCGAGCGTTGACGCCGCGATCGATCTCGTCTCCACGATCCTGCAGACCGGCCCCAGCGCCGTCGAACTCGTCGACGATGTCGTCATCGAGGCCGCACTCGGCAACATCGAGTGCGCCCGGTACGTCGAAGCCTTCCCGCGCTTGCCATCGGGTGAACTTCCCGGCGCGGTGCTGTACGTCGAGTATCAGGAGCCCGCCCCCGCCGATGTGGACACACGCTTCGAACGTCTGCGCTCGCTGATCGGCACCGCGCCGGCACGCTACCTCGCCGACGCCGCACAGATGGCCGACGCCTGGAAACTCCGCAAAGCCGGCGAGCCGCTGCTGCACAGCCTTCCCGGTTCACGCAAGCCGCTGACCTTCGTCGAGGACAACGCCGTCCCCGTCGAGAATCTGGGCCGATTCGTCCGCGAGTTCCGCACGATCGTCCAGCGCGAGGGCACCCGCGCCGCATTCTGGGCCCACGCCAGTGTCGGCGTCCTCCACGTCCGCCCGCTGCTGGATCCGCACAATCAGGCCGACAAGGACGCGCTGCTCCGCATCGCCGTTGAAGTCGCCGACCTCGCCCGCGCCTGCGGCGGGATCATGTCCGGCGAGCACGGCGACGGCAAAGTCCGCGGCCCGCTCATCGAACGCTTCTTCGGCCCCGACCTCATGAACGCCTTCCGACAGGTCAAGGCCGCCTTCGACCCCGCCGGCATCCTCAACCCCGGCAACATCGTCGCGCCCGGACCCGTGCCCTCCATCCTCCAGCGCACGCGCATGGAGCCCCACGCCCACGAGCACGCCCACCCACACGTCCCGCCGACCCAGACATTCTTCTCCTACGACCGCGATGAGGGCTTCGCACACGCCGTCGAGCGCTGCAACGGCGCCGGCGTGTGCCGGAAGCAATCCGGCGGCACTATGTGCCCCTCCTATCGCGCGACCATGGACGAGCGCCACAGCACCCGCGGCCGAGGAAACGCACTCCGCCTGGCCATCACCGGCCAACTCGCCGACGCAAACGCCCCCGACACCGACCGCTTCGCCGACCCCCAGACCATCGCCACGCTCGACCTCTGCCTCTCGTGCAAGGCCTGCAAGAGCGAGTGCCCCAGTAACGTCGACATCAGCAAACTCAAAGCCGAGTACACCGCACAGCGATACCGCGCCCAGGGCCGTGTCCCCCTCTCCAAGCTCCTTGTCGGCCACGTCCGCACGCTCAACCGCATCGGCTCGCTCACGCCGGGTCTCGCGAACTTCGTCAACACGCTCCCGCCGATGCGTGCGCTCATCAACCGCGTGATGCACATGCACCCGTCGCGCAGCATGCCGAAGTTCTCGACCAGTCTGTACCGCCGTGCCCGAACGCTGACCCGCGGCTCGTCCGCCGCATCTGCCGCCCACCCCGGCGCCCACCCCGGTGCCCGCCCGCGCGTCGCCATGTTCGCCGACTGCTTCACCACCTACAACGAGAGCGACGTCGGCGTCGCCGCACTCCGCCTGCTCTCACGCCTGGGCTGGGATGTCGACCTCCCCCGCACCGGCTGCTGCGGCAGGTCCATGATCAGCGTCGGCATGCTCGAGCAGGCCATCGAAACCGCCGACGCCACGCTCGCAGCCCTGCGCCCGGCCATCCTCGACCCAACAGTCGACGCGATCCTCTTCGTCGAGCCAAGTTGCCTCAGCGCCGTCAAGGACGACTGGCTGGAACTCAACTGCAAAACGCCGCTGGACCTCCGCAAGGCCCTGGCCGCCAAGGCCATGCTCGTAGAGGAGTTCATCGAGTCCCGCTGGGCCAAGCATCCGGATCAGACCGCGGTCAAGGCCCTGACCACCGCCGCCGCCACCGACGGCCCGCCGATCCTTCTCCACGCCCACTGCCACCAGAAGGCCCTCTGGGGCGCGGAGAGCTCCGCAAAGATCCTCCGCCGCGTCGCCGGGCGACGCCTGACCGTCCTCAACACCGGCTGCTGCGGCATGGCGGGCTCCTTCGGCTACGACGCCGACAAGTTCGACCTGTCCATGCGCATCGCCCACCTCTCAGGCCAGAACGGCGAGCCCGCAGGCGGCGTCATGCCCCTCATCGCCTCCCACCGCTCCGCCAGTCCCAACACCATCATCCTGGCCACCGGCACCAGTTGCCGCCACCAGATCAAGGACGCCTCCACACCCGCCACCCCCCACGCCCTCCACCCCGTCCAGTGGCTCGACAGCCTCCTCGGGTAGGTCGCGGGTAGGTCGGCACTCCGCGCCGACTCTTCTCTTCCCTTTCTTTCGTTGCTGCGTCACGCCGTCACGTGCCCATCACCCCACCCGCATCGCCTTCTCCACCAGCACCCCGGCCGCCTTGAGGTCCCTGCTCGTCAGCACCGCCTGCACCTTCTCCGGCTCGGCTCCCGCCTTGACCAGCCACTCGCCGAGCCTGGCCCAGAGTTTGTCCTGGGCTTTGCCCGGCGTGCTCAGCGCCAGTTCGCTCAGCGTCTCCCCCAACTTCTGCGTCACCGCCGCGTCGCGGTGCTCGTAAAACCGACCAACGATCTTTTTCTGGTGCGGCGAGAAGTACTGTCCACCGGCCATGGCTGCTCCGTGTGTTTCACCGATTCAGGGCACCCTAAAATGCCCCCGAACTCGGCTATGTTCCGACCGACAAAACGGGATTTATCACCCGCCGATTGCGGTATTTCATAGCAGCATAGCGCCGCGGCCCATGACTTACGCGTTCTCGCGGCTAGCGTCAGACATGGCACACACCTATCCCGCAATCACCGCCCCGGAAGCCGCCGCGCTGGTCAAAAACGGATCGATGGTCGGTTTTTCCGGCTTCACCGCCAGCGGCTCGCCCAAGGCCGTGCCCGCCGCGCTCGCCCAGCGCGCACGCGATGAGCGCACCGCCGGGCGCGAGTTCAAGTTCAAGCTGCTCTCGGGCGCGTCCTGCGGCAAGGCGGACGAGGATCTGGGCGCCGCCGAGGCTTTGAGTTGGCGAGCCCCGTTCCAGTCGGCCAAAAGCCTGCGCAACGCGATCAACGCCGGGAAAGTCGCGTTCATGGACATGCACCTGTCCGATGTAGCGCAGAAACTCGAGTTCGGCTTTCTGGGCGAGATGGACTTGGCGGTCGTCGAGGCGACGGACATCACGCCCGACGGGCGGGTGTACCTGACCAGCGGGGTGGGCATCACCCCGTCGATCCTGCGAATGGCCAAACGTGTCGTCATCGAGATCAACGAGGCGGTCAGCAAGCGTCTGTACGAGATGCACGACATCGCGCGTCTGCTCCCGCCGCCGCACCGCTCGCCGATCGCGATCCTTGACCCGCTCGATCGCATCGGCACGCCGTTCGCGGTCGTGGACCCCAGGAAAGTCGTTGGCATCGTGCGGACCAACCAGGCCGACGGGAACGACCCGTTCAGCGCACCCGACGCGGTCAGCACGCAGATCGCCGGCCATGTCGAGGCGTTCCTCGTCGCGGAGATGAAGGCCGGGCGGATCCCGCCCCAGTTCCTGCCATTACAGGCGGGCGTCGGCAACGTCAGCAACGCGGTGATGACGGCCCTGGGCCAGAGCCGGAGCATCCCGGCGTTTTCGATGTACACCGAGGTGCTGCAGGACGCGCAGATCGCCATGCTGCGTTCGGGTCGGCTGCTCGGTGCGAGCACATGCTCGCTGACACTCAGCGACGCGGTGATGCAGGAGGTCTACGGCGATATGGACTTCTTCGCCCCGCGGATCGTCCTTCGGCCGCAGGAACTCAGCAACAACCCGGGCGTGGTCCGGCGACTGGGCGTCATCGCGATCAACACCGTGCTGGAGATGGACCTGACCGGCTGCGCAAACTCCACGCACGTCATGGGTACTCAACTCATGAACGGCGTGGGCGGCTCGGGCGACTTTACCCGCAACGCGTACCTCTCCATCCTCATGGCCCCGAGCACCGCCAAGGGCGGGAGCATCTCGACAGTCGTGCCCATGACCCCGCACGTCGATCACAACGAACACAGCATCCAGATCCTCGTCACCGAACAGGGCCTGGCCGATCTCCGCGGCCTGGGCCCGACCGAGCGGGCCGAAACGATCATTTCCAAGTGCGCACACCCGATGTATCGCGACGCGCTCCGCGCATATGTCCGCGCGTGCGCCCCGGCACACCTGAAGCAGAATCTCGAAACCGCCTTCGCCTGGCACCTGAACCTGGCCCGGACCGGGAAGATGCTCCCCAGGTAACTCAGGCCCGCGAAGAGCCCGCGGTGTCCGGCTTGAGTTCCCGGAACGCAGGGTTGGGCATGAGCATCGCCACTTCCTCGTAACGCTCCGGCACCACACCCTGAAGCACCAGACGCACCAGCTCAATCCGGCTGCGCACATTCAGCGTCGCGTAAATCCGGCGAACGTGCGTGTGAACCGTTTCGCGACTGCGGAAGAGCCGCTTGCCGATCTCGGCCTCGGTCATAGGCTCCAGCAACATCGGCAGGATCTGAGCCTGTGCCGGTGTCAGCCGGGCGAGGATCGGTTCGAGATTCATCGGCGGATATTCGGTCATGGTGCCCTCATCAAACTGGCGGACCGTGCGAATTCGAGATACACGACCAGTCCTCCCGCACCAACAACCCGGAAAACGGAACCGTGACGCGTGGTTCCTCCCCGCGGAGTTCGTGCGGACCCTCTTCGACCCACTCGGTTGAACGCCTGAGTATGACGTATGTTTCCGTGTTACCGGGTTCTTTTCACCGGTTGGGGTGATTTTACCTAAATCCGGTGGTTGCCACCCACGTTTCCGTTGAAAAACACGAGGTGCACCCTTGGATATCTGGAGAAGCACCTCGGTAAAAATGTGGATTCATCGAACTGACTGAGCGTTCGCGAGCAAGTGCAGCGGATTGGTTGTGCCGACGACGGCCGCGGCGACGCCGGGCGAGTCAGTGATCGCTCGGAGCGTTCTGGCGGGGTTGCTGGCGTGTCCGCTGGCCAGCGGCTTCTTGATGAGCACCCCAACGCCCCGGCGACGGGCAAAGTCCAGCGCGGGTTGCTCGATCGTGCCATCTGGACCAGGGGCCAGCATCAGGACGTCGGCAACGACCGCGGCGAGTGCGGCACCCTCAGGCGAGCCGGCGGAGACGCCCGCGCATCGCACCATGCCGCGCTGCTGGAGCCGCTGGAGTTCACCGATGGCTTCGCCATGCTGAAGGACCTCGACGTCGACCGCGCCGGGGCCGGAGCCGGCAAAGTGCAGCAGCACGATGTCTAGGCGATCGGTCGCGAGCCTGCGGAGGCTGCGCTCGACGCTTGAGCGGATGGCGGCGGCGGAGAAGTCGTACGAGGAGGTCTCGCTCGATGGATCGAAGGACTCGCCCGCTTTGGTGCAAAGAACCCAGTGATCCCTCGGCGCGATCCGGGGCAGGAGCACACCCAGACGCTCCTCGCTGACGCCGTATGCCGGCGCGGTATCGATGAGTCGAATGTTCAGGTCCGCCGCGGCGGAGAGCAAGGCGATCGCTTCCTCGTCGCTGGGCACGCGCACGGGTCGCCGATACTTCAGGCCGAGACTTCGGCCCAGCGCAACGGTGCCGAGGCCGAGGGCAGAGACCATCAGACCCGTTTTGCCCAGCGGGCGTGCGGGCAGGGGCGGTGTCGGAGTGTTCTCGCCCGTTGAGGCGGAGGTGCTCATGGGCGTGCTCCCGCTGGCGGAGCAGAAGGCGATGTCCAGCGCACGCGCGGATCGAGCCACGGGAGCATCGCTGGCTGCGGCAAGGGCCACGCGCCGAGGAGGGGCGATGCCGACGCATCGAGATCGGAGTGACTCACCGAGCGAGACGGACCGGAGAGCAACGCCAGCACGCGATCTGCGACGAGCGGCGCGAAGGCGAGCTTTGTAGGCCACGCGGCGATGATCGCGCCGCCTGCCATCGGCACGCGCGTGACGACGGGCTCATCCGGTCGCGTTCCTTCGGGCGTGAGGCCCTCGGCCCGAACCCAGCGTGTGGTCGTGAACTCGGCCTGTGTCAGGTCGACCCACGGGACGCAGGCGTGCAGTTCCTCGCGGACATGCGCGATCAGATACTCGGGGCTCATGTTCACGCCGCGTTCTGCGGGAAGGCCGCCGATGTTCCATACCACGCGGCCGGAGTCGTCTTGCTGGCTGGTGATGGTCACGCGGGGCTTGTCGGTGAGGCTGCCGGCGATGCAGTGCCCGTAGATCATGGGAAGATTCGCCGCACGGGCCATGACCATGTGCAGCGGCCGACTCTGCGAAGGCGCGAGCGATGACAAGCCCAGGGCCGCGAGCATCCGGGCATTTCCTTCGCCCGCGCACATCACGACGGCGCGTGCGGCGAGCGTCACACGCCGTGCACCGTCGGGCGCGGAGATCGCGACGCGCAACGGGCCGTCGGCGAGGATCGTCGCATCACCCTTGAGCAGCGCGGGCACGGTCGGGTGCGGGCCGGCGTTTGCGGCACGCTGCGCTTCGCTCGCCAGCGTTGCCAACAGCGATCGCGGGTCGATCACGGTCTCGTCGACTTCGTACACGCCGACACTCGCGGGCGCGCCGCGGAAGGCCACGGGACGGGAGGCGGCACTGAGCGCTCGCACCGGCGTGCGTAGAGCCTTGCTCGCGGCCAGACCGGCAAGACGCGAAAGCGTGCCGGTGGTGGTCCAGAGCAGTTGCGAGCGGCTGAGGACCCGCACGTCGGACAGGTCGGGCGCGGCATCTCCCGCGTTGCGGTCGGGACCGAGCGCGTCGGCCCAGCGCTGGGGCATCGCGGCGATGGCCAGCGAGGCACGGCTGGCGCTGCCGGTGAGCGCGTACTTCACCCCGCCGTGAATGATGCCCTGCGAACCGATCGTCTGCCCATCGCCGAGCGACGAACGCTCGATGAGCACGCTGGCGAGCCCGGCGCGGCGGAGCGCCCAGAGCGTCCAGAGACCGGCGATGCCCCCGCCGATGATCACGACGTCGACGTGCAGCGTCGGCACGCTCTCAGCGGCCAGATCGCCGCGTGGATTGATCGCGGCATGGGGGTTCATGGCGTGACGCCCCCTCGCGGCGAGAACAGCGCGAACGCCGAGGCGGCCGCGAGGATGCCGAGGACGTTGCTCAGGAGAACATACGCGAGCATCGCGCCGGATCGGCCCTGACGGAGCAGGTCAAGGCACTCGATCGCGAACGACGAGAACGTTGTGAACCCCCCCAGCACCCCCACCGCCAGCAGCAGCCACGCTCGCCCGTGAAGACTGTCGGGCACGGGCTGCAAGGGTGAAACGTCCGGCAGCACGCGAGCGGCCAGCAAGCCGATGGCGAAGCATCCGAGGATGTTCACCGAGAGTGTGCCGGCGGGGAACGCGGGGCTGGCGGGCTTGAGAAGTCCGACCATCATGTACCGCAGCAGCGCACCGACCCCGCCGCCGAGGAAGATCAGAACGGGCACTGGGATGGCCAGCAGAAGGGAGTTCACGCACGAGCCTACGGCTGGAGTCGCGTGCTGGTCCACGGGCCGGCGACAAAGCCGTCGGCATCATCGACGCGTGCGGGCGTGAGCGCCCGCGTCCAGACGGCACGATCGTGCAGGCGGGCCGAGTGCCCGCGCCAGAGTTCGCAGCGGGAGATCCAGATGCGGAACCCGCCCCAATGTGCCGGGCGCGGCACTTCGAAACCCGCGGACGCCGCTCGGCTGAGGGCCTCGAGTTCGGCCCGGCGCCCGGCGACGCCGAAGCGTGCCTCGGCCTGTTCGTTCTGGTGGAGCAGTGTTTCGCGGCTGTCGAGCGGCTCGCTCTGGTCGCTGGCCCACGCGGCGACTCGGCTGAGCACGGGGCGCGATTGAAAGTACGCGTCGCTCTCCGCGGCGGGGCTGCGAAGAGCCATGCCCTCGATGCGGATCTGACGATCGAGATGATCCCAGTGGAAGGTCGCCGCGACGCGCGGATTGGCGAGCATCGCTCGGCCCTTGCGCGAGCGCTCGTTGGTGTAGAACACGCAGAAGCCCCGCTCGAGGTCGATCTTCCGGCACAGGACGATCCGCGTGCTGGGCCAGCCGTCGGGGTCGATCGTCGCCAGCGACATCGCGTTGGGGTTTGGCTGCACGCCCTTGGTCGCGGCCTCGGTCATCCACGCCTGGAGCGTGCTGATCGGCTCGGCGGGGAGATCCGCCGGAAGCGTCTCGTTGCTGAACACGCACGCGCCGGAGAGCGGATCGATCACGGTCGGGTGAGCAGGATCAACCATGCGGAACGATAGTGGACTCGCCGACCGCCGGACGCGGGCGCGGCCCTGTGCGCCCGAACATTCCCGCCTCATCCATCTCGCAGGGTGCGAACGGGAACCGGACAAGGCTGACGACAGCGTGTCAGTGGACAGCCTGCGGAGAGGCCTGTCGCTTGCGCGGAGAAATGCGGAATCACCGCTTGCCGCGGAGAATCCGACGTAGTCTTCGCAGCGACGGCAATCGCACGCCGAAGCACGAACCACACGACCCGCTGAGCACATGAGCATCTTTCAGCCCGAACAATCCGAGTCCCGCGGCAGTCGGCGCGATCGCGACCGCGATCGTCGCCCGACGGCGCTCGGGCCGCTGTTCGAGAAGCAGCCGCCGCAGAGCCCCGAGGCCGAGATGGCGCTGCTGGGGGCGATGGTGCTCGACCCCCGCGTGATCGTGGACGTGATGCAGATCGTGCGGGGGCCAGAGGCGTTCTACGCCGACCACCACGCGGCGGTGTACGCGGCGATCACGGAGCTGTACGACCGCTCGAGCACGGTGGACCTTGTTCTGCTGCTGGAGACGCTGCGCGACAAGCGGGAGCTGGAGGCTGTCGGCGGGACGGCGTATCTCGAGAAGCTGGCGAGCGAGGCCCCGCCTTCGGTGAACGCCCCGCACTTTGCGAAGATCGTCGCGGACAAGTACAAGCTGCGGAAGCTCATCGACGCCGCGGGCACGATTCTGTTCGATACGTACCAGGGCGGGCAGGCGACGGGCGAAGAGGCCAAGAAGCTCATCGACGCGGCGGAGCAGAAGATCTTCGAGATCGCCCAGGAGGAGGACATCAGCCAGGTCGAGAGCCTCAGCGAATTGCTGAGCAAGGAGTACGACCGGCTGATCGCGATCGACATGGGGCAGGCCGCGGACATGGGCGTGCTGACGGGCTACCACGACCTGGACCGCGACCTTGGCGGGCTTCAGCGTGGCGAATTGCTGATCCTGGCGGCACGCCCGAGCATGGGCAAGACGGCGCTGGTGCTGAACATCGCCGAGCAGATCGCGCTGGGGACGGACCAGCCTGCGAGCACGCACGCGGTGCGCGATGGGGTGCCGATCGGGGTGTTCAGCCTGGAAATGAGCAAGAGCTCGCTGAGCCAACGCCTCCTGAGTTCGTGGTCCGGCATCAGTTCGCAGAAGATCCGCTCGGGCCAGCTCAGCAAGCGGCCGCCGAACGACGAGTACGCCCTGCTGCTGGCGGCGGCGCAGCAGCTGGGTACGGCCCCGATCTTCATCGATGACACCCCCGGGCTGACGCTCATGGCCCTCCGCGCGCGGGCACGCCGGATGGTTGCGCAACATAAGGTCCGCGTCATTATGATTGACTACCTCCAGCTCCTGAGCAGCCCCGCGCAGGCGCGGGAGAGCAGGCAGGTGGAAGTGTCGGCGATCAGCCGGGGGATCAAGGCGCTGGCCCGCGAGCTGCAGGTGCCGATCATCGCGCTGAGCCAGCTCAACCGCGGGCCGGAGGGCCGCGACGGCAACCGGCCGCGGCTGAGCGACCTTCGCGAGTCGGGCTCGCTGGAGCAGGACGCCGACGTCGTGCTGCTGCTGCACCGCGAGGAGTACTACCACATCCAGGATCCGGAGTGGCAGAGCAACAACCCGGACAAGATCGGGCTGGCCGAACTGATCATCGCCAAGCAACGCAACGGCCCCACGGGTGTTGTGAAACTCACGTGGGACTCATCGACCACGCGCTTCAAGAACCACGCCGAGGCCGTGCCGTACGAGCAGTACGGGGCCGCGCCCGCGCGGCAGACGCAGGCGCCGGCCAACCCGTTCGCGGGCAACGGGGGCGGGGGGACGAACGCCACGGCGGG
>VYLX01000006.1_pt1 | contig 60960 bp, 41 predicted proteins | sample 5114181 | NCBI WGS metagenome assembly VYLX01 (sample SAMN12291812, study PRJNA351875) | freshwater metagenome | isolation source: freshwater lake | place: USA: Michigan, Sherman Lake | collected 2011-08-08
CGATGCGCACCGGTCGTGGCCCCGGTCCGTCCGGCCCGTCAGGCCCCGGCGACGCAGACCGCACGGGTCGCAACGCCCGTCGCACAGGCACGGACGCGGCCAAGCCGCGTCGTCGCGGCCCGGGCGGCGCAACCGGTAGCGAAAGCGAACTGGCGCTGGGCACGGGCTTCAGCGAGGCCGACCTTGCCGAGCGTGAGGAGCGTCTGGCCCGCGCGACGGGCCTGCTCAAGAAGCGTCGTCGCGAGGCCAAGGCCCGCGAGCAGGCGCACGGCGAGCGAGCGCTCTCGGCCGCCGACACGGGCGGCACGGTGCAGATCGTCGCGCCGTTCACGATCAAGGACCTGTCCGAGACCACGGGTGTCAAGGCCGCGGACATCATCAAGAAGCTGTTCCTTCAGGGCGTGATGGCCACGATCAACTCGGGCATCGACACGGCTCAGGCCCAGGAGGTCATGATCGACTTCGACATCGAGCTCGAGGTTGTCGAGGCCAAGACCGCCGAGCAGAAGGTCGAGGCGCAGTTCAGCGAGCGCAAGAACATCGACCTTCAGCCCCGCGCCCCGATCGTCACGATCATGGGCCACGTCGACCACGGCAAGACGAGCCTGCTGGACGCCATCCGCAAGACCAACGTCGCGGCGGGCGAGGCTGGCGGCATCACGCAGCGCACCAGCGCGTTCAAGGTCGCGATCGAGGTCGGCGACCAGCGCAAGAGCGTGGTGTTCATCGACACCCCGGGCCACGAGGCGTTCACCGAGATGCGTTCCCGCGGCGCGAACATGACCGACGTGGTCGTGCTGGTCGTCGGCGCTCCCGAGGGCGTCATGCCGCAGACCGTCGAGTCCATCAACCACGCCAAGGCCGCCAAGGTGCCGATCGTCGTCGCTCTGAACAAGATCGACAGCCCGCAGGCGACGGACAACCAGATCCAGAAGATCTACGGCCAGCTCAACGAGCACGGCCTGAACCCTGTCGAATGGGGCGGCCCGATCGAAGTGATCAAGACCAGCGCCGTCAAGGGCACGGGCATCAAGGAACTGCTGGAGATTCTGGATCTGCAGGCGCAGCTGCTGGAGATGAAGGCCGACACCAAGGGCAACGCCCGCGGACGCGTCGTCGAGGCCGGCCGCGACGAGGGCCGCGGCCCGCTGGCGACGGTCATGGTGCAGGAAGGCGAACTGTCGGTGGGCAACTTCATCGTTGCGGGCCGGGCGTTCGGCCGCGTTCGCGACATCACCGACGACCAGGGCAAGAAGATCAAGACGGCCGGTCCGAGCACGCCCGTGCAGGTCTCCGGTCTTGATGAGGTGCCCAGCGCCGGTGACGCGTTCTTCGTGACCGAGACGCTCAAGCAGGCGCTGGAAGCCGCCGAGCAGCGCCGCCAGCGCGACCGCGCCGAGTCGCTGCACCAGCCCAAGGTGACGCTCGACAGTTTCTTCAGCCAGATGAAGGACGCGAACGTCAAGGAAATCCTCATCGTCCTCAAGGCCGATGTGCAGGGCTCGGTCGACGTCATCCGCAATCAGATCGAGAAACTCTCCAGCGGCGAGGTCAAGGTCCGCGTGCTGCACGCGGCCGTCGGCGGCATTCAGGAGAGCGACGTTCTGCTGGCAGACGCCTCCAAGGCTGTCGTCGTCGGCTTCAACGTCATCCCCTCGGGCAAGGCCCGAACGCTCGCGGATAACAAGAGCGTCGAGGTCCGCACGTACCAGGTCATCTACGACATCATCGACGACGTCAAGAAGGCCGCCAGCGGCATGCTGGAGCCGGAAATCCGCCAGGAAATCCTGGGGCACGCCGAGGTCCGTCAGGTGTTCAAGGTCACTCGCGTCGGCACCATCGCCGGCTGCTACATCACCGACGGCATGGTCCAGCGGGACGCGCTCATCCGTGTCACGCGTCAGGGCGTGGTCATCGAGAACGACCGAGTTCTGGAGCAGCTCAAGCGCTTCAAGGACGACGCCAAGGACGTCAAGAGCGGCATGGAGTGCGGCATGAAGATCGTCGGTTACGACGACATCAAGGAAGGCGACGTGCTCGAGTGCTACAAGAAGGTTGAGGTCAAGCGCACGCTGTGATCGCCAGCCGCGGACACCCGTTGCAGTGCGCTTCTAATCTCTCCCCGGGCCGCGCGGCCCGGGGTGGCGCGTCGTGAGGCCCCATGTTCCTCGGGCTGCTCCAGTTCAACCTGCTAATCCCCGGCGCAGAGTCGCTCAAAGACAAACGCCGGGTGGTCAGATCGGTCAAGGATCGACTCCACCGCGAGCACCAGGTCAGCGTGGCGGAGGTTCGCCACCTTGAGGACCCGTCGATCGCCGGGATGGCCCTGGCGATCGTCAACCGCGACGGCAAGTACCTTCGCGGGGTTCTGGACAGCATCGCGGACAAGCTCCGGTCGCTGCCCGATGCGCAACTGGCGGACTGCTCCCGCGAGATTCTGCACGCGGATCAGTTGCCGACGGCGTATCAGGACGAGCAGGGTCGGAACCTCTGGACGGAAGACGAACGACGAACCACGCGCCCGGACGACCAAGCGGGGCAACAATCAGGGACACCATGACCAGCCATCGGACACAGAAAGTCGCCAGCGTACTTCGCGAGGCGATCCAGACGATTCTCAGCCGCGGGCTGGCCGACCCGCGGCTGGATGGCTGCATGATCACGGTGACGGAAGTAAGCGTGTCGCCCGATCTGCGGAACTCCACGGTCCACATCTCGATTCTGCCCGACAATCGCCAGGTACGTGCGATAGCGGCGATCAAGCACGCGTCGGCGCATCTGCGTCGAAAGGTGAGCGATCTGACGGGCTTCAACACCATGCCGCAACTGGCGTTCGTGCTTGATGATCGCACCAAGCGCCAGGCAGCGGTGATGCGGACGATGGTCGAGCACCGCCAGGACGTGGACATCGCCGATGCGGGCGAGGCGGCAGAGGGCGACGTTTCACAGGCAGGCCCGTTGCCCGAGACGGAACCCGCCAAGCCGGGCAAGGGAGCATGGCCCGAGCGCACGCCGACCAGCACCAATCCGGACTCTGGCCGTCCGAACGACTCTGGAGTTAAAGGCTGATGGCCCGTGCCGACCGATCCAAACTGCTGCACGCACTGCTGGGCAAACTTCGCTCGGCGCATCCTGACGCGATCCCGGCCAGATCGGGCCCGGCAGAGGCGAGCAGGAGCGGTCCGTCGAGCGATCGTGCGCAAGGCGAAGCCGCCCCCGGGGCCGGCCAGCACGCCGACGCGCCCACCGAAGGCGTTGCGGGGGCGGACGCGGTCCTTCGTGAGTTGCTGCGCTCGATGCTCATCTGGGAGTCGACAACCAGCCGAGCGGAGGCCGCGCTTCGCCGATTCGATCGGTCGGTGGTGGATGTCAATGAGCTGCGAGCGTGCATCCCAGCGGAGATCGCACAGTTCATTGGGCCGAACTACGCAAGGGCCGAGGACCGTGCCGCCCGTCTGCGGCAGACGCTCAACGACCTGTTCACGCGTGAGTACGCGGTGACGATGGCCCACCTCCCGGCGATGTCCAAACGCGACGCCCGCTCCTATCTCGATGCGCTCGCCTCGGCACCGGAATACGTCCGCGACCGCGTGTTCCTCGTCGCCCTGGGCGGGCATGCGCTGCCGGTCGACGAACGCATCCTTTCGCTGTTGATGTCGGCGAAGGTTGTCGACCCGGGCACGACGCCCGAGGCCGCGTCGGCCTTTCTGGAGCGGACGCTCCGCGCGGGCGAGGCGGCGGAGGCGTACGCCCTGCTGCAGGCCGGGGCGGACGAACTTTCCGCATCATCCGTGGCCCAGCGTCCGGCGGGCAGCAAGGTCGCGTCCCGGGCGGAGGCCAAGCCCTCGCGAACCCGCACGCCCGCGGCGTCCGCTCCCAAGCGTGCCGCCAGCGCGGGCAAGCCATCGTCCAAGACCCCGGGCAAGCCCGCCGCGCCCGCCCGCAAGCGCGGGCAGTAGCGGCCGGTGCGCTGCTCGCCGCACGCGAACATCTCAAACGACGCTGCTACTCTTGCTCCCGCTTGAGCCGACGGGTCCGCGGTCCCGTCGTTCGGATCGATGCCTTTGCGGTCAGTGTGTTCGTTGCCATCGCCACCAAACCTGTTCAAGGATGCCTCATGCCCAGCGCCAGCAAAGTTGTCGTCGCGTACTCCGGCGGTCTCGATACCTCCGCGGTCATCCCGTGGCTGAAGGAGAACTACGGCTGCAAGGTCTTCGCCGTCGTCGGCGATGTGGGCCAGGGTGCCGAGGAGCTCAAGGGCGTCGAGAAGAAGGCCATCGACAGCGGCGCCGAGGACTGCATCGTCGTCAACCTTCAGCGCGAGTTCGCCGAGGACTATTGCTTCCCCATGCTCATCAGCGGCTCGATCTACGAGAGCCGGTACCTCCTGGGCACGTCGATCGCCCGCCCGATCCTGGCCAAGGCACAGGTCGAGTACGCCCTGAAGATCAAGGCCGACGGGCTCTGCCACGGCTGCACGGGCAAGGGCAACGATCAGGTCCGCTTCGAGAGTACCTACGCGGCGCTCGCACCGAATCTCGAGGTCATCGCGCCGTGGCGCATCTGGGACCTGGGCGGTCGCGAAGACCTGCTCAAGTACCTCGCCGACCGCAAGATCCCCACCACCGCCAGCGCACGCAAAATCTACTCGCGCGACCGCAACCTCTGGCACATCAGCCACGAGGGCGCGGCGCTTGAGGACCCGTGGAACACGGTCCCCGACGACATCTGGATGCTCACCCAGGACCCGCGCAAGGCCCCGAACACGCCCACGGACGTGAGCATCACCTTCGCCAAGGGCCGCCCCGTCAAGCTCGACGGCAAGGCCATGCCCGCCAACGAACTGGTCATCGCACTGAACACGATCGCCGGCAAGCACGGCGTCGGCCGCGTGGACATCGTTGAGAATCGCCTGGTCGGCATGAAGAGCCGGGGCTGCTACGAAACGCCGGGCGGCACCGTGCTCATGGAAGCCCTGCGCGGCTTGGAGCAGCTCTGCCTGGACCGCGAGACGTTGCACATGCGCGAGCGACTGGCGCTGGAGTTCGCCGAACTGATCTACAACGGCCAGTGGTTCACGCCCAAGCGCGAGGCGCTGTGGGCCTGCTTCGATCAGATCGCCGGCGTGCTCGACGGCGAAATCGTCGTCCGCCTCTACAAGGGCACCGCGACCACCGTCCGCCGAAAGAGCCCCAACTCGCTCTTCAGCGAAGCCTTCGCGACCTTCAGCAAGGACAAGGTCTATGACCAGAAAGACGCCGGCGGCTTCATCCGGCTCTACTCCCTGCCCGCACGCATCGCGGCGCTGAAGAACCTCGGCGCAAACAAGGCCAAAGCCGCCAAACCCGGCAAGCCCGCCAAGGGAGCACGCTAAGTGGCCCTCTGGGGCGGCAGATTCGAGGGCGATACCTCAACGCTCTTCAAGGCGCTGAACGACTCGCTCCCGTTCGATCGCGTGCTCGTGCTCGAGGACATCTTCGGGTCGATGGGCTGGGCCCGCGCGCTGGGCCGGGCGCGGGTGCTCAAGCCCGCCGAGGTCAACCGGATTCTCAAGGCCCTCCGGACGCTGCGCGATCGCGAACTCGACCCGCGAACGAGCACCATCGCCAGCGCTGGCGATGAGGACGTGCATTCGTTTGTCGAGCGAGAACTCATCGCGCTCGTCGGCGACCTAGGCAAGAAACTCCACACCGGCCGCTCACGCAACGACCAGGTCGCCACCGACGTTCGCCTCTGGACCGCTCGGCACATCATCGAACTCCGCACGCTGCTGGTCTCGGCGATGGACAGCCTCGCCCAGCTCGCCGAGCAGGAACTCAAGGCCGGGACCGTGCTGCCCGGCTACACGCACCTGCAACGCGGGCAGCCCGTGCTCTTTGCGCACTGGGCTCTGGCGTATGTGCAGATGTTCCGGCGTGACTTTGACCGTCTTGGCGATGCCCTGCCCCGAGTTCTCGAACTGCCGCTCGGTTCCGGCGCACTTGCGGGCACGGCGTACCCCATCGACCGCGACGCGCTGGCCGATGATCTTGGCTTCGTCGGCCCCAGCCGGAACAGCCTCGACGCCGTGAGCGATCGCGACTTCATTTTCGAGACCCTCAGCGCGATCACGCTCATGGGCACGCACCTCTCGCGACTGGGCGAGGACCTGGTGCTCTATTCCTCCAGCGAGTTCGGCTTCGTTCAAATGGCCGACCGCGTTACCAGCGGCTCGTCGCTCATGCCGCAGAAGAAGAACCCCGACGCGGCGGAACTGCTCCGCGGCAAGGCCGGTCGCCTTCTGGGCAACCTCGTGCGACTCGCGACAACCCTCAAGGGTCTGCCTCTGGCGTACAACAAGGACCTTCAGGAGGACAAGGAGCCGCTGTTCGACAGCGTGCACCACGCCCGCCTGTGCCTGGCCGTCGTGCCCGAGTGCCTCCGCGGGATCCGCATCAATCGCGATCGCTGCATGGCCGCGGCGGACGATGGCTTCAGCGCCGCGACAGATCTCGCCGACTACCTCGTCCGCAAGGGCACGCCCTTCCGTGATGCCCACCAAATCGCCGGACGGATCACGCGGCGGGCGCTGGAACTGGGCGTCGCGCTGCACAAGCTCCCGCTCGAGGAACTGACCGCCATCGACAAACGCATCGGCCCGGACCTGTATCCGCACCTGTCCATCGACCGTGTGCTGGCCAAGCGCGACATCGTCGGCGGCACCGCACCACGCCGAGTCCGCGAGCAGTTGCGCGAGGCCACCGCGTTCCTCCGCGCCGCACGCAGGAACCTTCGCTGACCAATGCCGAGGCTGGCACGCCGCACCAGGGCGATCGGGCACACTCCGGAGACGTTCATGAGACTGTTTATCGTCGGGCTTGGTGTTGTCGGCAAGGGCGTGCTCGAACTGCTCGACGTTCGCCGGGCTGAACTGGCCTCCCACTTCGGCGTCGAGACCCGCCTTGTCGGTATCGCCGACAGCAGATCTGTCGCGATCAGCGAAGACGGCTTTGAGCATTCCGACGTGCTCCACGCCAAGAAGCCCGGCGGCACCGGAGTCGCGTCGCTTCCCGGCGGTCGGGCTCTCGCATCGCAGGATGAACTCCCCGCGATCATCGCGCACAGCGGTGCGGACGTGCTGATCGAACTGGGCCCCACGCAGATGCGTGCGCCCAAGCAGGCGACCGACCGGCTGCTCAGCGCCATGGGCACCGGCCTGCACGTTGTCTGCGCCAACAAGGCTCCGCTCAGCACCGCCTTCGCCGCACTCGCCGAGGCCGCGGCGGTCAACAACGTGCTCCTGCGATACTCCGCGACCGTCGGCGCAGGCACACCCCTGCTCACGGTCGCGCGGGCAGCGGTCATGGGCGACACGCTCGTCGGCTTTCGCGCGATCCTCAACGGCACGACGAACTTCATCCTCTCGCAGATGCGTTCCAGCGGCGCGACGTTCGACAGCGCACTCGCCGAGGCCCAGCGCCTGGGCTGGGCAGAGGCCGATCCGTCCAATGACGTCGACGGCTGGGACACCGCGATGAAGACCGCGATCATCGCGTGCGACGCGCCCGCGCTCCCACCGGGCCGAACCATTAGCGTCCACGACGTCCGCACCGTCGGCATCCGCGGTGTTTCCGCACGTGATCACGCCGACGCCGAGGCGCAGGGACAGGTCATAAAACTTGTCGCATCGTTCGATGCGGCAACGACCAGCGCCAGCGTCGAGCCTGTGCGTGTGCCGATCGGCAGTCGCCTTGACGTTCCGGCTGGCGGCAACGTCCTCTTGATCGACCTCAAGCACGCGGGCGAACTTGCGCTCTTTGGCCGGGGCGCAGGGTCGCTGGAGACCGCCGCGGCGGTGGTCAGAGACCTTGTTGATATCGCGGTCCTGGCCCGCTGAGTGTCCGCGATTACGCCCAAAGGAGAACCCTCCATGAAGCTCATCATGAAGTTCGGCGGCACATCGATGGCCGGACCAGAGAGGATTCGTCACGCCGCGGCGCTCGTCACCGACGCGTTACGCCAGCACCACGTCGTTGCGGTCGTCAGCGCGATGGACGGCGTGACCGAGGAACTGCTGGCCATCGCCGACCACGCCGAGGCCGGTGACCGCACCAGCGTCGAGCAAACACTCTCGCAGGTCCGCTCGGCACACGAATCCACCGCCGACACACTGGGCTGCCTTGCCGAAACGCGCGAACTCCTCGCTCGCCTGGAGTCGCTGGCCACCGGCATCATGGCCGTCGGCGAGTGCACCCCGCGCTCGCGCGACGCCGTCGTGAGTTTCGGCGAGCGCATGAGCACGCGGTTCATGGCCGCCGCACTGGGCGTGGCCAGCGGCAGGCCCGCGCGCGGATTCGACGGGGGCGACGCGGGCATCGTCACCAACGATCACTTCGGCGAGGCCGACCCGCTGATGGACATCAGCCTACTGCAGGTCCGCGATCGACTCGCGCCGCTGGTCGAAGCCCGCACGCCGATCGTCGTCGCGGGCTTCATCGCCCAGACACAGCACGGCGTCATGAGCACTATCGGCCGCGGCGGCAGCGACTACACCGCGACGATCCTCGGGGCCGCCCTCAGCGCCGACGAGATCCACATCTGGTCCGATGTTGACGGACTCATGACCGCAGACCCGCGTCTGGTCCCCGGCGCACGCCTGCTCTCGCACCTGACCTTCGCCGAGGCCATCGAAATGGGCAAGTTCGGGGCCAAGAGCATGCACCCGCGCGCTCTGGAGCCCGCCGCGGAACACGGCATCCCCGTCCGAATGCGCAACACCTTCAAACCCGACAACCCCGGCACGCTCATCGGCTCGGCGGTCGGCCAGCCCGACGCCCGACGCCCGGGCGAGAGCGCCGTGCGAAGCGTGCCGATGCTCAAGAACATGGCCATGATCACCGTTGGCGGCGCCGGCATGATCGGCCGACCGGGCACCGCCGCGGCGCTGTTCGATGCCCTCGCCGTCGCTCGCATCAATGTTCACATGATCTGCCAGAGCGTCAGCGAGGCGGGCATCAGCGTCGTCGTGTCGATGGCCCAGCTCGACCGCGCCAAGGCCGCGCTCGAACGCTCCATGCGCCCGTTCATCGGCGTCCGCACCGCGCACATCGGATCCCGCGGCGACGCCGCCGCCGGAACCCGGGTTCCTCACGGCATCGACGTCGTGCCCAACATCGCGATCGTCGCGCCGGTCGGCTCGGGCATGCGCGGCGTGCCGGGCGTCGTCGCCCGGATCTTCACCGCCGTTGCGAGCAGGAACCTCAACATCATCGCCATCGCGCAGGGCTCGAGCGAGCTGTCGGTCTGCTTCGCGGTAGACAAGGATTCCGGGCCCGAGGCCGTCCGCGCGGTGCACGATGAGTTCGACGCCCGCTAGCGATCCGCCCACCGCCGCGGCTACGCTCGCGCATGAAGAGTTCGATCGCAGAACGTCTGACCGCCATGGGTCTGGTCCTTCCGACCGCGCCCAAGCCGGTCGCGTCGTACATCCCGGCGCGTCGAAGCGGAAGCCTCGTCTTCACCGCGGGGCAACTCCCGTTCGTCAACGGCGTCCTCACGCATACGGGACCGGTTGGCGTGTCTCCGGGTCTGGTCACACTCGAGGACGCTCAGGCCTGCGCACGCACCTGCGTACTCAACGCCCTTGCCGCGGCGAGCACCGTTGTGCCTCTGGGTTCGATCATCGGGGTCGTGCGCGTTGGCGTGTTCGTGGCGTGTGAGCCCGGGTTCGCCGATCATCCCAAGGTCGCCAACGGCGCGAGCGATCTGCTTGTGGATGTCTTCGGTCAGGCCGGTCGCCACGCTCGGGCCGCGGTCGGATGCCCAAGCCTGCCACTGAACGCGCCGGTGGAAGTGGACGTCGTGTTCGAGGTTGCTTGAACAGTCAGGCCGATCGGCGCAGAAGGCCGTGACGATTGATGTTCCGCTCGTCGGAGACGAAAATGCTCCGCGCGGGAGAATCATCCTCGAATCGCGCGGCCTTGGCTCGCATGTCGTGCTCGAGTTTGAACAGTTCACGCGCTTCGCCGATCCGCTCGAACACCGTACCGAAGTACATCACCCGCATCGAGATCGGCCGCTGACTGGTTCCCGGCAGCCGCTGACGCGACTGTTCGGCGTCGAAGAGGTCCATCGCCAGCCGAAGCCGACCCTCGAGTTCGCTCGTCGCCCCAATGACCAGAAACCGATCGTCGCTCAGGTGCGAGGCGAACCCGCCCGTCACAACGTCGGCGACCTCCCGTTGCAGCAGCGATCCCATCGAACGGATCAGCCTGTTGCCCGCGTCGTACCCCGCGCTGGCGTTGAAGGCGGCGAACGCGCGCAGGTCGATCATCGCCGCGGCCATATGTCCCGCGTTCGCGGGCGCACGCCGGGCCTCGTCGATCAGCAAGTCGACGCGCTGCTCCGCGGCGACGCGCGAAGGCAGCGTCGTCAGCGGCTCATCGGTCGCCACAGACTCGTCGCGCTGTCCCGCCGCCGCGCCGAGCAGAGACTGCACCGAGACAACGCCCATCACGCGGTCAACATCCGTGATCAGAATCGGGTGCGCCAGTTCAGCATCGCTGCGGAGACTGAGAACCTCCAGCGCCTGCCGCACCGTGGCATCGCTGCTCATCGCGGGGTTGTGCCCCCGAACCGCGTACGCCAGCGGATCACCCGAGGCGACGCCCTGCGCCGCCTTGAGCACCGTCTGGCGATCCACCCAGCCCACGCATCGCCTGCCGTCGAGCACGACCACACCGGGGCAATCCGCGAGTTTGAGAAGCTCAGCGGCGCACTCGCCCATGGGAGTCGACGCCTGCTCAAGACGAGCCGGTCGCACCAGCGCACGCAGCGGCCGATCGCGCACCTCGCTGTCGCTGCCGGGACGCGTCAGTTCCGCGTGGCGACGGATGCGCTGGACCACCTCCGGATCGGGAAGTTGATATCCCGGCGCGGGCCGCGCAAGCAGGAAGCCCTGCCCGAACCGCACCCCCGTGCTCATCAGGACGTCCAGATCCTCCGGCCGCTCGATTCCCTCCGCGAGGATGTGCACGCCGGACAGTCTGGCGAAGTTCACGAAGAAGCGGATGAGGTTCAGCTTGTACGGGTCGCCGTCGATCCGCTCGATCAGCGAGCGGTCGAGTTTGAGCCACTGCGGACGAACGAGCATGACCCGGGCAAGGCCGTTGATCCCGGCCCCGACATCATCGATGGCGATCTGCGCTCCCATGGACTTCAGCGCCCAGACCGTCGAAACCAGAGCATCCGTATCGTCGCTGCCGAGGTGCTCGGTCACCTCCATCACCAGCCTCGCGGGTGTCAGGCCCGGTCGCGAACGGATCTCCTCCTCGATCGTCGGCACGAATCGTCGATCCGTCAGCACCTGCGGGGTGTTGTTCAGGAACAGCAGCACACCGTCGGGAAAGTCCGCGGCCCGGTCGAGGGCCAGTTCGCGAGTGACGCGCTCCAGGTCCCAAAGCCGTCCGAATCTCGTCGCGACTTCAAACAACTCACCCGGATGAGCAAAGCCCGATCCCCCGCCCGGCCTGGCCAGAGCCTCAAAGCCGCGCAACTCCCCGGACCGAAGGCACACAATCGGCTGGTACACGATCTTGACATCGCGCTGGGCGATCAGCCGCTCGAGCTCCGCGAGCCCGGGCATGTCGCGGTCCGGTTTGGAAGTCGACGTGGTCGCGCTCATAGTCCCGTGCGGAGACGCTGTCTCCGCACATGGATCTCATCGGCCCATTTCCGTTTCGCCTGAGCGGGCTCGGCTGAATCTCGGCCCAAATTCTCCAGATTCGCGCAAACCCGGGCGATCACCAGCCCCGCAGAACAACCCCAGGCACCACCTCGGGCGGTGAACCCACACAGGATCGCTGGTATCCCGCATAGATCTTTCAATCGAACTTGAAAACACCCTTCCGATACCCGTACACATAGGCGACGACCGTCGTCATGATGAAGAAGACGATTCGGCCCAGCCAGATGCCCGAGTTGGAGACCTCGTGGTCGAGACTGGGGAAAGTGACGGCCCACGGGTACAGGAAGATGATCTCGATATCGAAGACCAGGAAGACCATGGCGATGAGGTAGAACCGGACATTGAACCGCTTGCGGGCGGTGCCGATGGGGTTCATGCCCGACTCGTATGTGGACTGCTTGACGTTGCCCTTGCGCCGCGGGCCGAGCAACTGCGAGGCGACCAGGTTGGTCACCGCGAAGCCGATGGCGATGGTCAGCAGCAGCAGAATGGGCAGGTAACTGCTGACATCGACGTTGGCTAGGGTGGTGCTGAACTGGGCTGGGGCGTTGCTCATGGGGTCTCGTTGGTCTCGAGTTCTGTTAGGACGCGGCGATCATAGCGGACTACCTTGCTGGAATGCCAGAGGCCGAGAGCATCCTGTCCACCGGCGGGCCGGTCCCGCCAATCCGAATGCCGACGCGTCGGCGGGCCGAGGCGGGGGAGCGGATCGTCGCGGGCGCGGTGGCATTGGGAGCGCTGGCGGTCTTGTGCATCGCACACTTCCTGCGGGCCGACCCGGCCGGGCTCGGTACGCACACGCAGCTCGGGCTGCCAGAATGCGGCTGGATTGCCGCCGCGGGCATCCCCTGCATGACCTGCGGCATGACGACGGCGTTCGCTCATGCCGCCAATGCGCGGTTCGTCGACTCGTTCCTGGCACAGCCCATGGGCCTGCTGCTGGCGCTGACGACCGCGTCGGCATTCTGGATCGGGCTGTTCATCGCCGTCACCGGCTCGCCACTGGGCTCGACGCTCTCGCGTTTGCTGACCTGGCGGGTGATCGGGATTCTGCTCCTGATCGGGACTCTGGCGTGGATCGCAAAGATCATCGACTACCGTCTCGGACTCGCCGGGGAGCCCTAACCTTTCGTGTATCCGTGGCGTACGCCGGTGAGGAGCACCTGCCGAAGCCGGCTCTCGGGGCGACCACGGCAGAAATCGAAGGATCGGCGATGCCCAGCCCAACCACCCACGATGCTCATCCCGCTGCGAGTTGCCTCGGTGCCGTTCACGGGCGAATGTCGATCGCCAGACTGGCCGCGGCGTTCGCATTGACCTTGCCGCTCGTCGGGATGACGGGCGGCTGCAACATCATCGGCGGTGCCGCCGCGATGATGGAGAGCGCCAAACGAGCGACCCCGGTGACGGTCGAGGCGGAGTACGTGGGCCTGACGGGCAAGAGTTTCGCGGTGATGGTCACCGCAGACCAGGTGATTCAGGCGGAGTATCCGGAGATCGTCAGCAAAGTCGCGATCGACGCGACCAAGCGGCTGACGGAGAACTCCAACGCGACGGGCGTCGTACCGGCGGAGCTCGTTCTGCAGTTCCAGTTTCAGAACCCGCGCTGGGCGATGCGGTCGCCCAGCGAGATCCTCAAGCAACTCGGGTGCGATCGCCTGATCATCATCGATGTCCGGGACTATCGGCTGACGGACCCGGGCAACAAGTGGCTCTGGAAGGGACGGGCCGTCGGGGCGGTGAGCGTGTACGAGGCCGACTCGGCGTTGCCCGACGACGCGGTGTTCCGCAAGACTGTGGACGTTTCGTTCCCTGATGTCGAGGGCCAGGGTCCCGCGGAGATTCCGCGCGTCGGCGTGAATTCGGTTCTGGTCAAGCGCTTCATCGATCGCGCCACGTGGCTGTTCTACACGCACGAAGAGAAGTACGACCCGGACTATTGACCTGTCTCTTGCGCCTATCTCAAGATTTCGCACAGTCTCGCGCCCGCTCGCTCATGTTCAATCGGAGTTCGCCGATATGCCCGCCGCCCGATCCCTGACTCCCTCGCTTTGGTCACTGTTGGCGTTGGCGATTCTCGGCGCGGTCAGTCTCGCGCCCGCGGGGTGCAACATCGTTGCCCCGGCGCTCATGATCGCGCAGGGCCCGCCGAAGATCGAAGCGCAACTCAAGCTCGACAAGAGCCGCACCCACGTGATTCTGATCGACGACCGGCGTAGCGTGCTGCCGAGCCGGAACCTGCGTGAACTCATCGGCACCACCGCCGAGAAGGCCCTTCTGGAGAAGGGCGTTGTCACGGACCTCGTCCAGTCACGAATCGCCTCGGCCCAGGTCCGCGGCGAGCGCTTCGGCACGCCGATGAGCATCGTCGAGGTGGCCCGCGCCGTGAAGGCCGACGTCATCATCTATGCGACCGTTGACTCATTCTCCCTGACCGTCGATGGGCAGTCTCTCGCACCGACCGCGGTGCTCCGCGTGAAGGTCATCGACGCACAGACCGAGCAACGGCTGCTCCCGCCCGACGGCGAACTGGACTGGCGGACGCTGACCGTTTCTCTGCCGTCGGCCGCCGCCACGGCGCCGACGAGTCAGTCGCAGGTCTTTGCGATCCAGACCGACCTTGCGCACTGGACGGGGATTCAACTCGCACGCATGTTCTACGACGTCGAGCGTGCGCTGGCTTCCCCGGGCTCGCGTGTGCGCGACATCCGCCAGTGACGCGGTTGGATCCGGCGAACTCACCCACAATCCGGCGAACTCTGCCCTGTACGACCTGCCGCTTCACGCACAACTGACCCCATGCCCCGCTCGGCCCCACGTGACGACCCCACGACGCGCTCAATCCGGATCGTTCCCGACGCTCGTGCATCTGCTGCACCCGGCGGCCAGCGGTCAGGACGAGTTCCTGGCATGCAGGGCGGCGTGCATGATCCAGAACGTGCGCCATCTCGTCTGGCTCATCGGCACCACGCGCGACGAGCACGATGCCCGCGCACTTGGACTGGACGTGACCGCCCGCTTCTCTGCGCGAGCCGCGAACATGGGGCCTATTGCGCGATTCCTTCGCCCCGGCGGAGTGCTGACCCAGTACGCCGAGCGGTTGGATGCAAGCGCACAGGTGCTGTGCTGGGGCACGGCGACGCTGGACATCGCCCGAGCGCTCTGTCTGCCCATCGCCGCAACGGTGCTCCTGGACTCTCGCGACGTTCGCACGACGGAACTCGGTCGAACGCCGGCGATCGCGTTCTGCAACGCCATCGCGGACGCGTGGCGCGCGCGGGGTGATCTGGTGTCGGTGCTCAGCCCGCCGCACGATGTGATGAGCGATGACGAGTGGGATCGCCGCCGCATCGATGCGCGATCGTCGCTGGGGATTTCGAGCGATGAAGTCGTCGTGTCGCTGTTGAGCGACCCCGTCCGCGACGGCGATGCTCGCCGATTTGCTTGGGTCACGGGGCTGCTTCAGGTCGCGGGCATCCGGGCCGTGGGAATCTGTCCGCACGCGTCGAGCCAGGTTCAGCGTGCCGCTCGATACATCCGCATGCACGGTCGCCACTGGGAGGTCATCGCGTTCCGCGGCCCGCCCGCGGCGGCGCTGCCCGCGGCGGACCTTGTGATGTGGAATGTCGATCCCTCACGCGTCGCGGGCATGGACATCCCACCCCGCGGCAAGGCGGGCGGCGCGGGGCTGCTTTCGGCGATGCTCGCCGCCCGACACGGTGTGCCGGTCTTCTCGCCCATGGACCCCGCGAGCGAGGAGTTCCTCGGCACGATCGCGCCCGAACTGCTCGCCACCGCCGCGACGATGCCCGCGCTGGGCGCGTGCGCCGTGCCGCTGCTCAGCGATCCGCAGCGACGCCGGGCCGTCGGCATGCGTTTGGCCCGCCACTTCGCCGGCCCGAGCGGATTCACTGACGCGCTGGCTCGCGCGCTGGGACTGGCCGAGATGCAGCCGCATTCGGCCGCAAACCTGCCGTCAGGCCCTCCGGAGGTGGTCCATGCGTGACCGCACCGGGGTGCTGTTCGTCTGCCTGGGCAATATCTGCCGATCGCCGCTGGCCAAGGTCATTTTCCTTCAGGCCGCCGAGCGTCGAGGCGTGCTCGATGACTTCCGCGTCGACTCCTGCGGCACGGGTCATTGGCACATCGGCCAGCCCGCCGACCCGCGCACGGTCGCCATCGCCAAGGCCAACAACGTCCCCTTTTCTCACACCGCCCGCCAACTCAACAGTGACCGGCCCGACGGCGACCTGGACACTTTCGACCTGCTCATCGCCATGGACCGCGCCAACGTCCGCACCATGCTCCAGCGCGGCGCTCCGCAGGACCGCCTCCGCCTCATCCGCATGTACGACCCGGCCCTTTCCGGCCGCCCCGATCACGAACTCGACGTACCCGATCCCTACACCGACGACGACGGCTTCCAGCCGGTCGTTGACATGCTGACCCGAGCCGTGCAAGGCTTGCTCGACCGCCACCAGCGCGGAGAACCACTGTGATCATCCACTCCTCGCGTTGTCGTTCGCCGCGAAGCGCATTCACGCTCATCGAGCTTCTTGTCGTCATCGCGATCATCGCGCTGCTGGTCGGCATTCTGCTGCCCGCGCTCGCCGGCGCTCGCCAGGCGGCCCGGAACACCACCTGCACCGCCCGGCTTCAGCAGATGGGCGTAGCGCTGCAGGGCTATCTCACCGACTTTAAGGACCACCTTCCGCAGGTCGTCATCAAGTCCGGCGGTGAGCCGCGCGTTATTGCCTCGCTCTTTGGCGGCAAGAAGGGGTCGCTCCCGGCCTTTGGCATCAACGAGTTCGGGGTCGAACGCCGCCCGCTCAACCAGTACCTCAACATCAGCCCTTTCCCCGCCGACGCATCGAGCGAGCCGCAGTCGGCAGAGCCTTTCCGATCCCCATCTGATCGCGGTGGCGACATCCCCTTCATCGGCCGCGTCGAATCCATGTACGACCTGCTCGGCTCAAGTTACGCCCTGAACGACCACGACCTTCGGGGCGATTCCTACTCGACGCTCATACCTCCGGCGGGCGGGAGGCTTCCCTTCGTCCTCCGCCCGGACAAAACCTGGGTCATCGCCCCGCATCCAATCTACAACTACCAGGAATCGGGCGACCGCGGCATGATCCGCTGGTACAACCAACGCACCGTCGCCGCGACGATGCTGTACCTCGACCTTCACGCCGCAGGCCCCGTCAAGGTCCCGGTTGGCGTGCAGAACACCACGAGCGACTACACGTTCCTTCCAGTGCCCTGATTCCCGCGACCGCACCCTTTCATCGGAGCCGCCAATGCCCGCGCCCGCCTCAACGTCCAGCACCCGCTGCCTGAACAGCCGCCGATCGAGCGGGCTCCTCGGCGTCGCCGCGATCACATTCGCCACGATTGCTGCGTTCGTCCCGCTGACCTTCGCCCGCGACGACGCGCCCGCGGCTGCTAGCCGCCCCACTCCCGCCGCCAGTGCTCCCGCCACCCCCGCCACGGCCACACCCGAGCCCGCGACCGCCACCGCGAGTTATGTCCGAATCGTCGACGACGAAGCGTCGCAGACGATGACGCTGCAACTGGCGATCCGCACGCTCAAGCAGGCCGACGGCACGGGGCCGGAGATCCACCTCGCCGGCGCGGTGCACATCGCCGACAAGGCCTTTTACGAAGCCTGCCAGACGTTTCTTGACCCGCACGACATCGTGCTGTACGAGGGCGTGCGGCCGCCCGGCGCCCGCGATCTTCCCGCCGACGCGAGCGACCAGACCCGCGAGAAGATCACCCGTCGGCGTGTGGAATTCCTCAGCGTCCTGCTCGCCCGCTACGCCGGCAAGCACGCCCGCCTTCCTGCGACGTTCGCGGACATCGCCGACGGAAACGCCCGCATCGACCGCATCGCCCAGGGCATGACCGCCGACGGCTGGGGCCGGCCGCTGAGGTACACCCCCGCCCCCACCGTCCCAGTCGCCCCCGGCGAGGCCGAGGCCAAGCCCGCCCCGCTGAGCGTCACGATCAGTTCCGACGGCCCGAACCCCGCCTCCGCCGACGACGACATCGTCATCACGCAGAACATCACGCCCAACAAAGCCGGGGAGCCCGAGGGCATTCAGAAGCAACTCGCCGACGCGCTGGGCCTGAAGTTCCAGCTCGACCACGTCGACACGTCCAAGCCCAACTGGCGCAACAGCGACATGTCCGCCGACGAAGTCGCCGAGCGCATCGAGGCCAACGGCGGCGACCCGGGAATGCTCCTGAACACGCTCAGCGGGCAGAGCCTCGGCGCCCGCGCGATGGGCCTGATGCTCCGCATCATCGGCATGAACAAGACCATGTCCACGACCGTCAAGGTGATGATGGTCGAGGTCCTCGCCTCCTCCGACACCATGCTCGACCAGGCCGCCCGCTCCGGCAGTGGTCCGATGGCTTCGATGGCCCCCATGATGAAGGTGATCCTGCACGACCGCAACGAGGTCGTGATGAACGACATCGCCAGGATCCTTCGCGACGAGCCGGGGGCCAAGTCCGTCGCGGCGTTCTACGGGGCCGGACACATGGCCGGCCTGGAAGCCGAACTCATCTCCCGACTCGGGCTCAAGGTCGTTGAGGAACGCTGGATCGACGCGATCACCGTGGACTTCAAGTCCGCCGGGATGTCCGCCGCCGAGGCAAAGCGGATGCGCGGGATGGTTCAACGGCAGATGCAATCGGTTCGGGCCACCCCGGGCCGTTGATCCGGGCCGGCCGATTCGCATCGGCGTTCACAGCGACGCGAGCCCGGCACGTTGGGCGGCGGAAACTTGGCCCTCCGCACGCCGCGATGCCGATATTGCCCCGATGAGCCCCATTGTGACCTCCCCGTCGACGCTGAGCCCCGCCGCGATTCACTCGTCGTCGCACACGCTTTCTGCGAACACCGTTCCGGTCAACAGGACCGCCCCGATGCCCCCAGCCAGCCAACTCGCGCACGACTGGTCGAACCAGCAGGCCTGGGATCTCAAGGGACGGCATGTGTACATGATCGGCATCGGCGGCTGCGGCATGAGCGGTCTGGCCCGCATGCTCCGCGCCCGAGGGGCCATCGTCCGCGGCAGCGACATGTCGCAGAGCGACGCGACCGATGCGCTGGCCCATGACGACATCAACGTCGACTTCGACCAGTCCCGCCAGTGGCTCCCGGGCAGCGACTCCAGCGATCGCTGCGACCTGGTCGTCTGCTCCGCCGCCATCAAGCCCGACCATCCGCAACTCCTCGAGGCCGTGCGACGGGGGATCGAGCATCTGACGTACGCCGAGGCACTGGGCCGCTGCATGATCGGCCGCACCGGCGTCGCCATCGCAGGCACCCACGGCAAGAGCACCACCACGAGCATGCTCTCGTGCATCCTCAGCGATGCGGGCCTGGCCTCGACCGCAATCGTCGGTGCGACCTGCGCCCAGCTCGCCGGCACCGCCGGAACCGCCTCCGCCAGTCCGGGCCACAGCCCCGGCTTTGTGCTGGGTCAAGAGCACATCCCCGTCGGCACCCTCAAGGGCCGCCCCGGCGTCCTGCTGGCCGAGGCGTGCGAGTTCAACCGTTCGTTCCACAACTATCACCCCAGCGTCGCGTGCATCACCAGCGTCGAAGCCGACCATCTGGACATCTACGGCTCTCTCGACGCCGTCGTCGAGAGTTTCCAGCACTTTGCCCGCCTGGTCGCGCCCGAGCGCGACGGCGGCCTGCTGCTCATCGCCCACGATAACGCCCATCGCCGGGAGGTCACCGCTGGCGTCGCCGCCCGCGTCGCGACCATCGGATTCTCGCCCGAAGCTGACTGGAGCGTCCGCTACGACCGCGCATCCCGCACCGCCAGCCTCGTCTCGCCCGAGCAGAAGGTCGTCGTCGAGTGGACCATGCTCATGCCGGGTGAGCACAACGCCATGAACGCGGCCTTTGCCGCGACGCTCGCGCTGCACCTGGGCGCGTCACCCGACAGCATCGCCCGCAGCCTCTCGGCGTTCCGCGGCGTGGACCGCCGGGCACAACTTCTCGGCACACGCTTGCTTCCCGCGGGCGGAAGTGTCCGCGTCTACGACGATTACGGGCACCACCCCACGGAGTGCGACGCGACCCTCCGCGCCATCCGTCACTTCGAGCAACCCCAGAAACTCGGCGGGCGGCTCATCTGCATCTTCCAGCCCCACCAGCACAGCCGAACACGCCACCTCATGCAGGAGTTCGCCGTCGCCTTCAGCGAGGCCGACGTCGTCATCGTTCCCCACATCTACTTCGTCCGCGACAGCCAGGAAGAGAAGTCCAAGGTCACCGCGGGCGACCTTGTCGACGAACTCCGCAAACGCGGCGTCTTCGCCATGCATCTGTACCCGTTCGAGGCCATTGTCGAGCAACTCGATGTCATCTGCCGTCCGAATGACGTCGTGCTCGTCATGGGTGCTGGTCCCGTTTACCAGATCGGGCAGAGCTTCCTCGCCCGCGGCTCGAAGGCCTGAGGCCCCGTGCGGCGGGCGTGCGTTCAATCCCGCCGCGTTCACCCGTCACCGTTCCGTCCGCACCGCGCCATCCGCGCTCCGAACGCGGGTGATCGGAGAGAGCATGATCGTGGCCCCCACCGTCGACATCGCAACCAACCACCCGATCGCCACGTGGTTCAACGTCGGCGGCACCGCCGACCGCTTCGCCCGCGCGCGCTCGATCGACTCTCTGCGTGCCTGCCTCGAAATCGACCGTTCGCTCAGAATCCTTGGCGACGGCGCGAACCTGCTCGTCGCCGATGGAGGCGTCCGCGAACTGGTCGTTGCGCTCGAGGGCGACTTCGCCGACGTCGAATTCATCGATGCTCCCGCCTCAACCGGCACGGCCACTCCGAGCGTCATCGTCCGCGCCGGTGCCGCGGCGAAACTCCCGCAACTCATCACCGAGTGCGCACGCCGGGGCCTGGCCGGGATCGAGACCCTCGGCGGGATACCCGCCACCGTCGGGGGCGCGTGCGTCATGAACGCCGGGGGCACCTTCGGCCAGACCGGAGACTGCCTCCACACCATCACCGGTCTTGACCGGTCGGGCGAAGTCATCACGCTCAAACGCACCCAGATCGAACTCACCTATCGCTCCACGAACTTCTTCCCGGGCAACCCCGCCCGCAGCCGTGAGTTCATCGTCACCAGCGTCGAGTTCAAACTCCGCCGGGGTGACGCCGAGGCCATCCGCAAGAAGCTCAAGGACATCATGGCGGCCAAGAGCGCCTCGCAGCCCATGGCCGAGCACTCCGCCGGCTGCGCGTTCAAGAACCCCATCCTTCAGCGCGACCTGCCGGGCATCGCCGTCGCCGGCAGCAAGGTCTCCGCGGGCATGCTCATCGACAAGGCCGGCTGCAAGAACATGCGTGTCGGCTGCGCCACTGTCAGCATGCAGCACGCCAACTTCTTCACCGTTACCCCCGGCCCCGCCGCACGCGCCGCCGATGTGCTCACGCTCATGCGGCAGGTGCAGGACAAAGTCCAGACGACCTTCGGCCTCTGGCTCGTTCCCGAAGTCGTTGTCTGGGGCGCGACCCCTGCCATGAACCCGCCTGCTGCGACGACCGCCGCGCCGGCCTCAAGTCACGACTGACTTCTCCGCCCGTCCCGTCCGGCCCTCAGGCCGCACACGTTCGCCTTCTCGCCCCGCACCTTCCCGCTGAGCCGAACCACATGCAGAGCGAACTGGCCAAACGATTCGACGCACAGGATCGCACCCTGGGCCCGCTGCCCGCGAGCGTTCTGGTCCTCGGCGGGGGTCCGGACAGCGAGCGCCCCGTCTCCATCAAGTCCGCGACGGGAATCGCCGACGCGCTCCGCTCGACCGGCAAACTCGCCGTGCATCTTGAGATCATCGACCGCCTGACGCTCGACCAACTCCGGGCCCTGCCGGGCGAAGCCATCTTTCCGTACCTCCACGGGCCCTACGGCGAGGGCGGGCCGCTGCAAGACCTCCTGATCCGCGACGGCCGACCGTTCGTCGGCTCGGGCCCGCGCGCCGCCCGGCTGGCGATGGACAAGGTCGCCAGCAAGTTCGCGGCTCATCGCCTAGGCATCCCCACGCCCGACGGCTTCGTGCTCAACCCCGCCGACCCAACCTGCCCCGCCGGCATCCCGTCGATTATCAAGCCCATCCACGAGGGCAGCACCATCGGGCTGCACGTCTGCGACTCCGCCGAGCATTACGCCGACGCCATCGCCGCGATCCGCGGGGAGCGCGCCGCACACCCCGACCGCACGTATATCGTCGAACGCAAAGTCCCCGGCCGCGAACTGACCGTCGGCGTGATCGACGGCATCGCCCTGCCCATCATCGAGATCGGTCCGGCGCAGGGCCTCTACGACTTCGAAGCCAAGTACAACCGCGACGACACGCGGTACATCCTCGACCCCGACCTGCCCTCGGATGTCGCCGAACGAATCAAGGCCCAGAGCGTCGCCCTCGCTCGCGACCTGGGCTGCCGGCACATCGCGCGAGTGGACTTCATGCTCGAGCACGCCCCGGGCGGCCCGGTCGCGTGGCTGCTTGAAATCAACACAACCCCAGGCTTCACCGACCACTCTCTGGTCCCCAAGGCCGCCCGCCACGCGGGCGTCAGCACGCCGTCGCTGTGCGAGGGACTCCTGCGCATGGCCATGCGTGACCGCGATTGAGCCGTCGCGAGCCGGCACGCGTGTGCCGCGTGATGGTGCAACATCGCCAACCCCGAGCGACAGCTCGCGCGGCCGCTGAGTGACTTTCACTCTTTGGCCCGGTACCCGCACGCCAATCTTCTCGGCAGCGTGCGGCTCCGCGACCCATCCGGGCCTCAATCGTCCTCATCCTTCGGCTTGAAGGCCGCGATGACCTTCGCCTGCACATCGCTGGGCGCACGCTCATCGTGGCTGTACTCCAGCGAGTACGAGCCCTGGCCGCCGGTCATGCTCTTGAGTTGGCTGGTGTAGTTGCTCAGTTCGCTCAACGGCACGTGCGCTCGGATCACGCACTGGTCGCTCCCGTCGATGTCGCTGCTCTGCACCCGCCCGCGCTTGCCCGAGATATCCGCCGTCAGGTCGCCCATCCTCGCCGCGGGGGCGGTCACCTCCAGCAGAACCCATGGCTCCATCAGGGCCGGGCGGGCCTTGGCCACCGCGTCCATGAACGCCTTCTTGCCCGCGGCAACGAACGCGACTTCCTTGCTGTCAACGTCGTGATACTTGCCGTCGTATACCTCGACACGTACGCCGGTCAACGGATAGCCCGCGATCGCGCCCATGGTCAGCACCTGTCGGCAGCCCTTTTCGACCGCGGGCATGAACTGGCGGGGAATCGACCCGCCCACTGTCCCGTTGACGAATTCGAACCCCGTCTCGTGATCGAGGGGCAAAGGCTCGACGCGCAGATAGACCTCGCCGAATTGCCCCGCGCCGCCGGTCTGCTTCTTGTGGCGGTGATGCCCCTCGGCCTTCGCGGTGATCGTCTCCTTGTACGCGATCTTCGTCGGCTGCGTCGTCAGTTCGATGTTGTACCGGCTCTTGAGCCGTTCGAGCATCATGCGCAGATGCAGTTCGCCCTGCCCGCGCAGCACCGTCTGTCCGGTCGCCGCGACGCGCTCCATCGCGAAGCACGGATCCTCCTCCATGAGTTTGTGCATCGCGTTGGTGAACTTGGTTTCGTCGGCATGGTTCTTGAGTTCCACGGCCACGCCGTACAGCGGCCTGGGCAGCGGCACCTCGGGGGCATGCAGGTGCAGGCTCGCGTCGGCGTGCAGCACGCTGTTGAACTTGAGTTCATCGACCTTCGCCACGCAGCCGATGTCGCCGGTGGTCAGGTGGTCGACCTCGCTGTGCTCCGCGCCGCGGATCTTGAAAAGATGACCGATCCGCACCGGCTTCTTGTCCTCGTTGTGGAACAGTTCGCTCTTGGCCTTGACCGCCCCCTGAATGACTCGGAACACCGCGAGTTTGCCCTTGAACGGATCGTTGACGATCTTGAACACGTGCGCCACGGCGGGTTTGGTCGGGTCGATCTCCGGGTCATAGATCGACTTCGTCCCGCTCGCATCCGCCTGCATCAACGCCGGCGGCGTTTCGTGCAACGGCGTCGGGCACAGATCCGTGATGATGTGGAGCAGGTCGCCGATTCCCGCGCCCGTCCGCGCGGAGCAGAACGCCACGGGCACAAGATGGCCGGCTCGCAACGCCGACTCGAACGCTCCGCGGAGTTTGATCGGGTCCAGGTGGTCACCCTTCTCAAAGTACTCGCCCGTCAGCGCCTCGTCCATCTCAACGACCTGCTCGATAATCGCCTGATGGGCCGCACCGACGCTCGAAAAGTCCGCATCGATTCCGCCGCCACCAGCACCGGCCTGGGGCGTCGCGTGATCGAACACGTCGATCACGTCCGTCCCGCCACGCACCGGCAGGTTGATCGCCAGACACTCCTTGCCAAAGGCCTCGCGAATCTCCTCCAGCAGCCCCGGCAGGTCCTTCTCCTCTTGATCGATCTTGTTCACCAGCACAAGCCGAGGCATCCCCAACTCGCCCGCGACCTTCATCACCCGACGAGTCGTCACCTCAATGCCGCGCGACGCATCGATCACCACGATCACCATCTCCGCCGGGGCGAGCACGCTCACCGCCTGCCCGATGAAGTCCGGGCTCCCCGGCGTGTCGATCACGTTCACCAGCGTCCGGTTGTGCACGAAGTGCACCAGAGACGAGTACAGCGAGTGCTTGTGGTGCTTCTCCTCCGCCTCAAAGTCGCTCACCGTCGAGCCATCTCCCACCGAGCCCATTTTTCCGATCGCGTGCGTATCGAACAACAGCCGCTCGATGATCGTCGTCTTGCCGCTGCCAAGGTGTCCGGTCAGCACAACATTTCGAATCTGGGCGGTCGGGAAGGTGGCCATAATCGAGATTCTCCTGCAAAGGCCTTCAAAGGGCGGCGCACATCTGCTCCGCCCGGCCTGCGCCCTGGCGACAAGGCCATGACGCGCACCGGGAATCTCATTCTACAAAATCGCCGCCCGAACGCACGGATCTGCACGCGTTCTGCACCGCGCATGCCCCCACTTCCACCCCATTGAGGTCAGCACATCGCCCCCGCAAGGCGCAGGTTCAGGGGAAGCCCGCGAACGTAGGCCGCACCTTTCCCTCGGCCATCACGCCTGCGCGTCGACCAACTGGCCCGTGTTCACCGGCTGGATCAGCCGATACACCGACTCGGTCTCGAACATCAGGTTCACCGTTGGCGACGAGCGCCCGCGCCCGGGAATCGTGACATTCATCACCTGCCGCTCGCGCACGAGCGTCTCGAGCAGCCCCATCGTCCCGTCGCTCGCGAATTCCTCGCCCGCCGAAGCGCCCTCGTCCTGAAGCCGAGCGTTGCTCCGCGTCGCCTGCCGCGCGAGCCCCGATCGCACACCGGGCGACAGATCCACGACATCGACTGGCTCGCTGAACCGGAACGTCTGCGTCGGCGTCGCCGCGGCCCGCTGTCGACCCCCGGCGGACGATGCCCCACCGCTAGGCGCGGTACCCGTTGGCTGGGCCAGTCCGGGGATGACCCCCGAACCCTGCTGCTGCTGGCTCAGCAGCGACGCGAGGGTATAGGGAAGGGTCGCTTGTTTGACGAGGTCGCCGATGCGCATGCCAGGCACACAACGAGCAGCGTGCCACGCGTTCCCGGCCCCACCCTGACCGAGAAATTCAGCGATTCTGCGGGAGGTTTTCGGTTGCCCCTCGGTTCTCGGTGTCTCCCGATCGCCACGTGTTGCTCACAGGCAACACCGCTTTGGGCAACTGGACCCCGCGCGCCGGAGCGTCAACGATCGCCGACCGCCTGTGGAGAACCCGGTGCTTCCGACCGCCTTGCTGGATTACGAACTGCCCGAAGACCGCATCGCGACAGCACCGGTCTCTCCGCGCGACTCGGCTCGGCTGCTTGTTCTGCGTCGCAGCGACCCGGCGTTCGTCGAGCACCGGCAGGTCCGCGACCTGCCCGAGTATCTCTCGCCCGGCGATGTCATCGTCGTGAACACCTCGCGTGTGATCCCCGCCCGCGTGCAGGGGGTGCGCGCGGACACGATGGGCAGGGTCGAAGGGCTCTATCTGGGCCCGGACGAAGCCGACCATACCTCCTGGCGCGTGATGCTCAAGGGGCGGCGGATGCGCGAAGGCGCTCGCATCACCCTTCACGACGCCGATGGCCGGGCATCGCCGATTTCGCTCGTGCTCCGTCACCGTTCCACAAGCGAGGGCGAGGCGGGTGCTTGGATCTGCTCGCCCGATGGTCCCGCCGACCTGCTCGCACTGGGCGCGATCGCTTTGCTCGAGCGTTTCGGGACCACGCCGCTCCCGCCCTACATCCTCGCCGCCCGAAAGCGTCACGCCGACACCGCTGCGCCCAGCGAGCGCGACGATCGCCGAACGTATCAGACGGTCTATGCCATGCCGGACCAGGCCGCCACGAGCAGCGCCGCGCACGGCGCGGCCGGCTCCGTCGCCGCCCCGACCGCCGGCCTGCACTTCACGCCCGAACTGCTCGATCGACTTGCGGCCCGCGGCGTGAACCGCGTCGATGTCACGCTGCACGTCGGCACGGGCACGTTCAAACCTGTTGAGTGCGAGTTCGTCGAACAGCACCCCATGCACAGCGAGTGGTGCACCATTCCACCCGACTCGGCTCGCTCCATCGCCCGCGCGCAGGCCGAGGGTCGGCGTGTTCTGGCGGTCGGCACCACCAGCGCCCGCACCCTTGAGTCCTTCGCGAGTCTTGTTCCAGCCGCAGAGGGCCGGCCGCTCGAAGCCTGGACCAAACTCCTCATCACTCCCGGCCACCGGTGGAAGCACCTCGACAGCATGCTCACAAACTTCCACCTGCCCCGCAGCACGCTCATGGCGATGATCGCGTCGCTGCTGGAGAGCGAATCAGGCCAACCCGGCGTCGGCATCCAACGGCTGCGACAGGCGTATCGCGAGGCGCTGCGCGAGAAGTACCGCTTCTACTCCTTCGGCGATGCGATGCTCGTGCTCTGATCGCGTGCGGAGCGATGTATGCTGAAAGGTGAGTGGTGAGTGCCGGAGGCGCTGCACCGCGCAGGTGCGCTTTCGCTGAGCCGCCCCGATCGCACGCTCTGCGGCTTCGGTCCACTGGCCGTTGCGGCGTTCCCAGGTCACCCCACCAGCCGCTCAAGAATCTCCACCACCCCGCGCGCTTCGCTTCCCTGAGCGATGAAGTGGGCGTGCTCCTTGATCCCGGCCTGCGCGTTGGCCGGACATGCGAAGAACGCAACACGCTCGGCGATGCACTTATCCCCTGTCGTATCACCGATGCCCGCGAGCCGGGCTCGCGACAGGCCGGTCACCTTCAGCAACCGATCGATGCCTGTGCCTTTGGACACATGCGCCAGGTCGCAGTTGATGTAGTACCACGTCATTGACACACGAAACGGCCAGCCCGCATCGCGAATCTGCTTCTCGACCGCCGGGAAGATCTCCTCGCGCAGCCGACGGGTGTCCGGGTGCCACAGTGTCACGCTCGCGTTTTTGCCGGGCTGCTGCGTGACGCCGATGCCGCCGAACGCGCCCGCGGCCCACGCCGACAACTCTCCCACCGCCCGCAGATGCGCTGGCGTGATCGCCGGGTCCATCTCGTAACGGTTCGTCCCGGGGTGATACGTCCATACACCCATCTCGCACACGCACGGCATGCTCGTGTTGCCGATCAGCCGACAGATGCTCTCCGCAAACGGCTGCGGCCGGCCGCTGCACAAGGTGACGATTGGCCGGTCGCCCCGCTCCAGCGCCAGTTCGTTGTACCGCCGGATCTTGCCTAAAGACTCCAGATCGAACGGGGCCGTGGTCTCGCTCACCAGACACCCGTCGATGTCGGCGATGACCAGGTCGTACTGTCGCAGCGGGAGCGTGCCGGGCATGGGGCGGAGCATAGCGCCGACCTACCCTCCGGCGATGTCCCAACTCTCCTATCAAACCGCCGGTGAGTCCCACGGCCCCGCGCTCCTGGCCACCATCGTCGGCATGCCCGCGGGCGTGCCCATCGACCTGGACTTCATCAACGCCGAACTCGAACGCCGCCAGGGCGGCTACGGCCGGGGCGGCCGACAGAACATCGAGACCGATCGCGCCGAGGTCCTCTCGGGCATCCGCCTAGGCAAGTCCATCGGCTCGCCGATCACCCTGCGAATCCCCAACCGCGACTCACGCCTTGACGATACATCTCGTACGCCCCCGGTGCACACCCCTCGCCCGGGCCACGCCGACCTTGCGGGCAGCATCAAGTACCTCACGACCGATTGCCGAGAAACCCTCGAACGCGCAAGTGCTCGTGAAACCGCGGCCCGTGTCGCCGCGGGTGCGGTTGGCCGCTGTCTGCTCCGCCAGTTCAACATCGAGGCCTTCGGTTTTGTCCGCTCGATCCACCAGGCGCGGACGAACGTCACGATCGCGGCCGAGACGCTTGATCGCCACAAAGCCGACCGCGACGCCAGCGACACCTACTGCCCCGACCCCGCCGCGACCAGCGCCCAGCACGACATCATCCGCCAGGCCAAGATCGACAAGACGACCGTTGGCGGGCTGATCGAGTGCCACGTGTTCAACTGCCCGCCAGGCCTGGGCTCGACGATGGACTACCGGGACAAACTCGACTCCCGCATCGCCCAGGCCGTCATGGGCATTCAGGCGATCAAGGGCGTTGAAATGGGCCTTGGCTTCGCCTGCGCCGACCGCTGGGGCCACGAGGTTCACGACCCGATCGCATTCGACCCTGCTCACAAGGTCACTCCCGGACTCGGCTTCGTCCGGGCGACGAACAACGCCGGTGGGACCGAGGGCGGCATGACCAACGGCAGCCCGGTGATCGTCCGCGCCGCCATGAAGCCCATCTCCACCCTCCTCCGCGGCATGCCCAGCGTGAACCTCAACACCAAGGCGCCGGCCCAGAGCGACTACGAACGCAGCGATATCTGCGCCGTTTCGGCGGCGAGCGTCGTGCTCGAAAACGTCGTCGCCTTCGAGGTCGCCCGCGTGCTGCGCGAGAAGTTCGCCGGCGATTCACTCGTCGAAGCGCTCGACCAGTACAACCGCTATCTCGCCATCGCCCGCACGCTGCCGCTGGAGCTGCCGAGCGACCAAGGCCACTGACAGCACCACTGACCGGTACGCCAAATGACCCCCACCAACTCCCCCGCCTCCCTCGAACTCGAATGGGCCGACCTCACCCTCGAGCCGACCAACGGCATCGTGCAATCGCCGACGTGGGATGACGTCCGCGCCATCGTTGAGCACCTTGCTCTGGGCGAGCCGGGCGGCTTTGTCATTCTGCGAGCGGGCACGAGCGACTACATCCAAGCCGCGATGATCGATGAGGGGCTCATCGTCGAGCACCACACTCCCAAGCCCGACGAGCACTTCATCCTCGCCGATGGGCCGTTGCTGATCGTCGGCGACGACGGGGCACGCGAGCGTCGCGAGGGCGACCAACTTCACGACGCGATCGCGCTCTTCCGCTGCTGGTTCGATCCCGGCACGCGTGCGACGATCACCGACGCCGCTGAGTGGGAGCGGATGACGCTTTGAGGCCAGATCCCGCGGCCCTGTCTCGATGACGCGGCGGTGCGCGGCCGCTCACGGGCAGCCGGCGAAGAACAGCGCGAAGAACGCGAAGAAGTCGCCGTTATCGATCCGGCCGTCCGGACCTCCGCCGGTGAGGGTGGTTTCACCGTCGGTGTTGGCGATGTCCGCCGCGGCGCGGATGGTGCTGGACTCGTCGGCGAAGAACGCGTCGAAGAACGCGAAGAAGTCGCCGTTGTTGATCGCCCTGTCAGGCCCCCCGCCGGTTTGGCGAGTCAGCCCGTCAGTGTCGGCGATGTCGGCCGGGCTGCAGGCGACGATGCCCGTGCCCACGGCGCGGAGCGGGCGGATGTTGCCCTGATCCCGCCCGCCCAGAAGCGTCGCTCCGGGGTCGTTGACAGTGACCAGATCCGCCGCGGCGTCGATGTCGCCAGCGATCAGCCGCCCTGCGGCCAGAAGCAACGGGTTCTCGCCCGGGCTCAGCACCGCGTCGGGAACGAACGTCAACTGCTGATTGACTTGCGCGCCGGTGATCAGGTCGTTGCGCAGCACACGCAGGCGATAGTCCGGATCGCCCGCGGTGGTGGAGACGTCCGTCACGAGCACAAGCTCACGGTCCAGGTCGCCGTCCATGTCGGCCGCAACCACCGCCCGCGGCGTGCGGCCCGCGGGGATGTTCACCGCGGGGCTGAACGGGGCGAAGAGCGCGGTGGTCGGATCGGGGTTGGGGACCATGACGCTGGCAGTCTGGCCCTCCGGCGCGGCACTGTTGGCCGTCGCCAGTACGACAGCGCCCTGTCCGACCAGGCCGCCGCCGGTGAATCGCACACGCGGCGCACCGCCCGGCGCGGTGGCCACCAGGGGCGAGGCGACGATGCTCACCGGGCCGGCGCCCACCGCGATGGTCTGCCGCTTGGTCAGTTCCACCGGCCTGCCCGTCTGGCCCAGCGATGTGCTGGCAAGGACGTTGACGTTCGAACTGGCGAAGTTCGCCACGGCGATCGAATATGCCTTGAGGTCCTTGTCCTGATCGGGGTTGAACGCGGCCAAGGCCCGCGGCCGCGAGCCGACGGTAGCGCTGGCGAGCACCGGATCGAACGCGAAGCCCGCGCCGGGACCGCCGGCACCGATCGCCCGCGCGGCCTTGACGGTGTCGTCGCCCTCGCAGGCCATCACCAGGTCGAGCCGGTCCGGGCCGTTCAGGGGCGCGGCGATGACGGCCACGGGACGCCCCGGGACGCTGATCGTGCCCGCCGGGGAGAAGCTCACATTCCCAGCGGCAGATGTGTTGGCGAACACGCTCACCGCATCACTCGATGCGCTGGCGATAGCCAGATCGGGGCGACCGTCGCCATTGAGATCCGCGACCGCGACGGAGCGAGGCTCGCGGAGAGTGGCCAACTGGATCGCGCCTGCACCCGGCGCGGTGAAGCCCTGCCAGACGCCATTGACCTCACCGAGATTGAGCAGCACGAACGCCGAGCCGTTGACGGTCGTTGGCGATGCCGGGTCCGGCACGACGACGACCAGATCGTCCAGACCGTCGGCGTTGAAGTCGCCGACAGCGACGCCCTGGGGCGTGCCCGGGACCGACGCGCTGTCGGGGTCGGCGTATGTGATGGGCGCGCCGAGGCTCCCCGTGCCCAGCACGACCGAGCCGCCAAGTCCGCGCGGGCCGGGGCCGGACTGGGGATACTGCACATTGAGGAACCGGCGTTCAGTTGAGCCGCCCATGGTCGCCAGCGGCGGCAAGTACGCGACATCGAATCGTGAGTCGGGGTCGAGGATCGCGGCGCTGAAGAGTTCGATCCCCAGCCCGGTGTTGGGGGCGGGCGTGTAGCCGTTGACCAGCGAGATGAACAGACCGCCGCCGAGTTCGGCCTTGCCTGTGACCACGAGCTTGTCGCTCTGGGACGGCATCACTCCGCCGACCTCCGCATCGAGCCGGCCGCTCTCTGGCGGCGCGCCGTCAAAGGTCGCGGGCGTGAACTGTCGATAATCGCCGAGGATGGTCAGTGTTCCGGGCGACAGCCCGGGGCGCAACGAACCGATGTTCGAGACATCGCCGGCGATGGTGCCGGAGCCCTGCAGCACGCCCCCGGAGAAGATGTTGATCAGGAACGCGCCGAGCGTGGCGTTGGCGTTGACGGTGACGGTGGCGGTGCTCGGGCCACCCGCGCCGCCGATGTTGATGGCGTTGAAGGTTTCGGTCCAGACCGATCCCGAGCCGATGACCACGCTCGCCGACGACGTCGCGGCGCGCCCGATGATGACGGAGTTGGTGGTGGTGGTGGTGAGGGCTGCGCCGTTGAGGATGCTCAGCGAAGCAAAGCCAAGGTCGCCGATGAACAGGTCGCTCTGGGCGGCGGTCCATGAAGTGTTCGCGCCGCTGATGGTCGTCGAGGAGCGAGCGCCGGGTGCCGAGCCGAGGCTCAGAACGCGGATGGCGTTGTTGCTGACCAGTCGCCCGCCGCCATTGATGCTGATCGTCGCGCCGTTGCTTGACCCCTGGGACGCGAAGAACCCCGCGCCGAAGGCACTCGCGGCGTCGACCCCGTATCGGAGCGTGGCGCCGTCGCGGACCTCGAGCGTGCCGCGGGAGAGGACGCCGACGGAGACGTTGCCCTCGATGCGTGCAGTCAGGCCCGGGTCGCGGATGCTCAGGGTGGACTGGTTCGCCGAGTCGGCGACGTTTCCGACCGCCACGCCATCGGCCAGGAGCGTCGCCTGCGTATTCGGCGCAGGGTTGCGGACCAGCAGCCGGGCGTCGAAGCCGCCGGCACGCTGCCCGACGACCAGCGGCGGGAAGGTGTCAGACGCCGGGCCGACGATCGTCATGTCCCGACCGCTGAGGTTGAGCGTGACCTGATCCGTGCTGGCGATGAGTCGGCGGGCGGTGATCGGGCCGCTGGTGGTGACGGCGAAAGAGCCGTTGAGCGTCCGCGAGGCGAGCGTGCGGTCGAAGATGATGTTGTGCGTCGCATCGGGCAGCGTGCCGCAGCGCCAGTTGGCGATGTCCAGCGCGTTGCCGCCGGAGGGGGCGTTCCAGATGATGTCGCTGGGCGGGCCCCAGAGCGCCAGGTACGGCGAGGCCCTGTCCCCCGCCGTGCCAAACGCGCCGCCCGCGGCCAGCATCGGAGCGGCCGGCCCGAAGCCGTCGGCGTCGTAACTGGCCAGGGAGAGCACGAACGAGTCCATGCCAGTTCCCAGCGCCCGCCAGGCAACGCCGTCCCACGCCGCGACGAACCGCCCGCCGTCGCCGAGGCCGGTGGCGTTCTCGAATCCGCCGCCGGCGATGAGCCTGCCCGCATGCACCGTGAAGGCGCGCACGCCCGCGTCAATCGTGTTGCCCAGCGGACTCCATGTCGGCGCGACGCCGTCCCACGCACCGACGAAGCGGATCGCATTGGCCGGGAGACCCTGAGCGGACCGGAAGAACCCGCCGATGATCAGCCGGCCGTTGAACACCGTCATCCCGCGAACTTCGTTCCCCGGGTTTCCCGGAGCGGGCTGGGACCAGGCCGTGCCGTCCCACGCCACCAGGTACGGGCTGGACACGGCGCCGGCTCCGACGCCGGCGTTGAAGAGGTATCCGCCGGCGTACAACTTGCCCTGGAAGGGCTGGAGCGCCAGCACCGTTGAGCCGCCGGTGGGGTCGATGCCCCCGCCGACCGGCTCCCACACTGACAGCGCGTCGTTCCAGCGTGCGATACGCTGCACAACGGTGCCACCGCTGGCGCTGAAGTCGCCCGCGGCGTACAGCCGGGGCCCGTAGCCCGGCTCGTCGTACACCGCGAGCGCGTACACCGTCGAGTTGAGCCCGGCGCCCATCGGCAGCCAGGCTGTTCCGTTCCACTGGGCGATGTTCAGCGCGGGCACGCCGTCGGCCGAGGTGAACTCGCCACCAGCGATAAGCCTGCCGTTGTGGACGCCCAGCGAGTAGACCTGCGTGTTTGCGCCGGACATCCCGCCGCCTAGAGGCCGCCAGCGCACGCCGTTGTATGACGCGACGCGGCTGGCCAGCACGCCGTTGAGACTCGTAAACGATCCGCCGGCGACCAGTTCGTCCGCGTAGACCGTCAGCGCGAGCGTCTTGTTGTCGGTCCCGAAGCCCAGGGGCTGCCAGATTCCCGCGCGGAACGCGGCCAGGCGTCGCGCGGCAAGGCCGCCGGCGGTCTCGAACTGACCGCCGACGAGGATGTCGCTGTTGAGCGCTCCGATGACGAACGCCGAGTCGGAAAGTCCGCGCTGATCGGGGATCGCGCCGAGCGCGTACCACTGGTTCCCATCCCAGACCGCCGCACGCAGCGCCGAGACGGTGTTGGTGGGCGCGGCCCCGACGGCGGACGTGAACTCACCGGCGATGAGGAGTTGATTCCCGGATGCGAAGAGGCTGTTGACCGGCGCGTCGACGCCCTGGCCAAGGGCACGCCAAGCGGTGACGTCCAGCCGAGTGATGTATCGGGCCTGCGCCCCGCCGCTGCCGGCGGGGGTAAAGGAGAACTCACCGCCGACGTGCAGCGCGTTGGCATAAACCTCCAGCGCACGCACGGGCGCGGGCAGCCCGCCGGCAGATGGCACCCGGAAGATCTGTCCGTCAAACCGGACAATATTGGTCGAGGCGACAGTGCTGCCTCCCCCACCGCCGGCGCTGGCTCCGGCAGTGGCGAAACTCCCGCCGATGTACAACTCGCCGTCATGCACCGCGAGCGCCCGGCCGAGGCTCGCATCTCCGTCGCTGCCCAGCCCGCCGCCAGCCCCGTCCAGCGAGGCCCAGGCCGTGCCGTCCCACGCGGCGACCTTTCGCGCGGGCTGCCCGCCGGCGACGGTGAACGCTCCCGTGGCGATCAGCCGACCGTTGTAAACCGTCAATGCCCGAACGTCACCATTGAGCCCCGCGTCGCCGACAGCCAGCGGCTGCCAGGCCGTGCCGGCCCATCGGGCGATGCGGCCGACGGCGCGACCGGTGCCGCCGGGGGTCTCGGGCGTGGTCTGCGTGAAACTTCCTGCGGCGATGAGTTCGCCGTTGAACTCCGCCAGCGCGTAGACCGTTCCGTTGAACCCGCCCGTGCCGAGCCCCAGCGTTCGCCACGCCCCGCCGTCCCACGCCGCGATGTTCCCCGCGGCGATATCGCCGGCGGTTGCGAATGTACCGCCGATGACCATCAACGGGCCGCGGGGCCCGGGGCCGTCAATATCGACAGCCCTCAGCGCAAAGACGTATGGCTCAAGGGTGTTGCCCGCCACGCCCGGAAGGCCCGCGCCCTCGCGCCATTGCTCGCACACTCCCTGTGCCCTCACCACGCCAACGCCGATCACCAACCAGCAGACGACGATCGCGAGCACGGCGACCCACGAAACCGGGCCGGCCATCGCAGACCGAAGAGACCAGGCCGGGACGGATCCGCACACCCGAGCGATCTTGGGCGATGGACGATCACCTTCCGCGATTGGCGTTGCATGGTGCATCGGATTCCTCACACCCCCCGCCGCCGGCACCGGCGACCGACCCGGCGACAGGCCCAGTACATTGGATTGAACATACCCCACGGAGCGTGCTCGAGCCACGCACTTGTCGCCCACAACCCGATCTTCAACCCAACATTCACCCACTTCCCCATCCCCGAACATCACCCGGGGCCCGGAAACCCGTCGTGGGGCGGTGCGGCGAGGAGGTGAAAGGGGCTGGCATCAGCCGAAACGGCCCGTGACGTACTGCTCGGTTTCGGGCAGCCGCGGGTTCTGGAACAGGTCGGCGGTCGCGCCATATTCGACCAGCCTGCCCAGGTACATGAACGCGGTGAAGTTGCTCACGCGCGTTGCCTGCTGCATGTTGTGCGTGACGATGACGACGGTGATGCGCCCGGCGATCTCGCGGATGAACTCCTCGATCTTGATCGTCGCGATCGGATCCAATGCCGAGCAGGGCTCGTCCATCAACAGCACCTCTGGCTCGGCGGCGATGGCGCGGGCGATGCACAGGCGCTGCTGCTGCCCGCCGGAGAGACCCAGAGCCGACTGACGCAGACGGTCCTTGACCTCATCCCAGAGCGCCGCCGAGCGCAGGGCCCGCTCGGCGGTGTCCTCGAGGACGGAGCGTCGGCGCTCGCCGTCGATGCGCAGGGCGTACACGACATTCTCGAAGATGCTCATGGGGAACGGATTCGATCGCTGGAAGACCATGCCGATGCGCTTGCGGATGTCGATGACATCGACATTCGGCGCGTAGATGGACCGCCCGGAGAGGATCATGTCACCATCGATGCGCACGCTGTCGATGAGGTCGTTCAGGCGATTGATGGAGCGCAGGAGCGTGGACTTGCCGCAGCCCGACGGGCCGATGAGCGCGGTCACCCGCCCGCGCGGGATGTTCATGCTCACGCGATGGATCGCCTTGGACTGGCCGTAATACAGCGAGAAGTTCTCGACGCGCAGGATGTGATCCTCGCGCGCGATGCGCGGGTGGACCTCGGGCTCGTAGGGCTCGCCCGCGGCGATGGCGTCGGCAACGGATCGGCGGGTGCTGGAGGGCTGATCCTGTACGAGCATTTCGGGGCTCCGGGGAACTTCGCGGGGACACAGAGGGGGTCAAAGATCAGCGGCAGATGCGGGCCTCGGACATGAACCGAACTAGAACGCCTCACCCATGTAGCGTTTGCGGAGATTCGAACGAAGACGAATCGCGGCGATGTTGAGCATGATGACCACAGCGATGAGCAGCAGCGTGGTGCACCAGACGATGGGCTTGGCCGCCTCGCTGTCGGGCGCCTGGAAGCCAAGGTCGTAGATGTGGAAGCCCAGGTGCATGAACGGGCGCTGAAGATAGAGGAACGGCGGCTCGGTGGACACGGGCAATTCCGACGCGAGTTTCATGACGCCCACGAGCATGATCGGCGCGACCTCCCCCGCTCCGCGGGCCATGGCCAGGATCGTGCCGGTCATAATGCCTGGCATCGAGCGCGGCAGGACGATCCGGCTGACGGTCTGCCACTTGCTTGCGCCGCAGCCGTAGGACCCCTCGCGCATGGACCTGGGCACCGCGGCGATCGCTTCCTCTGTCGCGACGATCACGACCGGGAGCGTGAGCAGCGCCAGCGTCAGGGCCGACCACAGCAGCCCCTTGCTCGCGAATGTACCGCCGTCGCGCTGCGGGAAGAATCCGCCGAAGTACGGCGTGGTGACGATCAGCGCGATCGCGCCGAAGGTGGCAAGCAGCCACATGACCGCGGCAAAGGCGGCGGGGGTCAGGAGTTTGCGCACGCCGGTGATCTGCTGCTGGCGTCGGTCCCCGGAGAATCTCCCGGCCATAAGGCTCGCGGCGAACGCGAGCGCGATGATCAGGATGAGCGCGCCGATGGCGATCCACCAGCCCGGGCGCGACATCGGCGCCTCCGGACCGCGGTCAACGAACCGCCCGACGCCGACGACGAAGAACGAGTACCCGAAGATGCCGTAGACAATCGACGGCACGCCCGCGAGGTTGTTGATGGCCACGCGCAGAGCCGAGACGATCGGGCCCTGCGTCGCGTACTCGCGCAAGTACACCGCGGCGATGACACCAAGCGGCACTACCGCGACCGAGAGCAGGATCGTCAGGAGCACCGTGCCGAAGATCACGGGGAACACGCCGCCCTCGGTATTGAACGCTCGCGGCGAGGATGAGAGGAACTCCCACCATCGCGACGCGTACACCGAGATCTTGCCTGCGGCATCCAGCGCGTTGGGCCGAACGATCCGAACCAACTGCGAGACACGAATCGGCTCGCCCGGGTCGCTCTGGGTCAGCGGCGCGAAGCGCTGCGAAACGGGGTCGGTGAGCACCACGCGGTGCCTCGCGTCCCGCTCATCGAGCACACGCAGACGCTCACGGAGCACCTCGAACTGCGTGTTGAGGTCGGCCTGCAGCGCGGACTCCTGCCCCCGCAGGACCGCGACCTCCTCGGTCGTGACCTCGCGCAGTCGCAGCGGGTTCTCCAGAGCGGCCATGAGCACGCCCGCAATAGCGACAGAGGCGAGCGCGAAGGTCGCCAGTCGAGCGGGGATCGTCGCTGCGCGCCGCAGCAGAACGATCGCGGCGGCGCCGGCGCCGATCGCGATCGCAAGCCCGAGAATCCATGCGGCGGGGTGCAATGGGCGTGTCCGCCCCTGCGTCCAGCGCTCGAGGCTCAACTCCGCGGTACGGATTCGCTCGCGCGAAGCAGTGAGTTGAGCGTTGATCCGCCCGACCTGCGTGGTCTTGATTGACTCGATCTCGTTGCGCCGCGCACGTGCATCGGCCATCAGCGGGCCAAGTTCCGCCAGCACCCGGGTCGCGTCGCCCTCGTGCAAGTACCGGCGCTCGCGGAGCACGGGTTCGGTGCCCGCATCGGAAGCACCTGGAGCGATCGCCGCGGGGGCCACCTCGATCCGTGACGCGGCGGGCAGCGAAGCGGCGCGTTCGTCCAGGATCTCTCGCGTGCCGAGGGTGTCCAGCACGACGGCCGTCGGAACGCCCAGCCACACCGACCACTCCATGCGTTCGGCAAGGATCAGATCCTTCCGCCGCTCGGTGGCGGCGATGCGATACAGCGGCACGTACCGGAACGGGCTCGGGTTGAACTCGCGGTTGCCCACGCGGTACAGCCGCTGAATCAGCCGTCCCTGATCATCGATGCTTCCGGGCGGAATCGTGCCGGCAGCCTTCATCGCAAGGGCCGCGGCCTTGTCGCCGGCACCGGCCTCGAACGGCTCATCGCGGATCGGCACGCCGACGAACCGCTCGGGCTCGGCCGACACGCCAGCGCCTTCCGGCCGGAGCGAGACGACCTCGATCGCCCGCGGCCAGAACGCCGATGCGCCGCCCACGACGACGATCGTCAGCAACGAGATGATCAACAGCAGGCACACGACAAGCGCCGCCCCCGTGAGCCAGACCATCGGCTCGCCACGCGCGTGCAGCGGCGTAGAGCGTGAGGCTCGCGGCGTCTGGGATCGCGGGTTTGCGGCAAAGGAGGCGGTCACAGGTTCGCCGACCTCCGGCGGACGCGGATCCGCACAAGTTCCGCGAGGGTGTTGATGAAGAAGGTCAACGCAAAGAGACAGAGCCCGCCCAGGAACAGCACGCGGAGCTGCGTTGAACCCTCGGGCGCCTCGGGCATGCTCACGGCGATGTTCGCCGCGAGCGTGCGGAAGCCGCTGAAGATGTTCCACTCCATGATGGGCGTGTTGCCGGTGGCCATGAGCACGATCATGGTCTCGCCGGCGGCGCGACCCAGGCCGATCATCACCGCGCTGAACACGCCGGACATCGCCACCGGCAGCACCACCCGGGTGGCGGTCTGCCATCGCGTCGCTCCGCACCCGAGCGAGGCCGATCGAAGGCTGGCCGGCACCGCCGAGAGCGCGTCCTCGCTGATGGTGTAGATGATCGGGATGACGGCAAATCCCATGACGATCGCGACGACCAGTGTGTTGCGCTGCTGATACGAGCCCAGGATCGAGTCGCGGGCGTCCACGCCGAGTTCCGCGATCGTGTACGCAAGGAGCAGCGAGCCGACCGCCGCGAGCGCGAGCGTGACGCAGAACTTGGTCAACTCGATGACCGCGGCGGAGGTGCCGTAGCCGGCGATCGGAAGAGCGCCGATGAGCGGATCGATGAGCCGGGCACGCAGCAGGACGCTCAGGACGATCATCGGCGGCGCCAAGAGCACGAACCAGCCGGGCCAGACCGCCGCGATCGAGCCATCAAGCCATCGCCGGATGCTCGGATGATCCAGCCCATCGCGGGCGATGATGTCGCGGATCGCCGGGTCGTCCACACTCCCGACCGGACGCACAACCTGGCCCGCCTGCGCGGCGAGGCCCGACTGGCGGAGAAGAGCAGAGTCGCCCGCAGTCACCGCGGTGCGGTCACGAAGATCCGCCGGCCACTGTTCCCTCGGCACCGCCTGTACAGAGCCCGCAAGCACGAGTTGATCGTCGCTCGACGGCGTGAACAGCACACGCTCGACCAGCGGCGCGGCCAGCGAGGTCGCCACCAGCGAGCCGACAACGACGACACCGACCATGCTCAGGTGCGCGAGCGTGCGCAATCGGGCGGTGAATCGGAGGGGCAGCATCTGCCAGAGATACGCCGCCAGCAGCGCGCCGACGGGAACGGTGATAAATGCAAGAAGCACGCCGGGAAGCGTGTCGCGCAGCAGCGGCGCAACCACGAGGGCGGCAACGAAGCCCAGCACCACCGAGGGGAGAGAGGCCATCATCTCGATGACGGGCTTGATCGACGATCGCACGCGCGGGTGGAGGATCTCGCTGGTGTAGATCGCCGCGAGCACCGCTATAGGCGTCGCGAAGAGCATCGCGTAGATCGTGGCCTTGATGGTGCCGAAGATCAGCGGGATCAGAGAGTACTTGGGCTCCGCGGAGTCCTCGCCCTGGCTGGCGGCGGTGGTAAACGACGGCGCCACGTCGCCCTCGTACCAGACCTTGCCGAAGAGCGAGCGGAGCGAAACCTCCGGGTGCCCGCGGCGAACGTCGAAGGTCGAGAGCTGCCCCAGCGGGCTGAGCACCGCGATCGCGTCGCCTCGCGGCGAAGTTGCGACAATTCCCGGAGTCAGGGCCGTGCCATCGGGCGCCATGCCCGGAGCGGGCTCGATCGCACGCGGGATCGCGCAGACGAGCCGTCCGCTGGTCATGTTCCGGACGATGAGGTCACCCGAGGCATGCAGCGAGGCGATGGATCGGTCGCGCTGCGCCGGGAGAATCGCGGTCACCGGGCCGAAGGCTCCGTCCGGCTCGTAGCGATGTGCCACCACCAGCCTCCGCCCGTCGGGTGTCGAGACGCTGAATGCCTGCGCGGCGAACGAGCCGGAGATCGCGCCCGCCGAGTCCCCGAGGACCACGGTCCTCCCGCCCAGGAGCATCGCCGCACGCGTGACTGTCCGCCCCTGCGGCAGCGCATCGGTGCGGTCAGCCAGCGCAAAGGGCCCCGCAGGGGTGCGGGCATAACGGTCGATCTGGCCCGAAGTGTGCACGCCGAAGATCAGTTCCCCGTCGCCGCTGAGCATCAGCCAGTTCGGCGGCGAAAGAGCGCCGTCGGGGCCACGATCGATGGGGACGACTTCGCTGCTCAGGCGGATGCGCGGAGCCCCGCCGCCGAGCGGTCGGACCGTCGTGACCCGGCCCAGAATGCACGTTGCGTCCTGACGCAGCGCGAGGATCCACTCGCTGCTGCCCGCGGCGCGCAGGTCCAGGGCCACCACAGGCCCCGAACCCTGCTCCAGACGAACCGGCGGTGCGATCGTGACGACCGGGACCGTTCGTCGGACCCGGCCCAGGGCGCTCCGCTCGGCGTAGCCGCCCGAGGCGGTCGGCAGTCGCTGACCAGCCTCCAGCGACCGCTCAAGCGGGGTTTCGTTCAGCGGCTCGATGGAGTCTGACCGGAACGACAGCCGCAGAACAACCACCGATCCGTCAGACAGACCCAGCGCCAGTGCGCCCGCGGGTGTGACCGGTGCTCGGGCGGTGATGCTCGCGTTCTGCGGCAGTGTGATCGCGGCGACCCCGGGCGTGATCGAGCCGTCGATCAGACTCAGCGCATGCACCGCACCCGCATTATCGACTGCCATCGCCACGCCGGCATTGTCGTCGATGATGACTTCGCGTATGGACGAAGCCAGGCCAGCGGGGATCGTCAAGCGTTCGCGAACAGACGCCTGCCCGGGAACGGTCAGCGGGAAGACGACGGTCAGCAGCGACGCGAGAATGCCCAGAACCGCGACAATGACCCCGAGTCCGCCCACCGTGATCACGACCCGCGCCAGCGCATCGACGATCCGAACGCGCAGCCGCGTAACGCGCGTGCGAGACGAACCCGGCGACGGCGGCATCGAGGTCGGCGGGCTGTTGGACTGAGTGGTCATGCGATCGAAGTCCGACATCCTGCTTCGCCCGATCGCCGGGACGTCGGCACTCCGCCGACGAGGTCAAGGTCGAAAGTTCTCAGCGACAGATCCGCAATCCGCGCGAACGATGATCAGAATGTGGGCTTGATTCCGACTTTGGCGAGTTCCTCCCGAGCGATCTCAGCCGGAACGGGAATCTCGCCCACCTTCACGACCGCTTCCTGGCCTTGCCGGCTGAACACGAAACGGATGAACTCGGCCCGGAGCGGATCAAGATCCGTGCCGGCGCGATGGTTGACGTACATCAGCAGCGGCCGCGCCAGGGCATAAGTCCCGTCGTACGCCGCTTCCTGCGTCGGCGACACCGCCGCGTCCTGATCGGTCGCCTTGATGCCCACAGGCTTGACGTCGGCGGTGCGGAACCCGACACCCGAGTACCCGATGCCGAAGCGGTCGGTCGCCAGCGCCTGAACGACCGCCGGCGAGCCGGGCAGTTCGACGACGGTGGGCTTGAAGTCGCGTCCGTTCAGTGCGGTCTGGCGGAAGAAGTCCGCGGTACCCGAGGCCGTGTTTCGTCCGTACAAGGCGACGGGCTTGGTCGCCCAGGCGGGGTCCGTGACGCCGAGATCGGCCCAGGTCATGTTCTTGCCGTCGACCGAGAAGAGCTGGCGGACCTGCGAGAGGCTGAGTTCCTTGATCGGCGCGTCCTTGTGCACAAACACCGCCAGACAGTCGATCGCGACGCGGAGTTCGGTCGGCTTGTACCCGAACTTCTTCTCGAAGCGGTCGACCTCGTCGCTCTTCATCGGGCGAGACATCGCGCCGAACTCCGTCAGGCCGTCGATGAGGGCGTTCGGGGCCGTGCGGGAGCCCTTGCCCTCCACGGAGTCTTTGACATTGGGGTAGAACTTCTTGAACTGCGTGAACCACTCGGTGACGAGGTTGTTCATCGTGTCCGAGCCAGCGGAGCGGAGTTGACCCGACACGCCCTGAGCCGCGACATAACTCGGCAGCGCCGAGTCGATCGTGGCGTGTGCCGCGCTCGGTCCTTGGCCGACGGTCTTGTCCTGGTCAGGGTTCTTCTGAGCGTTTCCATCCGGGGCGCCACCCGCAAAGGCAAGGCCGGATGCCACCACGGCCACCAGCAGAAACTGGCCCAACGGGTTGCGGATCAAGGACTTGAACGGACGGGCAGCCGAGCAGTCGACTGACGGGGCGGCAGAGGCGAGAGTCGTGCGCATCATGGGCTCCGGTTCCGGCGATGACGCAGGAAGGTTTGGACGCTCGGCCCCTCTGAAAGTCTCCGCAGGCACCGTTGCCGGCGAGTTTCAGATGAGGCCAGACGCGATTGTCTGCCGACGGATCGGCGTATGACGGCGGGGAATGTGAAGACTGCGCTAACGCGTCGGTCACGGCGTGGGAGCGGGGGACGCGGGGGGCGACGCAGGCGACGTGGCCGGGGGCGTGATTGATGGAGCGGCAGCGGGTGCCGCGGGTACGGCCGGCGAGGCCAGAAGCTCGTCAATGCGAGCGAGGAACGCCTTGTCGTCGGGTGCCGTTCGTGGGCCGAAGCGTCCGACGATCTTCCCCGATCGATCGATGAGGTACTTCGTGAAATTCCACTCCGGCTCGCCGCCGGCGTCCTTTGCCAGACGGGCAAAGAGCGGATGCTGGTCGCTGCCCTTGACCGAGACTTTCGAGAACATCGGGAAGGTCACGCCGAAGGTTGTGGAGCAGAACTTGGCGATCTCCGCGTCGGTTCCGGGCTCCTGATTGCCGAAGTTGTTGGCCGGGAAGCCCAGCACCACCAGGCCGGTGTCTTTGCGCGACTTGTACAGTTCTTCAAGCCCCGCGTACTGCTTTGTGAAGCCGCACTTGCTGGCAACATTGACGATCACGACAACCTTGCCGGCGTAGGAAGCGAGATTCACGTCGCTTCCGTCGATGGACTTGACGGCGATGTTCAAAGGCTGGTCCTTAGGTGCGCTGGGAGTGCTGGCGGGCATGGGTGCCGGTGCAGGGGCGGGCGCGGCCGGGCTTTGGGCGATCGCCAACGCGCCACACGCCACGCCGGCAATCAATGCCGAGGATTGAAGCAGACGGAACATACTCAGACCCTCCTAGGTACCAAAGGCGAAACGAGAAACGGGCACGGTGACTCGTCGTTCGCTCTGCCAACGAATCGGATGCACCAAGCGTACGCGCACCACGGCATGTCTCGGCAACGTCACCCAAAGTGCTCGATCAACGGAATTGCTCGTGACTCCAGCGAGCGCTCCCGTCTCGGCCGCAGGAGTCCGAGGACGTCAGTTCGCCCCGGCGATACACGAACACTCTCGTCGAGCCCAAATGCCAAAGACCATCGCGCGGACCGCGATGGTCTTGGAAACAAATTTCAGATAGATTGCCGACGGCTTACTTCTTCATGGCGTCCTGAACGCCCTTGGCGCCTTCCTCAACCTTCTTGGCGCCATCGCTGGCGGCCTGCTTGGCCGCATCGACCGCCTTGGCCGGCTCGGACTTCTTCTCGCACCCGCCGAGGGTCAGCCCGCAAAGGAGGATGCCACCGATCATCATCGACGAGATCACGCGCTTGGACATGTGTCAACTCCGGAGTGCATCGACGCTCCCAGCAGTCCGCCGCACACGCGGCGATTCAGCCGGCAAGTCCCCTTGCCCCGTGAGGTCGACCTCAAACCGACGGGAGCATGAACACTCTACAGGATCAAGTGTAACACATACGCGTGGAGTTCGGCAAGCGAGCCTGCACGCCCGCTCGGCTTACTCCGGATCGCCCGGGACGTGCCCATCATGGCCACCGTGCCCCGAGACCGGCACTCGCCCTCTACGGTCCTCGCCCCGACGCCCCCACGCTCGCTCCCGATACACGCCGCTGGACTTTGTGCGCGGGAGATGCTTGAGTTCGTGATGCTACTGCTTCGTCGTGCTGTGCGTGCCTCGCTGTCGATCGCTCGCGGCACCGGTGACGTTCAGGGTGCGTTCGCCGGGCGAGGAGTCAACGGCTACGGCGGTGTGCCCGCGATGGACGGCGTGGGGCTGCACTGCGAACTGATCGTGACCTGCCGCGGCGAGCCCGACGCACGAACCGGGTACTTCAAGGACATCAAGGTCATCGACGACGCCGTCCGCGGGGCCGTGCTGCCCGGGCTGTCGACTTCGATCATCGAGCGCCCGCGGACGCACCCTGCGGCGCTGCTGGGCCAGTTCATGGACGCGTTGGACGCCCGCCTCGGCCGGGGGTCGCTTGTGAGCGTCCGCTGGAATCTCACGCCGACGTACAACGTGGAGGTCTTCATGGCGACGGCAAGTTCATCGGCACCTGCGTTCCTGCTCCGCCAGCGTTTCGAGATCGCCGCGGCACACCGGCTGCACTCGGCGTCGCTGAGCGACCAGGAGAACGTCGCGACCTTCGGCAAGTGCAACAGGCCGAGCGGGCACGGGCACAACTACGTCATTGAGGCGTGCGTGCGGGCCGAGTTCTGCGATTCGCCCATGACCCTCAACACGCTCGAAACGCTCGTGCATCGCACCATTCTCGAGCCCTTCGATCACACCTTCCTGAACATCGACACACCGGCCTTCGATCAGCGCCTCGGCGGGGTGAACCCATCGGTCGAGAACATCGCCCGCGTGTTCTACGAACGCCTCGCGCCGGAGGTGCTCGCCGCAGGCCACGCCCGGCTCGAGAGCATGACGGTCTTTGAGACGGAAAAGACCAGCGCGACATACCCGGCCTGATCGGGCTCCGCCGCTGGCTCGGGCTCAGCCGCGTGTTCGCGCGTACGCAAACGCGACCGCGACCAGCAGCAGGATCACGCCCGTGAGCAACGCGGCGCAGGTAGCGATGGCTCGACGCATGTTGCGACCTCCAGAGAACGACACTCGGGTGCGGATCACCCATGACCGCGAAAAACTACACGAGGTTGAACTTCTCAGCGTGAATGTCGCCGATGGGCACGCCAAGGCTGCGGAGGGCACCCTCGACGGCGTCCATCATCACGGGCGGCCCGCAGATAAAGCACTCGTATCGCCCCTGCGAAAAGTCCACATGGCGACGGATGACATCGGCGGTCAGCATCCCTCGCTCGCCGGCCCAGCCGTCGTCAGGGCGCGAGAGGATGTGCACCAGGTGAAGATTCGGAAGTTCGCGGGCCAGTTCCGCGAGTTCCTCGCGATACGTCGTCTCGCCCCACGCTTTGGTTGCGTAGAAGAGCCACAGCGGGCGGTAATGCGGCTCATTCTGCGGCGTCCGGCCCGCGGCCCGGTCCCGGGCCTGACGATCCGCAAAGGTGCGCAAATGGCTGATCATCGGCGTGATGCCGATGCCGCCGGCGATGAAGACGTATCCCGGCGCGTGCGGATGGCGATCGGCCGAGAGGGCGCCGAAGGGGCCGTCGATGTACACACGCTGCCCGGGCAGGAGCGTCGGAATGCGCGATGAGAAGTCTCCCAGGTTCTTGATCGTGAACTCGACTTCCGGGCGCTCGGCGCTGGAACTGAAACTGAACGGATGCTCACGATCGCTCAACGGCGAAGAAAATGCCGTGAGCCACGCGAACTGCCCGGGCTGGAAGCGGACCCCCGAGTGCGATACGGGACGGATGGTCAGCGCCGCGGCACCGCCCAACTGCGGACGAACGCTGACGACCTCGTAGGGCTCGCGCACCTCACGCAGGGGCTTGAGCAGGCGAACGTGCACGATCAGCGCCAGCCACGCCAGCGTGTACCCGCCCCATAGCCACCGCTGAAGCGGCTCGGCGAGATAGTGCCCCACGCGCATCACATGCACAACCGCAAACGCGATCGCCAGCACGCCCAGGATCGCGTGCCAGCGTCGCCAGCGGTCATACTCCATGCGGAGTTGTGCGCGATAGACGCTGACGAGAATCAGCAGCAGCAGCGAGACGATCGAGGCAGTGCCGGTCCAGAACGCCCATGGATGGGTGTGCCAGCGGTCTTTCATCGTGTCCCAACGTTCGATGAAGAGCACGAGCGGATGAAGCAGGATCAGCCCCAGAGAGAAGATCGCGATGACCTTGTGGAACTGGTAGATGATGTCCGAGCCATAGGGAGCCTTGAGGAACGAGAAGCGCGCCGTAAGGACAAACTGCAGACACATCGTCGAGAGGCCAACGAAGCCAAGTGCGACGGAGAACTCCGTCCAGAAATTCCGCCCCGCGGGCATGGGCACGCCGGTGATCGCCGGCGCGATCATGACGATGCCCAGCGGGGCGAGCGTGAGGACGAGGTAGACGAAGATCCACAACGCGCCGGTGATGGCGTGCGAACTCAGGAGCCGACCGAGGGCATGCTGGAAGGGCAACATCGGCCTGAAGGGTACGTGTCGTTGGAGTCGGCGGAGCAGCCGCGACCAACGGCGAAGCTCGGTCAGAAAAGTCTCGGCCCGTCATCAACGGGCTCGAGTTTGCCGGTCTTGAGGTTCAGGCGGAGTTTCGGCTTGGCAGTGTCCGCTGGGGGCTTGACGTTCGCGCCCGCTCCGGACTTGGGCGATGCGGATGACGGGGGCTGCGGCTCGGGCTTGGCCGAACGCTTGTCCGAGCCGGCGTTCCCGGGCTTGGACTTGTCCTTCGGGGCGGTCTCGCGCGGCGCGCGCCCCTTGGCCGAGGCACGCTTGACGGGCTCGACATCGAGCAGCGCGGGCTCGGGACTCTGCTGGCGCGAAGCGGGCTGGGCGGGCTGACTCGTGGCGCTCTCGACGATGATCACACCCTCGCTGTCGGCGGGGTCCTCGTCCTTGACGGCTTTGCCGTCTTCGTCGAGTTGCAGGTCGGCGATCGCGGTGCGCTTGCGGGCCTGCGCCAGCAGGGCGTCGTAAAGCTTCTTGGTCTCGACACCCGTCAGCGCATTGATCGCCTGACTGATCTCGCCGATGTAGCGCTCGAAGACGTCGCGCCGCTCGCTCTCGCGACGCATCTTGGCTCGCTTGCGCAGATACGTGCCGAGTTTCCGCCCGCACTCCATCAGCGCGAGCTTCATCTCCTTGCGGATTTCGTCGTAGTCTGCGATCGCCTCTTTGCTCTCGCTGGTAAACGGCACCCAGACGCTGGCCATGTGGATCATGATCACCAGCGGGCCCGCCGGCACCGAGCCGCGCGGCTGCTGCAGGTCATAGTTCCGCCAGTTCGTCTCCGCAACCGCCTTGAAACTCGAACACGCCGATTGCTGGAACAGCAACGGCACGCGATTGGCAAAGCGGATGACGCGCGCCGAATCGTCAGCGGCGAGGTCACCGCCGAAGGCGATGGCGGTCTCGATCAGGAACGGCCGTCCGCGATACACGTTCGCCTCGCGGCTGCTGGCGGCGTAGAACTCCGCGCGCACACCCTTGAGCATGCCCGCCAGCAACTGGCGCACGCCGATGGGCGCGAGGCAGTCTGTCGGCGGCGGGGGGAGCTTGGCTTCCTGAAACTCTTTGTAGAGCTTCTCGGCCTGGGGCGGCTCGATGTCGGCAACCTTGGTTCTGCTGGTCGCCTTGATGGCGCTGCAGAACGATGAGGCGGTTGTGGCGCTGACTCGACTGAATCGTTCCTGAAGAAAGCTGTAGAGAGTTCCGCCGCGCTCGGTGGCCTCGTAGTCCTTGAGCATCTGCAGCAGCGTGCCCAGTTCCACGCCTCGGGGATGAGGCTGGATTTCTTTGGTCTCCGGCGGCAGTTCATTCACCGCCCGCGGGAAGATCACCACGGGCCCAAGGTCCGACGTCGTCGGCAAAGGGGCTGCGCTCTCGCCGAGTGTCGCGGCGTCCGCTGGGCCCGCCGTGGGCGCGGTGCCCTTCTTCCCCCTGGTCAGCGGCGCGTCGTCGTCGTCGCCGGTCTCTCGCGTGGGGCGGACAAGGGTGATCCGTGCGTGCGGGTTGGCGATCGCGGTCAGTTCCAGGAACTCATCGACCGAACCGCGACCCCGCTGATACTTGCCCTCAAGCTCGATGCTCACGCTCGTGCCGGTGGGATAGTCGCGGTGGGACAGAAAAGTGTCGGCGATCTCGCGGACCTGCGCCAGATCACGCAGGCGGCGCAGCGGAAAGTCGTCGGTCTCCTCATCGGCCGTGACCTCCGCGCGGTTGGTCTTGGTGTTCATCGCCAGTTCGATGTGGTGCGCGGGCTTCTGGGCGCTCGGGCGCGTCTGGATCAGCATCGGCTTGCCGGTGGTGATCAAGCCGTACATACCCGCAGCAGAGATGCCGATGCCCTGCTGGCCACGGCTCATTTTCAGGCGGTGGAACTTGCTGCCGAAGAGCAGTCGGCCGAAGACGTTCTCGACCTGCTTGCGGACGATGCCCGGGCCGTTATCAACCACGGTGATGCGGTAGCGGCTCTGCTTGGCGCTGGCCGGTCGGCCAGGCTCGAGGTCCTCGATGACCACGGTGATGTCAGGAAGGATGCCGGCTTCTTCGCAGGCGTCCAGCGAGTTGTCGACCGCTTCCTTGACGGTGGTCAGCAGCGCCTTGCGCGGGTTGTCGAAGCCCAGGAGGTGGCGGTTCTTCGCGAAGAACTCGCTGACGGAGATGTCGCGCTGCTTGAGCGCCATGCTCTCGGCGGTAGCGCGCGGCGAGCTCTTCTTGCTCAGTCGCTCACGGGCCTGTTCGAGTGCTTGCGCCTCTGCGGGGGAGGTCAGTGCGTCGGTCGCGTCCATGCTCCGGCCTTTCTTGCTCATGTGCCTGCGATTGTTGCCCGACGGCCCAGCGGGGCAAGTGCAGAATCAACGGGGATTGAACGCGCGGTTCGAGGGGCGGGCAGGCCGCAGGCTACTCCCGGCGACGCTTGATCCACAGGAACCCGGAGATGACGACGATCATGGCCACAAGTGAGATGTACCAAGGGCCGTCGCCCAGGCCAGAGGCGAAGATGGCGACGCCGCCGAGGATCAGGACGCGGTCGATCTCGCGGATGCCGTGGACGCAGATGCCGCCGCCGATGATCATGGCGATCCACGAAACGACCTGCTGGAGAATCGATGGGTCGTGGTTCAACTATGCCCCCGGGAGATCGCGGCCGGATCAGATCTCAACGACCATCGCGACGCTGTTCCCACCGCCCAGGCAGAGGCCGGCGATGCCGCGCTTGCCGCCGGTGCGGTGGAGTTGGTGGATCAGGGTGGTCAGGACGCGAGCGCCGCTGGCACCGATAGGGTGCCCCAGGGCGACGCCGCCGCCACAGATGTTCAGCCGGGCTTCGTCGATGCCCAGGGCCTTGATGTTGCAGAGCACCTGCGCCGCGAAGGCCTCGTTGATCTCGAACAGATCGATGTCCTTCACGCTCAGGTTGGCCTTGGCCAGCGCGCCACGGATGCCCTCGATCGGCGCGGCGAAAATGTCCTTGGGGGCGATGCCGCTGGTGGCGTAGGCGAGAATCCTCGCGATGGGCTTGATACCCAGGGCCTCGGCCTTCTTCTGGCTCGCAACGACCAGCGCCGCGGCACCGTCCGAAATCTGGCTGGCGTTGCCCGCGGTGACGCTGCCGTCCTTGTCAAACGCCGGGCGGAGCTTGGCCAGGCCCTCGGCGGTGGAGTCCGCACGGATGCCCTCATCTGCGGACACTCCCGGGGACTTCTTATCCATGCACTGCTCGCCGGACAGGGCGATGATCTCGTTCTTGAAGTGGCCGGCGGCGGTGGCGGCCGCGGCTCGCTGATGGCTCTGAGCGCTAAAGCGGTCCTGCTCGGCTCGGCTGATGCCGTGAGACTTGGCGATGTGGTCCGCGGCGTTGCCCATGGCCCAGCCCTCGAAGGCGCAGCGCAGGCCGTCGTAAGCCATGTGGTCGTCCATCGTCGCGGGACCATACTTCACGCCCTCGCGGACGCGGGCGAAATGCGGGGCCGCGGTCATGTTCTCCAGCCCGCCGGCGATGACCAGTTCGTTGTCGCCGGCCTTGATGCTCTGGGCGGCCATCATCACGGCCTCAAGGCCCGACCCGCAAACCTTATTGATGGTCTTGGCCGACTGCGTGTCGGGAAGGCCTGCCTTGAGCGCGGCCTGGCGCGCGGGGTTCTGGCCCACACCGGCCTGAAGCACGCAGCCCATCACAACCTCATCCACACCGCCCTTTCCCGCCGCGGCGAGTGCGGGGTTCGAGTCCAGCACCGCACGGATCGCGTACGAGCCGAGGATCGGCGAGGGAACCTTGCTCAGCCCGCCGAAGAATCGGCCGATCGGGGTGCGCTTGGCGGCGAGGATCACGGGGGTGTGCGCGGCGGACATGCAGATGCTCCGGAGGTTCGGGGTGAGTCGATCCGGAGTCTAGCGGCGGGCGGAGCGAGCGGCCAACCGCGTCGGCCGGTGCCGTCGGTCGCCGTGGGGTCGGCACCTATCATCCCTCTCAACTCTTGGAGCACCCATGGCCACCACCGCCCACCACCACACGCCGCACATCTCCGCCGACACCCACGTCACCCTCGCCGCCGACACGAATCAGGCCCGCGGGATCGCCGAGTACGCCCTTGCGTTCATGCACGGCCCCGTGCACGCCGGCCCCGCCAAGGACGGCGGCGGTGCGGGCCCGCGCGGCCTGGGCATCGGCGAGCCCGACGCCAGCGTCCGTGAGAAGACCAACCTCTTCCACACCGATGCGTGCATCTGCGGCGTCTCCGCCCTGGCGCTCGGCACCAACGCGCCGACAATCCTCCGCGCTGAGGCGCTCCGCTACGCCGCCCCCGCTGCGGGCTTCGGGTCGCTCGGCGGCGGGATCAAGTCCGGCGGCACCAGCGGCGCAACGGTGTTCGGCTCGACGGCCAAGGTCATGCCCGAGAAGGCCATCGTCGCCAACTGTGCCGCGGTTCGCGAGTGGGACAGCAACGGCACGAACTTCGGCTACAACCCCACGCTCGGGCATGTCGCCGGTGAGTTCGGTCACAACGACTTCTACCCAGTCGCCATCGCCGCCGCTCAACTCGCAGGCGAGGACGGTGAGTTTGCCCTCCGCGGCATGATCCTGCTCGACGAGATCCGCGGCCGGCTCGCCGAGGTCTTCAGCCTCAAGACGTACAAGATCGACCACGTTCTGCACGGCGCGATCGCCAGCGCCGCGACGTACGGCGCGATGCTCGGGGCGACCGTCGATCAGATCGAGAGCGCCATCGGCATGGTCGTGGCCCACCACGTGCCGTTCCGCGCCATCCGCGCCGGCAAACAACTGTCAGACTCCAAGGGCTCCAGCGCAGCGATCAGCACGGAAGCCGCGATCCTCGCGATGCAGCGCTCGATGCACGGGTTCCTCGGGCCGCGGGACATCTTCCGCAACCCCGAGGCCGTCTTCTGCCTGTTCCAGAAGCCACCGGAGAAGGGCATGAGCCCGTTTAACCTGATCCTCGCCCGCGCGGGCAACGACTTTGCCGTCATGGGGATGCACTTCAAGTTGGGCCTGTACGAGCACCAGTCCGCCGGCGCGCTCCAGGCGACGCTCGACCTGCTCCGCCGGAACCCCGCCCTGCTCGACGACAAGAACGCCGGTCGCATCTCAAAGATCCGCATCGTCGCCTATGAACCGGCCTTCGGGATCATCGGCGACCCGGCCAAGATGGACCCGCGCACACGCCAGAGCGCCGACCACTCCATGGCCTACATCGTCGCCACGCTCCTTCGCCGAACGCTCGAGAGCGGCAGCAGCGACTGGGCGAAGAACATGCTCCTGCCCGAAGACTACGGCCCGGAGGCCATCTTCAACCCGCTCACCCGCGCGATCATGAAGAAGATCACCTTCGTCCACGGCGGGCAGGAGTACGACCGGCGTTACCCCGAGGGGATTCCCACCAGCGTCGTCATCACCGACGACCGCGGCACCGATCACGACTCGGGCCTGGTCATGTTCCCCACCGGCCACGCCCGGAACACCACTGCCGACCTCCGGAGCCTGCTCAAGCACAAGTTCTCGATGCTCGGCGCGCTCGCGACAGACGACGCACCGGCCCTGGTGAGCCGGCTCTCGTCGATCGAGAAGAAGGGCGTGAGCGAGATCGCCGATCTCTGCAACTTCTCCATCAAGACCGCCGCCAAGCCGTTCGACTGATCGGGCGTCGTCGCGGCTGGCTCCTCCCCCGCGTCGGCCCGCGAGGCCCACCCGTCGACGGGCACCAGTCGGGTGAATCCGTCACGTGATTCGTGCAGGTCGTCGCCACTCAGCGGCGCAAACCCGGCGGCGCGGTATGCTGGGGTCATGGACACGCACGCTTGCAGAACCCGGTCCATCTCTCGCGCTCACGCCTTGCTGATGCTCGCCGGCGTCGCCTGCATCTCGGCGATCCTCGGCCTGCGATCGATCCACTGGCTGCCGAACGCCAGCGCTCAGGAGAGCGGCGCAGCCCGCTCCGAGCCTTCGCACGCCGCGCCCACGGTCGCCCTGCGATGGGCGATGGATGAGACCGTCGCGTACGTGGGCCAGACCCGCGTGATCGCGCTCGATGTCGTCCGTCCCGGCGGCGCAAGCGAGGCGGGCGACGCGAACGCCGCGTATGCCGACACGACCCGCGATCGCCCCTTCGTCGTTACGTCCGCCGACCCTGACACGCTCGCCGTCATCACGCCGCCAACGCAGGTCATCACCAACGGCCGTCACGCGTTCGTGCGTATCGTCGCGCTGCGTCCCGGCGTGACGGTACTCCGCCTCGCATCGATCGACGGTCACACCGCGAGCGATGCATCGGGTATCCCCCCCACCGTCCGCGTGCGCTCGATCAATCCCGGCGACGACCCGTCCGCCTCGCTGTGGCTTGAGCAGCGCACACCCCGCATCACCGCGCCGCTCGCCGGCGCAGCGGTGTGGGACGGCGTAAACGTCTGCGTGGAGTGGATGGACGACCCGGTCAACGCCCTCACCGGCCAGCCGGTGGATCGCGAGGTCTGGCTCGAGGTCGACGGCCAGCGTCTCGCGCCGAGCGAAGCCACACCGCTCGATCGTGCGGGACTGACCCGCCGAGCGTCGTTCACCATCGCTCGCACAAACTCCACCGACTCGACGCCTCAAGGCGTGATCCGCACGCTCGTGCCTCGCTCGCGATGGGTGGACCATGCGGGGGTGGTTCGGGACGTGACCGGCGCAAGCGTCCGCATCCGCGAAATCTCGCCGATCGGCGATGGCGATGACGGTGCCGATGCCAATCTCGGCGACAAGCGAGACGAACCCGCCGGGGCACCCGACTCCACACCCGCACCAGCACCGCGGCAACCTCACCTGCGCGTGCTCGAGGCCGAGTCGCTCGTCGACGCCGCCCGCCCGCGACGCTTCGGCCTCCGCCGTATTCCTGTCGAGCAGAACGCCCAAGCCAGCGGCGGAGCCTTTACCAGTCACCCGAGCAACGACCCGCCGCTGTCGATCACATTCCTCGTCAGCGAGCCATCGTGGTATCAGGTCATGGCCGTCGTCAGCGGCGACGAAGCGGGCCAGGCCCTGCCGACGATCGGCGTGATCGTCGACGACGCCGACAACGCCGCGACCGCCGGTCGACTCACGCGTGCCGGCACATTCGAGCGTGTAGCCCTGGGCCTGCCTCTACGCCTGACCGAGGGCTGGCGCACGCTCAGCGTGCGGTTCGAGAACGACTTCGCCGCGGGCGGGCAGGACCGCAACGTCCGAATCGACCGCGTCGAACTCGTGCGCCTGGACGGCCCGATCAGCATGCCCTGGGAGGTCAGACGCGAAGTCGAGCCCGGACTGGAAGACGGCACCATCCCGACGCCGGCGCTCAGCGACGCGCTGCAGGACACCGACCCTCTCGGCATGGCGACCCGTTCGATGCGCGTCGCGCTCGATCGCCCGATCGACGGACTGAACATCGCACGCCCAATGAGCCTGGGAGCGCACCTCCTTCCCCTCCCGCCCGCGAACACGGAGATCATCGATCGCCCGATCGTCTCCCTCGAAGTCAACGGCCGCGAAGTCCTCGCCTCACCCCTGCCAAACGCCCGCTTTTTGCTCACGCCGGAACTACTGGTCCCGGGTGAGAACCGCGTGCGGCTCCTCGCACGCGACCCTTCAGGCCGAGAAGCCCGCAGTGCAGAACACCGTGTGACCGCAGTTGCGGACAGCGACGCGACTTCGAAGAACGCCGAGATTCTCTGGCCTCCATCGGGCGAGCGGCTCTTCCGAGAGGCCGCGATCGTCGCCCGCTATACGGGCGCGACGCCCGCTCGCGAGGCCGAGGTGGTCATCAACGACCAGCCCGTCGGCATCATCGTTCCCGTGCGCTGGGCCGACGGCCTGATTTACCTCCCGCTGCCGCTGCGTGATGTCGCACCCGGGAAGGTGAACATCGCGTGCGACCTTCGGCTGGTCGATGGCCGCACCATCCGAACGCAGGTTGTCGCGGCGGAGGTACTCGCTCGCCTTCCGGATCGTCCCACACACTACGAGCGGGCCGTCCGCCTTCTCGACCGCATGGGCTTCGGCCCGTCCCCGCGAGACCTTGCCATCGTGCTGACCATTGGCCCGGACGCATGGCTGGAGTCGCAACTCTCGGCCGCACCGCGGGCCTCGCTCGCGCCGCTCGATGCCGCCGCGGCCCGGTTCCAGGGCCGTCGAAACTACAACGACATCGCCGCTCGCGTGCTCCACCAGGCGGCGCAGTCCGGCGTGCCCGCACGCGAACGCGTGACACTGTTCGTCCAGAACCACCTCAGCACCTGGGCCAGAAAGGTCGAGCCCGATCGCAAGTGGATCGAGCACGTGACCTTCACCCGCCTTGGCGCAGCATCATTCCCCGAACTGCTCATGGCCAGCGCCACCAGCCCGGCAATGATCCGATACCTCGATCAGCAGCGCTCTTTCGCACGCTCACTCAACGAGAACTACGCCCGCGAATTGCTCGAACTTCACACGCTGGGAGTCGACGCCGGATACACCCAGGACGACGTCACCGCCCTGGCGCGCGTGCTCACCGGCTGGAACCTCAGCACCGAGGGCGAACCCGACGCTCGCGACGATCGCGATGTCCGTTCGTACGAACTCCGCTTCGAGCCACGGCTCAACGACGGCCGGGCCGAACGCGTCTTCGGCGTGGACCTTCCGATCGCAGAAACCCCCGCCGAGAAACTCGAACGCATCATCGTGATGCTCGAAGTCCTCGCGGCCCATCCGACCACCGCGAGGTTCGTCTGCACCAGGATCGCCGCGACCTTCGGCCCACCGGGCCTGGATACCGATCGCACGCTGCTGATCAACGCCATGACCGAGCGCTGGCTCCAGACCCACGGCGACCTCCACGCCGTCCTGGGCGTACTCGCTCGGTCCGACGACCTGCTCGCTTCGCCGGTCCGCGCCGATCGACTCTGCACACCCACGGACTTCATCGTGCGACTGCTCCGCGCGATCGATGCAGACTCGCCCGCCGCCGGCCCCGCACAGGCCTTCCTCTCTCGCTCACGCATGGGCGTGTTCGACAACCCCACGCCCGACGGATACCCGCCGCACGACTCGGCGTGGGCCGACAGCAACGCGATGCTCCAGCGCTGGCGAATCGCCCGGGAGCTCGCCCCCGCCATCGCCGCCACGCTCGCGGAGCCCCTCCGCGCGGGCGAGGCGTCGACCTCTCCCGACAGCGACTCGGCGTGGCGCCAGCGCGTCATCGATCTGCTGGCCATCCGCATCACCGGGCGACTGCTCGGCGAACGCAGCAACGCCGCGGCCATGGCGCTGCACGATCCCGCCGGCGAGCCCCAGCTCGGCGCCGCAGGCAGCGCGCCCGCTCCGGGAACGCGAGAGGAGCTCGCCCGCGACCTGGCGGCTCTGGTCGCGTCGCTGCCCGAGGCCAATACGCGCTGACGCTCAGGTGGCCAGCGCCACCTGCACCCGCGCGAACTGCTCATCCAGCCGCTTGGCCGACACCGTCGTGCGCGTGCCAAGTTCCTGGGCAAACAGAGAGACGCGGTACTCCTCGATCATCCACTTCATCGTCTCGAGTTCTCGCACGAGCGCGGGCGATCGAAGCTCGGGCGGCTGGCTGTCACGCGCAACGACATACGCCAGCAGCCGCGGCTCGAGCTCGCTCATCCATCGCTCGTCCTTGCTCAGCGCTCCGGGCCCGCCGATGGAGATCCGTCGCAGCCGCGCCTCGGCGGCCTTGAGATACCTCGGCAGTTCGCCGACGAACGCCGAGTCGGTCGTGTACAGGAACCGGGGCGGCACCAGCGCCCCGACCTGCTCTCGCACGTCGAGCACCGCCTGCGCGAACGCGGGACGATCGAGCGTGTGCATCAGCGACACCAGAGCGTTGCGTGTGCTCAGCGTCTGCGCGACGGTGCGTGCGATGTCCACCGCGATCCGATCGAGCAGCTCGCCGTCGCCCTGTCGAATGCCGCGTTCGATCGCGGCCTTGAACTGCGACTCGAAACGGATCACGGGCAGTTCGGGCAGGAACGCCCGACGGGCGAGGGTGTACTCCATGTCCAGCCGAAGTTCCATCGAGTTGCCGAGCGGGGCGTACAGCAGCACCAGACGATCGAAGTTCACGCTCGGGTCGATGTACCGCACCGCGCGATCGAGCTGCTCGTGCGCGACCCTGGCCGCGAGGAACACCAGCCCGCGCCGGTGCGACTCCTCCGCCGCCTCCAGCGAGGGCAGAGGCCGCAACGAGAGCGACGCCGCTGGGTTCGCCGGCGGCACAAGCCCGGGAAACGCACGGATCGACATCCCGCGATGCTTGACCTCGATCGACTCGGGAACATCGCCGAAGTCCCACCGATCGACACGGTCCCGGTTGAACGGCCCCGCCGCGGTCTGCGAGAGCGCCCGCGCCATCCGCACCTTCAACTCGTGCTTGAGCCGGCGCAGGTCACGCCCCGTGGCCATCTCCTCGCCACGCTCATCGATGACCTCGTACCGCATCGACAGATGCGCCGGCAGCGTCGAGACCGCGAAACTCGCCGGCGTCAGGTCCAACCCTGCGTCCGATCCGACCAGTTGCCCCAGCACCTCCGCGAGCGCCTCGGACAACGCGAGCACACGCCCCTGCGCCGCCGCCTCCGCTCGCATCGCCAGCAGCCTCGGCACAGCGCGCTTCACGAACGCCCCGATCGGCAGAAAGTTCGTCCGCTCCGCCTTGTCCATCGACTTGATCAACGCCTCGACCTTCTCCGCCAGCATGCCCGGCACCAGCCACGTGCCCAAACGCTCATCGAGATCCGCCAGCGCGTGCAACGGCACCGTCGCCGTGACACCGTCGGCGTCGCTCGCCGGCTCGAAGCGGTACCGCAGCCCCAGCGTGCCGATCGGCGTCGAGAGTTCATCCGGATAATCGCCATCGCCGGGCGGCTCAAGGCCGTCCGGCATCGCGTCCGCCGGGCTCATGCACAGGACATCGGGCTCGGCCTTCTCCGCCTCCAGCCGCCAGCGCTCGAATGCCTCGCCGCTGTACGCGTCCGCCGCCAGCCGACGATCGAAGAACGCGCACAGCTTCGTTTCGTCGGCAACGAGGTCGCTGCGCCGCAGTTTCGCCTCCAGCAACCGCAGCCGTGCGAACAGCCCGCGGTTGTGCCCCTCGAACCGTCCCCTGCTGTGAAACGCCCCGCGCACGAGCCCCTCGCGGATGAACACTTCGCGAGCGATCGCGGGCTGCTTCGGCCCCAGATGCACCCGACGCTTGACGACGATCGGCACGCCCCACAGCGTCGCCGATGCGGCGCTCATCACGCGCGCCTGGCGCTCGTCGTACATCGGCTCGCCGAAACTCCACTTGAGCACATGCCCAGCCAGTTGCTCGACCCACTCGGGCCTGATCCGCGCGTTCGTCCTCGCGTAGAGCTTGCTCGTCCGCACCAGTTCCGCGCTGACCACATACCTCGGCGGAGCCTTGAACAACGCCGAGCCCGGGAACACCGCGAACTTGCTCCCGCGCGTGCCCTGAAACTCGCGGTTGTCCCCCTGCATCCCGATGTTGCTCAGGAGCCCGCTCAGCACCGCGATGTGCACCTGCTCCTCGTGCGCCGTCATCGTCTGGTCCGCCTTGGGCTGCGCGCCGTCCTTGCCCTTGAGCCAGACCGGCGCGGCAAACCGCGGATCGTTCGGATCAGGCTTGTGCACCGGCGCGTGCGTTCCTCGCCTGGGCTGCTGGCGTCCGCCCTGCGGGCCCTGGCCATCGCGCACGCCTTCCTCACGCCGCCGGGGCAACTCATCGACCAGTTCTCGCAACTGCGCGTGAACCCCCTGCCACTCCCGGCATCGCACATACGAAACATACCGCGCCATGCAGTACTTCCGCAGCCGTCCGGAGCCCATCGCCTTCGCCGCCGCGATGAACCACGCCCACAACTTCAGGTACCCCAGAAAATCCGACCGCTCATCACGGAACGGCTCGTGCGCCGCGTCGGCCAGCGCCTGCTTGTCCATCGGCCGCTCGCGCGGGTCCTGCACACTCAGCGCCGACGCGATGATCAGCACATCATCGAGCAACTGCCGATCGCCCGTTCGCTCGCTCTGCTCCCGTGCCCACAGAATGATCCGCGACACGCGCGGATCCATCGGCAGCCGCGCCATGTCGCGCCCGAGCGGCGTCAGCACAAATGACGCTCCCGACGCGTCCGCCTTGTTCGCCTCACGCACCGCCCCGAGTTCGATCAGCGTGTCGTACCCGTCCTGGATCAGCCGATCATCCGGCCGCTCCACGAACGGAAACGCCCGCGGATCGCCCAGCCTCAGCGCCGCCATCTGAAGGATCACCGACGCGAGATTCGTCCGCAGAATCTCCGGCTCGGTGAACGCCGGCCGCTGCGCAAAGTCCTCCTCGCTCCACAGCCTGATGCACACGCCCGGCCCGAGCCGGCCGCATCGGCCCTTTCGCTGATCGGCGCTCGCGCGTGAAATCGGCTCGATCGGCAGCCGCTGCACCTTCGTCCGCGCGCTGTATCGACTGATCCGCGCCAGCCCCGTATCCACCACGTACCGGATCCCCGGCACCGTCACGCTCGTCTCGGCGACGTTCGTCGCCAGCACGATCCGCCGTCCCTTGTGCGTCGCGAAGATCCGCTGCTGCTCCGCCACGCTCAGCCTCGCGTACAACGGCACAACCTCGATCCCGTGCCGTTCGTCATACCCGCTCTCGCCCAGCAGTTCCGCCGTCTCGCGAATCTCACGTTCGCCCGGCAGGAACACGAGAATGTCCCCCGGCTTCTCGCCGCCCAGTCCGCCGCCATGATCCAGCCCGCACAGTTCGCCCACCGCCGACACCACGCGGTGCTCCATCGCGTCCTCTCGCTCGTCCTCGTCGTGCGAGGCGAACGGGCGGTACAGCACCTCCACCGGATACACCCGCCCGGAAACCATCACAATCGGACACTTCTCCGCCCCGCCGAAGTGTGCGCTCAGCCGCTCGGGGTCGATCGTCGCGCTGGTGATGATCACCTTCAGGTCCGGGCGCCGTGGCAGCAATTGCCGCAAGTATCCCAGCAGAAAGTCGATGTTCAGCGATCGCTCGTGCGCCTCATCGATGATGATCGCCTCGTACTGCTCCAGCGACTCATCGCCCTGCGTCTCGGCCAGCAGCATGCCGTCGGTCATCAACTTCAGCATCGTCTCGGGACCGGTCTCATCGTTGAACCGGACCTTCACTCCCACCAGCCCCCCGCGCCCCGCTCGCGTGCCCAGTTCCTCCGCCACCCGCGCCGCCACACCCCGCGCCGCGATCCGCCGCGGCTGCGTGTGCGCGATCATCCCCCGCCGGCCCATGCCCATCTCCAGCAGCAACTTGGGCAACTGCGTGCTCTTGCCCGAGCCCGTGTCGCCGCACACAACGCAGACCTGCGCCCGCTCGATCGCCGCACGAACCTCATCGCGCTTCTGACTGATGGGCAGTTCCGGCGGGTACTCGATCCGCGTCGGGGCCATCGCCTCGCGACGCGCCAGCCGCTCATTGGCCACCCGAAGGTCCGCGAGAATCCGCGTCGCCCCCGCGGTCCACCGCGCAGGGTCCTCCCCCGCGCTCAGCCGATCAAGCACGCTCCGCAGCCGCTGGCCGATCTGCCTTCCGTCGGCGATCAAGCACCGCCTCAGCCCATCCCCCTCCAGCGCCGACCGCAGCGCACGCACAACCTCCCCCGGCGGCAGCACCTCCTCCCTCGCCCGGCCCGCTCGCTCGTTCACGACGCCCCGCCCCGCTTGTGCGCACGCCGAGCCGCTCGGTTTGGCAACGGCTCCGGCGGCGCGGGCGGCACCATCGTCATCGCGAACGCCCACACGCGCTCGCCATTGGTCTCCACCCGAATCTCCACACCCTCCCACGCCTTGACCAACCCGCCCGAGCCCTCCTGCTCATCCTCCGGCTCGAGCGTTCCGATCACCCGAACAACGCCGAACTCCTGCTCCACCGCCTGCACCTCTCCCGACGCCACACGCACCACACGCCCCCCACCGCCGCCCGTCACAGGCCCCTCGTACGTCAGGTACTGCCGACGATGATCCGGCGTCCGCCGAGCCTCGAACTCCACCGGCGCGGGCTCCTCACCTTTGGCCATCTTCGCGCTCGGCACGGGCGCAAGCAGGTCCAGCCGCTCCAGCACGCGAAAACTCACCAGGCACCGATCGTCCGGCGTCGGCGGCGCGGGGATCCGCTGCGGCCCTTCGATCAGCCAGTCATAGTGGAACGCCCCGTCATCACCGGGCAGCTCGTGCCGAAGCAAGACCATGCGCATGCCCTGCGCCGGGGCGTCGGATGCGGGATCGCCGGAAGTTTCGCCCTTGGCAGAGTTCATGGGTGACGCTAGGGCCCGGCTCGGCGACCATCCAGCGGCCGCCCCCCGCCCCCCGCCCCCTC
>VYLX01000007.1_pt1 | contig 59781 bp, 44 predicted proteins | sample 5114181 | NCBI WGS metagenome assembly VYLX01 (sample SAMN12291812, study PRJNA351875) | freshwater metagenome | isolation source: freshwater lake | place: USA: Michigan, Sherman Lake | collected 2011-08-08
CCCGACGGCTGCCGTCGCGGCGGCGGCCGTCGGGGGCTGCTGCGCCGCGCTGCTCTGGCTCGTCGGGCCGAGCGCGATGAAGGTCGTCCAGCCGATGTGATCCCACATCGCCTTCCACGCACCGGTGACGTCCCGCCGACGGACCGCGCGGAGCACAAGGTCGTGGTCGGTGTAGATGCGAGCGACGTACTCGCGGTTGGCGACGATCGCGCTGCGCGGGGCTGCGATCTGAATCAGCATCAGCGTGCGCACGAGGCTCTTCAGGCCGACGTCGTTGCCCAGCGCCTCGAACAGCGCGATGTGGAACGCGCCATCGAGCCGAAGCAGCCGATCGGCAAGGCCAGCGCTGGCCACATCGCGATTCTCCGCGTAGAACTCGCGTGCCAGAGCGAGCGTCTGATCGTGCAGTCGCTGGAGGTTGGCCACCAGCGGGTCCTCCGGGAGCGACGTGCCCGGCGCGGCGTCGTCGCCGGTGCCCGCCGTCATTTTCCCCGTGCCGCGACCGTTCGCCTGCGCCGACGGCGCGGAGGCATTGCCCAACACGCCGCCAGTCGCACCGCTCGGCGTCGGACCCATCGTCGCATTCGCGTTGCCGGCGGGCTTGGCTTGGTGCTGGGGTGCGGGCAATTGAGCCAGCGACGCCGCGGCGCCGCTCTCGAGCCACTGCCGCTTGGCGAAGAGCTGGGCCAGTTCGCCCGGCGAGGGCGTCTGCACGAATGCGCCGAGTTTGGGCACGTGGTCGAGCAGCCCCTCGGCCCGCATGCGCACCATCGCCTCGCGGACGGGCGATCGGCTCACGCCGGTCTCCTTGGCGATGGCCACCTCGTAGAGCCGATCACCGCCGCGGAGTTCGCCCGCGAGCAGTTTCTTGCACAGGTGGTCGTAGACGCGTTGGCTCAGCTCGGACGACATGGCGTGCCCCGCGAGGATGGTCTGCGGACCCGTACAGAGGCCCGCTCGACAACCCGCGAGGGTAGCATAGCCCAAGAGGTGAGGGTGAGATGCCTAGAGATGCTTGGGATCGTGCCGCGAGTGCGGGTTTCGCCGGGATCGGCCATGAATCAACCGCGCAACCCGCGCGTGCGCAGGCCCTTATGCGGCGAGTTTGTACCGGCCCTTTGTCAGTTCCGCAAGCAGGCGTTCGCGATCTCCCGCTCGTGCGAATCGCGTGAAGACCGCCGCCATCTTCACCGGTCCGGGCTCGTCCTCGTCCTCGATCCACACGATGTTGGCGAAAACGAACACCGCACGGCCCGGGCCCTTGTCGCAACTCTGCATGCTGGGCAGGGTGATCTGCATGGCGACGCCCGAGCCCGGCTCGACGCCGCGATCGGCCTCGAAGCGCACCCCGCCCTCGCTGATGTCGTAGGCGTTGCCCTCGATACTGAAGCGATCGTCGTTGAGCAGGCGGATCGAGAGGCTCGTGTACATCGCCGGCAGCACGAACCGCGGGTGCTTGCGACGATCCGCGGGGTTCTGTCCGACCATCCGGAGCGATTGCGTCGTGTCTGCCATGGCCTGTCTCCTGCGCGTGCGAGTGCGATCCGCCAGAACGTGCTATCGGGTGGTTTGGGGCGAGGATTCACCCCCGGCCACCCGGCGCGCCCGCGGCCGGGGCAACGTTCGAGTGTGGGAAATCCACAACATGCGGCGTCATACAGCGCGGAATCTGCCGCTTGCGCGCTGCTCGGCCCCCCGGCGTCCCTACGCTCGTGCATGTTCGTCGATCAGGCAGTTATCCGCGTTCAGGCAGGTCATGGCGGCGCAGGCGCCGTCGCGTTCCGTCGTCAGAAGTACGAGCCCAAGGGCGGCCCGCAGGGCGGCGACGGCGGCAAGGGCGGTGATGTCATCCTCCAGGCCGACGATGGGATCAACACCCTCCTGGACTTCCGCGGCCGGCCGGACTGGCAAGCCGAAGACGGCGAAGACGGCATGAAGAAGCAGTGCCACGGCTCCAACGGCCGGGACTGCATCATCCGCCTTCCCGCGGGCACGCTCATCTTCGACTCCAACTCCGGCGAACTCAAAGTCGACCTCCAGCCGCGCCAGACCTTCGTCATCGCCAGCGGCGGCAAGGGCGGTTTCGGCAACGAACACTACAAGTCCGCCACGAATCAGACGCCCACCTATGCCCACCCGGGCTTCGAGGGCGAGGCCTTCGACCTCCGCCTCGAACTCAAACTCCTCGCCGACGTCGGCCTCCTTGGCAAGCCCAATGCCGGCAAGAGCACCCTGCTCGGCGCGCTGACCCGCGCCAATCCGAAAATCGCCAACTACCCCTTCACAACGCTCGCCCCGCAACTGGGCGTCGCGGAACTCGACCCCGAACGACGGCTGGTCATCGCCGACATTCCGGGCCTCATCGAGGGCGCCAGCGACGGCGCGGGCCTCGGTCTGGACTTCCTGCGTCACGTCGAGCGCACGCGACTGCTGCTCCACGTGCTGGACATCATGCCCGACGAGGGCACGCCCGCAGAGAACTACCGGATCATCCGCAAAGAACTCTTCGCGTACTCCCCCGTGCTGGCCGAGCGCGACGAGATCATCGTCCTGAACAAACTCGACCTTCTCGAGAGCGACGAGGCCCGCGAGGCGGCCATTCGCCGGCTGCGTGCGGACCTGAAGATCGGGCGCGATACCGAGGTCGTGGGCATCTCCGCCGCGACGCGAAAGGGCACCCGCGAACTTCTCGAGCGACTCTGGGTGATTCTCAAGGGCCGCGAGGTGCGATGGAGCGACGACGCATCGCCCGCCGAGGCCGGCACCAAAGGCGAGGACATCGGCGACGATGCCCAAATCGATGCCGACGGGGTGATCCAGATCCGCCGAGCACCCGCGACGGTGCGGGCCAAGCCGACGATGGCTGCCAAGCCCGCCAGCAAAAAGGCCGGTGCAAAGAAGGCCACCACGAAGAAGCCGTCGAAGACGCCCCCGAAGAAGCTCCAGAAGAAGCCGGCCACCAAGCCGTCCGCGAAGCCCGGGAAGCGCGTCGCGACCAATCGTGCGAACGCAGGCACCAAAAAGCCCGCGAAGACCACGGCCAAGATGCCCGCGAAGACCTTGGCCAAAAAGCCGACGGCTAGGAAGCCCGTCGCCAAGCGAATCGCCACGCGCTCCACGCGCTGATCGCTCGATCCAATTCACCAGCGTCATGCTCCGGTGTCGCGGAGCCGCGTGGCCCTGTTCGCGCACAATTTGCGCGTCGGCGGCACGCTGTTGTTCAACGCCAACACGCAGCCAACGCCAGTTCGCTGGTGTTTGCTCAGGGCAACACCCGGGCATCCTGTCGGTTGTTGGTTTTTCTCAACACCTGCTTCAGTGGCACCCCTCTCGCGTCGATGACGAAGGTGATGCCCGACGACGTCAGACAGCCCGGCTCCACGCCATCGCCCGGCGGCGGGGTCATCCTGCGCTCGCATGATGGGCCGGGTGCCCTGCCCGCGCGCATGGCCACCATGGTCCACGAGTTCTCCAGCCTGCTCGATGGCTCTCTGCGACAACTCAGCCTGCTCTCACGCAACCTCCACGAGATCGGATCAGCCGACCCCGCCGAGCATCGGCGTGATGTTGATCTGCGGGTCTCGGCCATCCGCGTCGCGCTCGAGCAGATGGCCCAGACCGTTCGCGGAGTGACGCGTCCGCGTGTCGTCGCGTCCCTGGTCGCCGGGCGTGTTGGCATGAACGCAGTGGGTGGGTGGGGCGGCGCGACGCTGAATCTGGCAGATGCCCTCCGATACGCCATCGCGATTCTCGAGCCCCGCGCCGCCGAGCAACGCATCGATCTGCATCTGACCATGGGCGATGGTCTGGAGCGTGCCCTTGCCGGCTCGGCGTACACGGTTGTGCTCAATGGTCTTCGCAACGCGATCGACGCGATCAGCGACGGCCGGGCCTCGGGGCTCTCGGATGCTGGCCGCGTGGATCTTGTCGCAACGCGTGTCGAGTTGGCTGACGCCTTCAACGCCGGTGCGACACGCGCCTGGGCCGTCATCGTCATCACCGACGACGGTGTGGGCCCGCCGCCCGACCCCGCCGCGCGTCCGGACGGCGACGGCTCGCGTTCGCGCGCGCCGGTGTTCGAGTCGGGCTTCACCACCAAGCCCGGCCACCTGGGCATCGGGCTGTCGCTCTCGCGCGAACTCATCAGCGAGCACGGCGGGTCGCTGGACCTGCGTGCCCGCACCGATCGGCGCGGCGCGGAACTGGTCATCCGCATGCCGCTGATCGAGCCCGGGCCGCGACCGACGCCTCACGCACCGCGCCCCGGCCAGCAGCCGCCGACCACAGACCGAGATGAGCCGACGAGCCCCGGAGTTGTTCCATGACGTCCGACTCTGCCAGCAGCAAGAAGCCCTCGATGGGCGGCCCCGACCGCCCGAAGGATCGCCCGCCTCGCGTGCTCGTTGTCGATGACGATCCGATCGTCGCCGAGAGCCTCTCGGAGTTCGTGCGCGCTGAGGGATACGAGGTCGCGACGGCGCTCGACGGCGAAGAGGCGCTGGGCATGATCGTCCAGGCCGAGAAGGGCGAGCACGCCAGTTCGCCCGTGCGACCTTTCGCCGTGGTCATCGCTGATGTGAGCATGCCCAAGATGGACGGCATGCAACTGCTCGAGCGCGTCGCCAGGGAGCACCCCAGCACCGTCATGCTCATGCTCACCGGCTACGGCACGATCGAGGCCGCGGTTCACGCCGTGCGTCTCGGTGCCGCGGACTACCTCACCAAGCCCGTGGTCGACACCGAACTCCGCATGGCTCTTGAGCGAGCGCTCCGCCAGCAGAAACTCCTTGAAGAGAACCGCTCGCTCAAGCAGCAACTCGACACGCGCTTCGGGCTTGACAGCATCGTCGGCTCCGACGCACGCATGCTCCGGGTGTATGACCTCATCGAGGCCGTCGCGCCGACAAAGACGACCGTGCTCATGAACGGCGAGAGCGGCACCGGTAAGTCGCTCATCGCCCACGCGATCCATCACCGCTCGCCGCGTGCGTCTCGCGCGTTTGTCGAACTGGCCTGCGGCTCAATCCCCGAGACACTCCTGGAGAGCGAACTCTTCGGGCACGTCAAGGGCTCGTTCACCGGTGCGCACACCGATAAGGTCGGCAAGTTCCTCGCCGCCGACGGCGGCACGCTGTTCCTGGACGAGATCAACTCCGCCTCCCCGGGCATGCAGCTCAAACTGCTGCGCGTGCTTCAGGAAAAGAAGTTCGAGCCCGTGGGCAGCAACGAGACTATCGAGGTGGACGTCCGCGTGATCCTCGCGACGAATCAGTCGTTGGAGGATCTCGTTCAGCAGGGCAAGTTCCGCCAGGATCTGTACTACCGCATCAACGTCGTGAAGATCGACCTTCCGCCGCTGCGCGAACGCGTCGCGGACATTCCGCTTCTGGTCGAGCACTTCCTCGCGCAGCACGCCGCGAGCATGGGCCGCACGGTGACGGGCGTCGACGCCCGCGCGATGGAGGCGATCCAGCGCTACGCGTTCCCCGGCAACGTTCGCGAGCTGAGCAACGTCATCGAGCGAGCCGTCGTGCTGTCGCGCCGCCCGACGATCCAAGTCGAGGACTTGCCAACGCACGTGACGGGCCAGAGCACGCCGATCCTCGCGCCCGCTGGTGCGCCGGGGTCACCCCAGGAAACAGCCGCAGCGCCGCTGGCGATCATGGCCGGTGCGGGAGTGCCGAACGCGACGCAAGCGCTCGATGAAGCGATGCGCGAACCCGAGCGTCGCATCATCCTTGATGCACTTCGCCAGAGCGGCTGGAATCGGCTGCGTGCCGCGGAGCGATTGCAGATCAACCGCACGACGCTCTACAAAAAGATGCGTGCGCTGGGCATCGACCCTGCTCACGAAGCTCGCGCGGGTTGAGCGAGCCGACCGGCGATGAGCCAAAAAATGTTCACACGGCGATGACACGAGTGAGGCGATCGCCGCCTCTGCCCGCGAGGTCACGCCCGGTTCCATCTCGGGTTGACAGCCTTGGGCGGTCTCGAGCCGGTCAAGAGCAGAAGTTATCCACATTGAATACCTAAAATAAACCGAAAATGTCAGATTATTTTTGGTGTGCTCTGTGGAACTTCTGCTTATAGGCCTAGGCGGGGGTCAAAACAGGCAAGTTTTGCCGAAAGTGCGACAACAAGTCGCCCTGGTGACGCTGTGGTACTTTGACTCTCTCAAGAATCATGGTACATTGAGAGCGTCACCCTGGCTTGATCAAAGCACCTTCGTCTCGGCGTATGTCGGACGAAGCAAGCGGGGCGGAGTAGGAACGTTTTCTCAAAGGAGATTGGATTATGAAGAAGATGCTGAAGAATCGTAAGGGCCAGGGTTTCGTTGAGTACGCGCTGCTCGTCGCTGGCGTCGCGCTCGTTGGCGCCCTGGGCGTCACCGTGCTCGGCCACAAGACGGGCGAGCTGCTCGACAGCGTCGCCACGACGATCCCGGGTTCCACCCCGTTCTCGAACAACAGCATCCGCCAGGGTGCGCTGATCGAGTACACCCCGACGACCGGCGGCACGAACCCCGACATCGCGGGTACGCCCGAGGGCGATCTGCTCCTGTGGTTGCCCCAGATCAACACGAACGACGGCACCCGTCGTCTCGACGGCAACCTGAACTACACCTACACGGCCGCTGGCAACTTCATCTGGTCCGGCGCCCTGATCACGCCCCCCACGTTCGCTCCCTGATCTCGCGTGAGCAGTTGGCCGATCGAGGTGTGAGGTCTGGCGGGTTCGTCCCGCTTGCCCACGCCGCGTGAAAGATGTCTTTCATCCAAAGCCCCCCGGCATTGCCGGGGGGCTTTGTGATTTATCGGCTGCATTCGTCGACTCCTGGCGATGTTCGCCTTGATTCCCGGCTGGCAGGTGCGACAGTCGCCGAGGTGCGCACACGCCGTCGCTCCGGTGTGATTGTTGGTGATTCGCCTGTCTATCTGCTAGACTCTGATCATGCTCGAACGATCGGCTTGCTCAACTTCCCGCCGACGCACCGCCTCGCTCGGAGCAGTGCTCCGTGATCGCCGAGGCGCGACACTCGTCGAGTACGCGCTCGTCAGCGCGGGCATCGTTCTTGTCAGCCTTGGTGCGGCGTCTTTGCTGAGCCTCAAAGCGTCCGAAGCGATTTCGACAAATCTTTCGTCGCAGCCCGACGCGCACCCGACCGACAACGCACCAATCCGCGGCGGAGCCATCGTCGAACTTCGCCTGGATACGGACGTCAATCCGAGCAACCCTTTTGACCCTGATACATTCGACGAGCTTCAGCCCGACCTGGAGACCATCGCTCTCCGCTCGGGCACCTCTCGACTGAGCCGGAACTTCGGCGTCACGCAGCCCGAACTCATTCAATGGATCGTGCCGCCCAGCTTCGTGCCGTAAGCGGCCTGAGCCCTTGATCGACGCTCTTCATCGTCTATGGACACGCTCACCACCCTCTCGCCGTGGATCGCGCCGGCACTTGCGCTGGTCGCTGCGGGGATCGACCTCCGCACGCGCGAGATCCCTGACTGGATCCCGATTTCGATTGCGATCTGGATGCTTGTGTCGATGATCGGGGGTTTTCCTCCGTATCCACTTGATTGGGTGAGTGTTGTGCTCGGCGGGGCGATAGGGCTCGGGGTCGGATGGGCGGCTTTTGCGCTGCTGGGCTTCGGCGGGGGAGATGCCAAACTCATCGCCGCCATCGGTCTGACAGTCGGGCCCTCCGGGTTGTTGCAAGTTCTCTGCGGATCGGCCATAATTGGAGGGGCGATCGCGATCGTCGTCGCGGCCCTGGGCGGACGAGCGTTTGCGTATGGCCCGGCGATCGCGCTGAGTCTTCTTGGTCTGACGATTCTTTGGATTCTTCAACCGTTCTGAGGCTCTACCATCCCCGTCACCGCCAGAGAAAGTTTTCCACAGGGTTTGTCATGACCGAGCGGGTGCTTTCGAGAAGCCCTACCCCAACCGACCCCAGCGACTTCCGCTCCCGATTGGGCCCGACGATGCGCACCATGAACGACACGACTGACACATCGATGACCCACAGCCAGCGATCGTCCTCGCATATGAGCGCTCGCCGAACGCTCCGAAGCGAGCGTCGTCGTGGCGGAACGCTCGTCGAGTTTGCGCTCATCGCGCTGCTGTGCTATGTGTTGCTGGCGGGCATCCTGACCTTCGGCCAGTTGCTCTACTCTGGCCAGGTTCTTCAGGCCGCGGCGGATATGGCGGCGCGAGAGACCTCGCGTCTGGCGCTTCCTCCCGAGACCACGCTCGACGATCTGCTGGCCGACCCGACCTCGCGATTCTCGCAGGAAGTCTTCAGTGAGCAGTTTCTGGTCGTGGACGTGACCGACTGGGCCGACGGAACGGTCGCCGTGGGCACGACGTTGCCCGAGTACCTGCAGACGCTCGGCATGCCGCTGGTGAATCGCGCGTTGGTCCCGCTGATGTTTGTTGAGCGTGTGACCAGCGGCCCGTTCAGCGGGCGACGGTTCCTGCGTTACCCCGGCGCGGTCGTTCAGGACACTTCGGGCGTCACGCCGTTCCTGACGGTTCAGGTGCCGCAGGTGCTGGGTCCCGCGGCCACGCTGGCCGCCCCGGGTCCGGAACAGATTTCCTGGTCTCGCGTGCTTGAAGAAGTTCCCGGTGCCGGCGGGGCGAGCCAGTTCCCGCTCTCGTCGCCCGAACGCGGCGTGGTCGCCCTTCGCCTGAACTTTCCGTACCAGTCGGCGAGCATGACGGCGCAGTGGGGGCTGACCGCCCGCCAAGTCGCCGCTGATCCGGGCATCGAACGCGGCTGGGCTCGCGGCAACGTCGGGAACGTGATCGAATCCGACGATGCGGGTGTTGTCGTGATCGGCGGCGGCACGCCTCTTCCGGCCGCGAGAGCGCCCGTTGATCTGAATGGCGGCGAGGCCGGCACGTACGCCGGGCCGCAGGGTCTGGGCACGCTGCTGGCGTTTGCGAAAGAAGTCCGGCCGTTCCGCCGGGTGTTGACATCTCAGTCCACGTATCGGCGAGAAGTTTTCGAGTAGACTGCGTCCCCCAGGCAACATCAATCCCATGGCGCGGCTCGGGCCGACGCTGGAGAAAAGGCTCATGCGAAACAACCAACTCACGGTCATCCTTCTGGTCATCATCTTTGCGGTCATCGGCGCGTACTTCGTGCTGTGGGCGCTGGGACAAGCCCCTTCGCCCGCCGCGGCACTCGCGAACTTGCAGGGCCGCTCGCCCGGGAGCGCTGCACCGGTCGCCACCGCGCCGCCCCAGGTGCAGAACACCGACAGCGTGCCGCAGCCGAGCAAGGACGCGATTCAGGTCGCCCTGGCCGCCCGCGCGATCAACGCGGGCGAGATGATCACCCGTGAGAAGATCATGAACGCCGACGGCCGTTCGTCGATCGCGTACGTCGAACCCAAGGACCTTGCGGTCCTGGGCAAGCGAGAGGAGATCATCGCGCCCGAGTTGCTCATCGGCCGCGTTGCCCGTGACTCGATCGCCGTGGGCCAGGCCATCACGGAGCGCAGCTTGCGCCCGGTCGGCACGCGTCCGGGCGTGGCCAGCGCGATTCCCGCCGGGATGCGCGGCCTGACGCTCGACGCCAACCGCGTCCAGGGCGCCCACATGATCAGCCGTGGCGACCGCATCGACATCGTCGCCGCCGTCCCATTGAAGGAAGAGTCCACCTCGGGCAGCGGCTCGGGATCGAAGGTGCTCGCCGCACCGACGGCCGAGACCACCGAACTGGTCCCCACGAAGTTCACCGGCGTTCGCCTCGTGCTCAACGACGGCCTGGTCGTCGCCGCCGTCCGCCCACGAGTCATTCCCGGCACGCCCGGCCCCCGCGGCGAAGTCACCCCGGGCCGCACCGTTGAAGAGTTCACCATCGCCGGCAAGCCCGAGGAGATCGCCAAGCTCACCGAGGCCCTGGGCAACGGCAGTTCGCTGATCCTCTCCCCGCGCAGCGGTCAGCCCGGCGAGAGCGAAGACCAGCGCAAGCTCTCCATCCCCGAGCGCACCGGCGAAACCGTCGGGGCCAAGAGCGAAGCCCCCAAGACGCACACCATCGAGACCCTCGTCGGCGACACGCGTTCAAACTACGTCCTGCCCGCCCGTCCTGCGAAGAAGTAATCTCGGGCACTCGGCCGGTCGCCCCGTCTGGGCATCCCTGGCGTGGTTGGGCACGGCCGTTCCCGCGCTTCATTTCCCGGCCTCGTCGCCAAGCACGACTATCGCACCCTCGAGCGTCCGCATCCTCGAAGATCGCCGACCGTTCGTATCGACAGCAACCGCGACGTCTGACTCTGAATGAACGTTTCCGAACGCCATCCCGGTTGCACATCGAACGCCGAGTCCCTCGCGGGGCGGCGGGCTGATCGCGGCCTCACGGGTCGGCGCGGCAACATTCTTCTCGGCTTCGCGATCCTTCTCTTCGCCGTCTTCGCGCTCGCGGCGCTGGTCATCGATCTGGGCATTCGCAGCATGACCCAGCGTCAGATGCAGACCGCGGTCGACGCCGCGGCGGTCGAGGGCCTGCGATTCCGCGACGACCCATCGAGCATCACGCCCGACATCGACCGGCGCATCCGCGCAAGTCAGGTTGTCGCCGGCGTGTTCGATGCCGACAGTGATCTGTCCACGACGCCAGCCAACACGAGCGTCGGCGCCGGCCCGTTGCTCCGCACAACTTCCAACCCCGCCGCGGTGGGCAACAACGACCTGGACGCAAACGCCCTGCTGAGCGTGGGCGACCCCGCGTTCCCGACCGCAGACCGCGTCTGGGTGAATCGCCGCACCGGTCCCGGCGGTGAGCCGCTGTGGCTCGAGCTGAATCTCGCGACCACCACCGGCGGTGGCGCGCCGGACAACGAAATTCACGGCGACATCGTCGCGGGCACGTTCGTCGACGGACAGCCCCACACCGACGGGCGGTTCGTCGGCGGCGTTTGGCAGCCCTATGACCGCCAGGACTTCACCAACGCCGGCGACTCGGCCCTGCTGGTCCGCATGCGGCGCACGAACGATGTCTCGGGGCTCGATCGCGTGCCGGGAGTCAGCGCGGGAGGGCCCGTGCTGCCCTTCCTCTTCGGCCGTGGGTCGCTGCTGCAAAGCGACGGCACCCCCGGCAACTCGCCGCGTCGCGAAGGCATGAGCGTCCGCGCCACCGCCATCGCCGATGCGCAGCCCGCGATGACCGTCGGCACGCTCGATCCGTTCCGCACCATCGACGGCGTCGGCCCCGTCGCGATCGCCATCGACACATGGACCGCGCTGGTCACAGGCACTGCTGTGAACGTCACGATCTTCAGCGACGGCACGCTGATCTTCCCGTCCGGCGCTGGCGGCGTGATGGTCCGCACCGCTGTCCTCGCCGCGGCAATCGCCGCCGGCGACACGTCGATGCAGGTCGTCTCCAGTGACGGCTTTGTTGACCCTGCGGTCGACGGTCCGTATCGCGTCTGGGTTGGTTCGGAGTTGGTCGAGGTCACCGCGTGGACCACGCCGACGACATGGACCATCACCCGCGGCGTACAGGGCACGACCGCGCTGGCCCACAGCATCTCGCCAACACGAACGCGAGTCATGCTCGCCTCAACGCTCGGCTTCGCCCGCAACATCACGCCGCTGATCGGCGAGACGCTCGCTCCGGATGCTGGCCCGCCGATCGTCACGCCCGTGCTCCCCCTGCTCGCCGATTCCGAGACGTTCTGGGCCCCGGTGTACGCCACGCAGGCACAGGTCCCGTCGCTCGGCCTGACCGACCGCGCGGTGCTGTTCTTCGCCCGCATCACCGTCGCTCGTCAGGTCCCCGGCGTGGACTTCGAGGTCTTCACCGTCACGCGAGAGGCCGGGCGCATCGCCCCGCAGAACGCATCTGGCGTGCTCTCCCGTTCAACAGCACTGGACTACTCGGGCACTGTGCTCGAGGACCTTCTGACCGCCCGCACCGCCGCGAGCCCCGTCGCCAACGGCGGGGTCGCCGCCCCGGCACTCCGCCGGGCGTACGGCTTTGACTGATTCGCAGTATCATGCCCGTTCGGATCGTCGGCTCTCCGACACCGCTCCCACAACCGCATCGGACCGCACAAGTTCGAACCGACCAGACCAACGAATCGCACGCTCCGTCAAGCAGGAAGGCACCCGTGGACAAGAAGAACCCCAAGATCCTCATCGTCGGCCCCGACCGCACGCTCCAGCGCGAAGTGGAGTCCGCCCTCGCGGCCATTGAGGACATCAACCCCGTGACCATTTACGCCCCGGACTTCCGTCAGGGCATCGAGAGCGCCCGCAACCGTCGCCCCGAGATGGCGCTGGTCGAGATGGGCCGCGACAACCGCTACCTGCGGATGTTCGTCGAGGAAGTGGGGGCGGCCTCGCCCGAGACCGCCATCGCGGCGGTCTTCCACCCGTCGACGTTCTCGGAGCACGCCAGCGAGTCGGAGGTCGTGATCGAGGCGCTGCGCCTGGGCGTGCAGGACTTCCTGCGCCGTCCGATTTCGTCCAAGGACCTCGAGCAGTTCCTGCAGCGTACGTTCAAGTACGGCGTGGGCCGTCAGAACCAGCAGGGCATCATCGCGACGTTCTTCTCGAACAAGGGCGGCGTGGGCAAGAGCACGCTGGCGGTCAACGTCGCGTGCGCCCTTGGCAAGACCGCGCCGGGCCGCGTGCTGCTGGTCGACGGCTCGCTGCAAATGGGCGTGTGCGCGAACCTGCTGGACATGACCCCGCGGACGAGCATCATGGACGCCGTGCGCGAGCGTGATCGTCTGGACGAGACGCTCGTGCGTGAACTGTCGGTGCTGCACGAGCCCTCGGGTGTGCACCTGCTTGCCGCCCCGGCCGACGCGGTGGAGGCGAGCAAGGTCGACGATGAACTCATGTCGCGCGTGCTGACGCTGGCGCGTCGCGCGTTCGACTATGTGGTGGTCGACACGTTCCCGATGCTCGACTCGGTCATGATGGCGGTGCTGGACCTGGCCGATCGCCGGTTCCTGGTCACCGAGAGCGTTGTGCCGACGCTTCGCGGTGCGCTGCGTCTGCTCAAGACGCTCGACGACGTGCGTATCCCGAGCGAGGGCCGTCGGATCGTTCTCAACCGCTACAGCACATTCGACGGCAACCTCCGTCCGGACGACGTGGCCAAGCGCATCGGCAGCGCGGTCGAGCACGTGGTTCCCTACCAGAAGAAACTGCTCGTCGCGGCGAACCTGGGCACGCCCTACATCTTCTCCGCCGGTGTTGCTTCGGACTTCCGCCGTGCCATCGGCAAGATCGTCGAGGACATTCAGGGCGCACGCTCCGGCAGCCGGTCGTCCGGTCCCCGCTCAGCCAATGAGGTGAACGCGTGAACGATTTCAACCCCGCCCGCCGACCGGGCGATGGCACGCTGCCGCGGGACGCCCTGTCCCGCACGCACCTGACCATCCCCGAGAACCGCATCAAGCCCCGCGAGAAGCCCGTCCCGACGAGTTTCGAGACCTCCAACGTCGGTGCGGCGACGCCGCGCATCCGCGGCGTGGGATACGCCGCGGTCAAGAGCGAACTGCACGCCCGCTTGCTCGACGAGATCGATGAGCGAAAACTCCTCGAGGCTGACGATCAGGCCCTGAGCGATTACGTAAAGGGCTTCGTCACCCGCCTGATCGAGACCGAGGACCTGGCGCTGAACTCCGCCGAGCGTCGCCGTCTGGCCGACGACCTCATGCAGGAAACACTGGGTGTCGGCCCGCTTGCGCCCCTGATGGCCGACCCCGCGGTGACGGATATTCTGGTTAACGGCCCCGACCGCGTGTACGTCGAGCGCTTCGGCCGGCTGGAGAAGACCACCGTCCGCTTCCGTGATACGGATCACCTCCAGCGCATCATCCAGCGCATCGTTGCCGGCGTCGGTCGCCGCATCGACGAGTCCTCGCCGATGGTCGACGCCCGCCTGCCCGACGGCTCGCGCGTCAACGCCACCGTGCCGCCCATCTCGCTCGACGGTCCGACGATCTCGATTCGCCGCTTCGGCCGGTTCCGCCTGCGTAACAGCGACCTGCTCCGCCTGGGCATGTACTCCCAGCCCGTTGCGACGTTCCTCGAGGCCGCGGTCCGCGGACGCATGAATATCGTGATCTCCGGCGGTACCGGCGCGGGCAAGTCGACGCTCCTCGGCGCGATGGCCGAGAGCATCAACGAGAACGAGCGCATCATCACGATCGAAGACGCGGCGGAACTCGTGCTGGTCCAGGAGCACGTCGTGCGGCTGGAAACCCGCCCGCTGAACATCGAGGGGCGTGGCCAGGTCAATACCCGCGACCTGGTCGTCAACGCCCTGCGCATGCGTCCCAACCGAATCATCGTGGGCGAGGTTCGCGCCGGTGAGTCGCTGGACATGCTCCAGGCGATGAACACCGGCCACGACGGCTCGCTCACCACCGTCCACGCCAACAGCCCGCGCGACGCTCTGGCCCGTCTGGAAACCATGGTCCTCATGGCCGGCACCGATCTGCCCAGCCGTGCCATCCGGGAGCAGATCGTCTCGGCCATCCAGTTGGTCGTGCACGTTCGTCGGTACGAGGACGGCGTTCGCCGTGTTGAGTCCGTCGCGGAGATCACCGGGATGGAGGGCCTTACGCCCCAAATCCAGGAGCTCTTCCGCTTCAAGCGCAAGGGTCGTTCGGGCCGCAGTATCCAGGGCGAGTTCAACGCGACCGGCATCGTTCCGCGCTGCCTCGAAGTGATGCGCGAGCGCGATGTTGACGTTCCCCTGAGCACGTTCCATCCCGAGGGAGCCGCCTAAGTGGATCGATTGCTCGTTCCCATCGTGGTCTTCGTCGCGACGCTCATCATCTTCGGAGCGATCGCCTACGGCATCATCGTCGCCCGGCGCGATCAACGCGCCCTGCGCCGCCTCAACGCCGTCAACGACTTTGAGACCCCGCTGCCGCCGCCGCGTCGGAACGCGGGCGAGGCCATGCCGCGATACCGCTGGCTCGTTGTGCTGATCGCGCTGGTCGCGGCCCTGATCATCTTCGGGCTCATCGCCCCGCACTCTTCTGCGGCGCTCTTTGCCATCGTCTTCTTCGCGGTGATCTACCTCGTCGGCGTGCAGCTCGAGGCGATCTATCTCGACCGTCGTCAATTGCGATTCGAGACTCAACTGGCGGACTCGATCGACCTGACCGTCTCATCGCTGAACGCCGGCTCGGGCGTGAATCGCGCGCTGGAGTACGCTGCTCGTGAGTCCCGCGCGCCGTTCCGGCCGGAACTCGAAGATGTTCTTGCCCGGCTCCGCTTCGGCGATGATCCGCAACAGGTCTTCAAGAGCCTCGTTGATCGCGTGCCGCTCGAGACCGTCCGCCTGTACACCACCACGCTGGCGGTGCACTGGGAAGTCGGCGGTTCGCTCGGGCCCACGCTCTCGGCAGTCGGCGCGGCCATCCGCGACCGAATCGAACTCTCTCGCCGCATCCGCTCCATGACCGCGCAGGCCCGCCTGACCGCGATCACGGTGCTGCTGGCGACCTACTTCATCGCCTTTGTGATGTACAACTACAACCCCGAGGCGTTCCGCCAGATGCTCGCCAGCCCCGTCGGCCAGGGCCTTGTTGCCCTGGCGATCTTCATGCAGGCCATCGGCATCTGGTGGTCGGTCTCCATAAGCAAGCCCCGATTCTGACCGGGTCATTCTCGTGCCCTTCCGCTCCGTTCACTTCCGCTTGACTCCACTCTCCCCATGAACTCCTGGATCACCATCCTGATTGTCATCGCCGCCTGGGCCGCCGTCGCGGTCTTCGCGATCTGGTGGTACCTCCGGCGAGAGGACCGCAGCCGCGTGCTGGCCCGTCTGGCGGCACCCGCCGACGAGGCCGAGGCCAGGCGTCTGGCCGAGCGTCAGCGACTCGAGCAGGAGCCCGACGACGAGGACCTTCTGGGCAGCGACCCGGTCACCCGTTGGCTGGCACTCAGCGGCTTCCGCGCTCCCGGCGCGGCGTGGATCTTCCTCCTTCTGACCTTCGGCCTGTTCGTTCTCGGTCTTCTGCTCGCGGGTGCGATTGAGCAGTCCGGTCTCTTCGCCTCCGCTCGGGAGCAGACGGTCAGTCTTCCCGGCGGGGTCGGGCGCATCATCACGCCGATCCTCGTCGCTGGTCCGTACCTGCTGCTGGTCTTCGTCGCCGCTATTCCGACACTGATGGTCCGCAGGGCTCGCCAGTCGATCGTCCGCGAGGTCGAGACCGATCTTCCCATCGTGCTGGACCTCTTCGCGACGCTCGCGGAGGCAGGGCTCGGCTTCGATTCGTCGCTGGAGCGTGTGGTGCGTTCGATGTCAAGCGACCGGATCCTCGCACAGGAACTGCGGACCTTCCAGGCCGAAGTGCTCTCGGGCCGCCCGCGGATCAACTGCTTCCGCCGATTGGCCTATCGCGTCGATGTCGGCGCGCTGAACATGTTCGTCTCGGCGGTGATTCAGGCCGAGCAGTCAGGCTCGGCGATCGCCGGCGTGTTGCGTCGACAGGCAACGGATCTGGCCCAGCGTCGCCGGGAGCGGGCGCTGGAGTTCGCGATGACCCTCCCCGTGCGTCGGCTGTTTCCGCTGGTTATCGGGTTCCTTCCGGGAATCTTTATCGCGGCCCTCGGCCCCGCCTTCATGCAACTCATCTCGCAACTCGACCTCTTTATCACAGGAACCGGTCGGTGAGCTTTTCCACGGGCCCTACCGCGGGTGCCCGTTGGGGCCTCCGCCGGCGGGGCGACAGAGGCCTGTTCGTCAACGACCTTCGACTCGCCGTCAACTTCTTCACTCGACTCAAGGGACTCCAATTCCGATCCAGCCTTCCATCCCGACAAGCCCTTCTTTTGGCACCGTGTCCGTCCGTGCACACGCTGTTTTTGCGCTTTCCGCTCGACTTGGTGTTTCTGGATCGCTCGGGCACCGCGGTGTGTGTGTTTCGGAACGTCGCGCCCTGGAAACTGCTGGTCGCCCCGCCCCGAGGGTCAGTCGCGTATGCCGTCCTGGAGACCAATCCGGGTGAACACTCATTGGTCCGGGGCGATCGAGTGGAACTCGTCCCACTCGGCGGGCTTGCACAAGCCCCACCTCAGTCGTTAATCTCCTTTCCTGTATCACCAGAATGCTGATCGACGTAAAACCCGACCCGCTTCGCCGCTCTGAGACTCCTATGGCCGCAACGAACGCTGAAAACCGAGTCGTCGCTCCCTCCCGCCGCCCTGCATCCCTCGGGATGCTCCTTGCCATCTCGGCAGGGTCGATCATGGCCTTGGCCAGCGCCCCGGCGCTGGTCGCGGCCCAGTCGTCGGCACAGCCAGCATCCGGCCAGCCCACGACCGGCCAGCCTGCGATGCAGCCCCCGTCACGCGTCGCGGGCACGTCGCGCATGGGCGTGCTCGATGCGGCTCGGCAGCCCGTGGGCATGACGCCCACGCCTTCGCCCGAGACACTGCGCCGCTTCCAGAACTACGTCGAAGGCGTAGTGGATGCCCAGAACACGCTGGACCTGATCACAGGCCGGCCGCGCATCCTCAAGTTCAAGACCCCGCCCTCGCGCATCCAGATCCCTGACCTGAACGTCGCGCGGTTCGATGTGCTCAGCGACTCCGAGTTGTCGCTGACGGGCATCGGCGTCGGCGCAACGACGTTGAACATCTGGTTCACGGATCCCGCCCGCCCGGACCAGCCCGAGGTGCTCTCGTATCTCGTTCGCGTGCTGCCCGACCCGGAGGCCAAGGAGCGGATCGATCGCTCGTTCCAGGCGCTGCAGGAAGAGATCAACGGCGCCTTCCCCCGCAGTCAGGTCCGCCTCGCCCTCGTGGGCGATACGGTGCTGGTCGAGGGCCAGGCCCATGACGTGACCGAGGCCAGCAGAATCATCCAGATCGTCGAGGCCAATGCTCCCGTTGTCGGGACGAGCGTGCCGCTGGATCAGCTCGATGACACCCCCTCGGGCATCGGCACTATCAACAATCCCGGTGGCTCCGGCTCGGTGGGCCAGACGATCACCCCCGGCCTGCGTCGCTTCGGGCTGACCAACGCCGACGAGAATCGCGGCGTCGCCAGCGGTTCGGCCGTCACGAGCCGTCGGGCCAAGGTCATGAACCTCCTGCGCGTCCCCGGACAGCAGCAGGTCATGCTCCGTGTCACCGTCGCAGAAGTCAATCGCGCCGCTTCCCGCGCCATCGGCCTGAACTTCTCCGTCACCAGCAACGGCGGCGTCAACATCTTCCGAAGCCTCACCGGCGGCATCCTCTCCGGCGGCTCTGCGAACCTGCCCGTCCTGCTCGACAACGGCCAGATCAACCTCGCCATTCAGGCCCTCCGCGGCCTTTCCTACGCCCGCTCACTGGCCGAGCCCAACCTCGTCGCCATGAACGGACAGACCGCCTCGTTCCAAGCCGGCGGCGAGTTCCCCGTTCCTGTCGTCACCGGCGCGACCAACACCGGCCTTCAGGGTGTTGAGTTTGTTCCCTTCGGCGTCCAGCTCCGCTTCACCCCGTTCATCTCCGATGGCAACCGCATCCGACTGAACGTCTCCGCTGAGGTCAGCACCCGCAACACCAGCACCGGCGCGACCGTCGGCGGCTCCTCCGTCTCCGGCCGTGACACCCGCAACTTCTCCACCGTCGTCGAGCTGCGCTCGGGCCAGACCATGGCCGTCGCCGGCCTGATCCAGACCACCGTCGGCGGTGGCAGCGACAAGGTCCCCGGCGCGGGCGATCTGCCCATCGTCGGTTGGCTCTTCGGCAGCCAGCGCACCAGCAGCAACGAGCAGGAACTGGTGATCCTGGTCACCCCCGAACTCGTCTCCCCGCTCGACGCCGCGGAACTCCCGGCCCATCTGCCCGGTTCCGATGTGTTCGAGCCGGACGATATGGAGTTCTACGTCCTCAACCGCCTCGAAAGCCGCCACAAGGAAGACGCCCGCATGAGCGTCCGCACCGATTGGGATCGGCTCATCCGCACCCGCAACATCGAGCGCAAGTACATCATCGGACCCACCGGCCACAGCGACGGGCGGTAATCCGACGCTCCCGGACTTTCACCGGCGGCAACCCCTGCCGTCCCGTCAACTTTGCTTAAACGTCTTTTCCCCGCTTCGCCTCCGTTGCCCCTTACCAGTTGAAACGAATCGTTCACACGCCCAGCGGGGCACAGAACCCGGCCTGACTCTCGACCGCTCGCGGCACGATCCGCCGCCGCCCGGAAGGACACTGATGACCATGACCCTCGCCAACACCCACTCCGCCCGTCGCGCTGCCCAACTCCTCCCCGTCGCCCTCCTGGGCACGGCAGCCGTATTTGCCGCCGGTTGCGGTGCGCAGCGTCAGGAGGACATCTGCGCTGGCGATCTGCCCCGCCCCCTGGGCTCGCACGTTGCCGAGTGGACCGGGCGTCAGACCGCCAAGGCCCGCGGCAGCGAGTTCACCCTGTACCTCTTCCGCTTCCAGCCAAGTTCCACCGAGCTGACCAACGAGGGCCGGCGCATCCTTGCCCGCATCACCCCGCTGCTCAACAGCGAGGCCTATCCGATCGTCATCGAGCCCGAGGACAACAATCCCCAACTCGACGACGCTCGTCGACGCGCCATCGTGGCTATGATCACTCAGGCCCGGATCCTCGATCCCGAGACCCGGGTTGTCATCGCCGCTCCCACCGCCGAGGGCATGCGTGGCGAAGAGGCCATGGGCGTCGAGGATGGCCTTCGCAACGGCGGCGTCGGCACCGGCGGCGGTGGCCGCAGTTCCGGCTCTGGCGGTCGGTGATATGCTCCGAGCATGACGACACGAACACTCCGGCTCGTCGCCCATCGGCCTCTCTCCCTCAGCGACTCCGGTCCGGCGCGGTCGCTCTGGCTGGCCGTGCTCCTGAGCGCGAGCGTGATGTCCGCGTGCTCGTCGTCAGGCGATAATCGATCATCCTCCTCTCCCGACGATTTGCAACAGGCCGCCATCAACGCCGGCGTGGAACTGCCCAGCAACGAGGCGGCCCGCGCCACCCTCGCCACCGCGCGCGAACTCGACAATGGCGGGTTCAATGATCAGGCCATCGCCCTCTACGAACGCGCCCGCGAGCACGATGCGTCCATCCCCGGCGTTTCCCACCGCCTGGGCGTGCTCTATGACCGCACGGGCAACTCGTCCCGGGCGATGAGCGAGTACCAGCGTGCCCTCTCGGAGGAGCCCGGCAACGCCGACCTGCGCAACGACATCGGGATGTACTTCTACACGCGTGGGGACTTTCGCTCCGCCGAAACGTACTTCACGCAGGCTCTTCATATCGACGGGCAGAACAAGCGTGCGTGGATGAACATCGGTCTTGCCCGCGCACAGTTGCGCAACGACTCGGGCGCGATGGAAGCGTTCACACGCGTGGTTTCCGAGCCCGAGGCTCGGGCGAACCTGGGCCTTGTTCAGGCCCGACAGGGCCGCATGGACGAGGCCAAGGCAAACCTTCGCGCCGCCGTCGCCGCGCGTGCGGATCTTGACCGCCCGCGAGAGGTGCTCGCGTGGCTCGAAGCCGGCGGGCGCGGCGCGATGCCCGGCGGGAATTGATCCGCCCGCCAGCACCCCACCAGCACCCGTCATCTCCCCGGCCACCCCGTCCACGCCGGTTTACACTGAGCGTGTGAACGTGCCCGACTCTCCACAGGCCAGCCGCCCCGCACCCGATCCCGCCGAGCCCCGGCAGATCCGGGTCATGTCGCCGTTGCTGGCCAGCCAGATCGCCGCGGGCGAGGTCGTCGAGCGTCCAGCAAGCGTGGTCAAGGAGCTTGTCGAGAACAGCCTGGATGCGGGCGCAACTCGCATCAGTGTCGAACTCGAACAGGGCGGGATCGAACTCATCCGCGTGATCGACGACGGCGCGGGCGTTCCGGAGCACGACCTGCACCTTGCCCTCACCGCTCACGCCACGAGCAAGATCGCCGACGTGTCGGACCTCGACGCGATCGCGACCATGGGTTTCCGCGGCGAGGCGCTCGCGGCGATCGCCTCGGTTTCTCGTACCACCTTCCGTTCACGCCCCAGGGCGCAGGTCGCCGCGGCGGAACTCTCGGCCGAGGGCCAGACCCTCTCCCCGCCACGCCCCGCCGGCGGCCCGCCCGGCACGAGCGTGACAGTCCGAACGCTCTTCTTTAACACGCCCGCTCGGCGGAAGTTCCTGCGCACGCCGCAGACCGAGCAGGGTCGGTGCGCGGACGTCGTGCGATCGATCGCGATGGCCCAGCCCAACGTCGCGTTCACGCTCGTGTGCGACGGACGCACACTGCTGGACCTGCCGCCGAACCAGACCCTTCGAGCGCGAGCGCTCGACATTCTCGGGCGCGAACTCGAGTCCGAACTCATCGAGATCAGTGCCGATGCGCTCGACACGCTGGGCACCGGCGGCGGCGCCGTCGGCGCAGCGCAGGCTTCGCCCATCGCACTCTGGGGCATGGTCGGCACACCCGCCGTCGCCCGCGCCACCGCCGCGGGCCAGTTCGTGTACATCAACGGCCGGCCCGTCCGCGACCGGGTGCTTCAGCACGCGCTCAAGGAGGGCTATCGCGGCCTGATCGAGCCGGGCCGGCAGCCCACGTGCGTCCTACTGGTCGAAATGGACCCGGGCGCGGTCGACGTGAACGTGCACCCGGCCAAGAGCGAGGTCCGCTTCCGCGATTCGTCGGTCGTTCACGGGCTTGTGCTCCGCAGCGTCCGGCGCGGGCTCTCGGGCGCAGATCTGACGCCGCGCGTCGCCGGCGCGGGCTCGACCGCTGGGGCTTCGTGGAACAATCGCGCCGCCGGACCCGCGTTCGACGGGGCTCCCCCTTCGTTGGGCACGCCCGCATCGCCCGCGCTCTTCCGCCCCGCGCCCGCCCGCACGATCGACGCCGCGGCGTTCGCGTCGGCCTTTCGCGAGGTCCGCCCCGCGGGCAACGCACCGCTGAACTTCCCCGCGCTGCGCGACGCCCTCGCGCCCGCCCGCTCGGACTTGGCGAAGGCCGCCGACCCGGCGCTGACCGCGACCGGGCCATCCGCGTCATCATCCGCGCCCATGTCCGCGCCGGTCCCTGCTCCGACCGAGACCGTGGGCTCGCCGGGCCTGCCGCCCGAAATCGAAGAGGCTCTCTCGCCCGCGCTGCAGGTCTTCAACTCGTACCTCATCACGCAGGACGAGCACGGCGTGCTCATCATCGATCAGCACGCCCTGCACGAGCGCGTCATGTACGAGCGTCTGCTCGCCCGCATCCTCGGGCCGGATCAGAATACTGACGCCGGAGCCTCGGGTGTTCTCGAACGACAGGCATTTCTCGTGCCGCTCCCCGTCGCGGTCACGCAGCGTCAGCGCGAGGCCGCCGATCGACTCCGCCCGACGCTCGAGCGGTTGGGGATCGAGCTCGATGACCTCGGCCCGGGCAGTCTGGGCGTGCGTGCGTTCACGTCGCTTCTGCTCGAGCGCGGCGTGGAACCGGGTGACTTTGTCGCCGACATGCTCGAGCGCGCCGCCGAGGAGGGCTGGGGCGTTGAGGGCAAGGCCGCGACCGTCGCGCCGCAGCAGTCGCCGATCGATGCCCTCGTGGGCGAACGCGCCGTCGTCGAGGCGGTTCTGCACGAGGTGCTGGACATGATGGCCTGCAAGGCCGCGGTCAAGGCGGGTGAGCGGCTGAGCGATATGGAACTGGCCGAACTGCTGTCGCTGCGTCAGCGCATCGAGCGCTCGAGCAACTGCCCGCACGGGCGCCCGACGAGCATCCGCCTGAGCATCCGTGAACTCGAAAAGCGATTCGGGCGCGTCTGAGCGCTCCCGAACATTTCAGGGTGACGGCTGTTCGCTGAAGCTCGCGAAGAACAGGGTCACATCGCCGTTGTCCACCGCGCCGTCGGGGCCGGGGACCGCGTCGGCGTTGCCGATGTCCGCCAGCGTATCGCCCGCCGCGAACGCCATCATGAACGCGCTGAGGTCCCCGGTGTCGATTCGGCCGTCAGCTCCCGGCGCTGCCGCGCTGTCGGCCACGTCGGCCGGCGAACGCTCAAAGCCCATGCGTGAGCCCGAGAGCAGCACGGGCGACTGCTCCGCGCGATCGCTCATCCGCACGGCGATCGTCCTTGTACCACCGATCGACTCGGGCGATTGAGCGATCGTCAACACTTGCACCCGGTGCCAGCCCGGCGCGAGCGCCACGCGGCCGCTCGAGACCGTCGGCGTGTTCTCGCTGCCCTCTGCTGGCGGCGTCAGCGTTGCCACGAGGCTCCCGCCGATGCGCAACTCCGCCGGTCCGATGCCCACAAGATCGAACTGAGCCATCGGCGACCCTGCACCGGCCGATCCCGCACCGGGCGACTCCACACGCACCAGCCCGTCGATCCGCATCGCCACGAATCCCGACGCCGACGCCGGCAGGTCAAGCTGCCCCGCGTTGATCCGCGACCGTATCGCTGGGCGACTCTGGAGCATGCCATCGCCGACAAAGTCCGCAAGCGTTGGCGCAGCGCCCGTCGCGACCGGCACGACGCGCACGAGCCACCCCGGGCCGACCAGCGGCGCATCAGTGGGAGCAGCGCGATCGAGTCGGCCAGCGCCATGGCCACCCCACGCGCCGCATTGACTCGCCCGCCGCCGAACAGGTCGTCCCGACCTGGAGAGCCCAGGTCGTCCGCGCTCGCAAGCAGCACCTCCGCCACGCGGTCGGGCGGCATCGTCGGGTTCGCGGCACGGATCATCGCCGCGACACCCGCCGCCATCGGCGTAGCGAACGAGGTTCCGCTCGATGTGGTGTACTGCCCGCCCCGCGCAGTGGTCAACAGGGCCTCGCCCGGGGCCGTCAGGTCGATTGCTGCTCCGAACGTCGAGGAGGTCAGGCGATCATCTACCCGGTTGGTCGCCCCGACAACCAGCACGGGCCACAGGTCGTTGACACGATTGACCGCGCGCCCGGAGTTTCCGGCAGCCCACAGGACCACGCCGCCGCGCTCGCGCGCGTAGAGAGCGCTGGTCTGCACCGAGGGGTTGTCAACACCCCAGTACGACACGCTGATAATGTCCGCACCGTTGTCCGACGCCCAGCGCACCCCGTTGAGAATGTCCGACAGGAGAGCGGACCCGCCGGGGTTGTCCGTGCAGCGCAACGGCATGAGCCGGGCCCTGCTGGCGACACCCGCGACGCCCACGCCGTTATTGACGCCCGCGACGCTCACGCCCGCGCAGCGCGTGCCATGGCCCGTGGTGCCGACATCATCGACCGCGCCGCCGAGCGCCTGCGCCCGCCCGATGCCCACGCTGTTGAAGCCCGACACCAGAATGCCCGAGAGGTCCGGATGCGTCAGATCCACGCCGGAATCCACGATCGCCACGATCGGCCGATACGCCCCGTCGCTCGGCACGCGCTCATCCAGCATCGCCCACGCCTGCGGGACCTCGCTGCGCACCAGGTGCCATTGCTGCGCCGCGAGCGGGTCGGGTACGGTCTCGGCCGGTGCGCAGATCCAGTCCGGCTGCGCGTACAGCACGCCGGGCCGCAGCATCAATGCGCGGGCGAAGTCGGCGTCGCTCCGCCCCGCGGGCGTACGCACGATGACCTCGCCCGTGGCCTCGATCATGCGCAGCACCGCCGACGCCGAGCCCGCCTCCCGTCGGGCGATGTCCGCTCCCATGCGGGCGGTGGTCGTTTTGTTCGTGGCCGGCAACGTGACGATCGGGCCCTTTGCCATCACGATGACCTGACCGGATTCGACCAGTTCCTGCGCACGTGCGACCGTGGCGCTCGCGAGCGCCGCGGCAACCATCACCGACCACCCCAGCCCCCGGCGAACAACAACCCCCCAGACACACAGTGACGGCATGAACATCTCCACTCGCACGAGCCACGGGGACATCAACGTCCGGGAATCCGTCGACCAAGCGGTTGAGTGTTGCCCATGTCCCGCCGGATAGCAAAGAAACCGGGGTTCTTTACACTCGTTTCGCCGTCTGGTCGGGTCTGTACGTGGACGGTTCGTCGGCGAACGATCGTGATGGTGTCGAAACGCGGAGGTGTCTCTTGAAGAGCTTCGCCTCATGCTCCGTAAACCCAGGCGTCCTGAGTGACGCACTCGCCGTGGTGGCCCGAGCCGCTCGGCCGGCGGTCTCGGCCCGATCGCTCAAGGCCGAGGCGATTCACGCGCTGCGCGTGTCCCTTCGCCGAGCCAGTGCCGCGAGCGTGCTCATGGGTGCCCCCGCACGGGTCATCGAGGACCTGCGCGCCGCCCGCCGGGCATCCGGCCCGCTGCGCGAGTGCGATGTGGCGATCGCGGCGCTCTCACAGATGGCCAGTGAGGCCGACGCTGTCGCGGTTCGCGAGGGCTGCGCACTGCTGATCACACGCCTGCGGCGAGAACGCCCCGCACTCGTGCGCACGCTGCGTCAGTCGCCCGCGTTGGTCCGCCTGGCCGCCCACGATGAATCGGCCGAAGCGTCTGCCGTCGCCGAGACTCCTGGCCATCCGCACGTCGCTATCGAACGCCTCGCCGAGCGCGTCCGCCGGGCCGTGCGCGGAGCCATGGATGACTTCGAGCGGTGCCACCGCCTCCGCGTCCGCGTCAAGGTCCTGCGCTATGCGATCGACCTGCTGACCTTGTCGCCCCCCGATGGCGGACGGCGAGCCTCGGCCGCCGACCGGCCCGCGGATCGCCTGGCGCACCTTCAGCACACGCTCGGGCGACTTCATGATGCGTCGGTGTTGCACGCGCTGATCGCCCGGCATCTGCCCGATGCGCCGATGCTCAAGCCGCTCGCGCGGCATGTTGGCCGACTCATCGAGCGTCAGCATCGCTCGCTGCGCAAACGCTGGAAGTCGCGTGAGAAAGCGGCCCTTCGCGGCGTTCTCGACGAAATCGCGAAGATCATCGAGTCCCTCCGTACCCGCACGCCGGTCGCTGATTCCATCACCGCCGACGCGAATCCCGCGACCATCGCGGCCGTCCCGCCGGACGCCTCGGCACCGACAAAGGTCGCGACGATCCGAGTCGTCCGCGGTGCTCGCCCGGGCAGCGCCACCGCCGGAGCCTTCGCCCGCTCCGCCGGGGATTCGCGCAGGCTCGCGGCGATCGACATCGGTTCGAACTCCATCCGGCTCATCGTCGCAGAGGCATTCGCCGACGGCTCGTACCGCGTGCTCGACGATGAAAAGGAAGTCACCCGGCTCGGATCGGGCGTCGGCTCGCTCGGCCGCATGAGCGACGATGGCATCGACCGCACCACCCGCGCGATCGATCGCATGCGCCGCATCGCCGAGGGCTACAACGTCGACATCCTCCGCGCCGTGGCCACCAGCGCCACTCGCGAGAGCAGCAACGGCGACGAACTCATCGAGCGCATCGCTCGCGATGCACGCGTCCGAGTCGAGGTCATCTCCGCCGAGGAAGAAGCCTGGCTCGCGTACCGCTCGGTCTCCAGCGCCTTCGATCTGTCCTCGATGACCATGGCCACGGTCGACATCGGCGGCGGCAGCACGGAGCTCGTACTCGCCTCCGCCGGCGCGGTCGAGCGCATCGACACCCTCGACCTTGGCGCAGTCAAGATCACCGAGCGCTTCGGCGGCCCCGTCGCCTCGTCGACTTCGCGCTACGGCGAAATGTGCGGCTGGCTCGACAGCTTCATGGCCCGGCACGTCTCCGACCTTCCGGCGCCCATCCAACTGCTCATCGGCACCGGCGGCACCGTCACCACCCTCGGCGCGATGGCCCTCAACCGCGACCGCAAGAACCCGGACGCACGCGCGCCGATCGCCGCGGTGCAGGGCTTCGAGGTCAAGCGCTCGGCGCTCGCGTCGATCCTCGACGAGGTCCGCACCGTCGACATCGCCGCCCGCCTGAGCATCCCCGGCCTGGGCACCGACCGGGCCGACATCGTCGTCGCAGGCCTGGCCATCCTCCGCGCTCTCATGCGCCGGCTCAAAGCCAAGCGCGTCCGCGTGCACGAGGGCGGCATCCGCGACGGGCTGCTTTTGACCATGGCCGGCGAGCTCTTCCCGTCTTCCTCGCACATTCGCACAACCCCGGGCGACCCGCTGCGTGCCGTCCGCCGATTCGCGCACGCCTGCCGGTACGACCAGCCCCACAGCGAGCACGTTGCCGATCTGGCCGTGCGCATCCTCGATCAACTCGCGGTGGTCCCCGGCCTCATCCCGTCGATCACGATCGACGCCAGCGACAGCGGCACGCCCCCGGGTGACGCCGAGCGGCAGTCGTCGCGCACCCGCACGCTGAGCGAGGCCCGCCTGCTCGTCCGCGCCGCGTCGCTGCTGCTGGACGTGGGGTACATCATCAATTACGACAAGCACCACATTCACTCGTACAACCTCATCGCCCACGCCGACCTGCCCGGGCTCTCGCGTCGTCAGGTCGAACTCATCGCCGCGATCGCGCGCTACCACCGCGGCGCATCGCCCCGAGGCCGGCACCAGTGCTTCGAGCGCCTGCGTCCGCCCGAGCGCCAACTCGTCCGTGTGCTCGCGTCGATCGTCCGCCTCGCTGTGGGCTTTGACCGCACGCACACGCAGACCGTCACCGATGTCCGCGTGCGTGTCGATGTCGCCTCCAATGCTGCGCGAATCGAGGTGCACGCCCCCGCCGACCCGGCGGTGGATCTCTGGGGTGCCGAGCGCAAGAGCCCGCTGTTCGCGGAGGTCTTCTCGCTCGCGCCGACATTCACGTGGCAGCGCCCCGCCGCCACTGCCGCAACCCCTGCCACACCGCCCCCTGCCCCCGCCCGATCCGTCCCCGCCCCGACGGTCGTCACGCCCCGCCGGCGTGTCGCTCTCGCCCGCTCGCAACACTGAGCCCACGCCTGCTATCCTCCCGTGTCCGGGCGGGTAGCTCAGTTGGCTAGAGCATTCGCTTTACACGCGAAGGGTCCCGGGTTCGAGTCCCGGCCTGCCCATTTCTCTCCCACGTCGCCGCCCCCGCGGCGCGCTCCAGAGGTGTCCGCTTCGCCATGAACGCTCTCGACGTCGCCTACGGCCTGGGAGCGATCGCCCTCAGCCCACTCTGGCTGCGAAAATCGCGAGCCGGTTGGAACGAACGCCTGGGCCATGCCGAGCCTCTGCCCGCCCCGGGCCCGCGTCCCCGGCTGATGATCCACGCCGTCTCCGTGGGCGAGACCAACGCCCTGCGACAACTTGTGCCCATGCTCACGCCGCATGCGGAACTGGTCATCACCACCGGCACCGACACCGGCCTGATGCGTGCGACGGAACTGTTCGCTTCGGCAGCGCACGTCCGCCGGTATCCTCTTGACTTTTCCGCGAGCGTCGAGCGATTCCTCGACGCAACGCGTCCCGACGCGGTGGCGCTGGTCGAACTCGAAGTCTGGCCGAACTTCATCCGCGCATGCGACGCCCGCCGGATCCCCGTCGCGGTGGTCAACGGCCGGCTGAGCGAGCGGAGTTATCGGGGGTACTCGCGTCTTCGCCCGCTGCTGCGATCAACCTTCGCGCGTCTGTCCTTCGCCGCGGTACAGGACGAGCACTATCGCGAGCGGTTCGTGCACATGGGCGTCGCGCCGGAGTGTTGCAGCATCACCGGGTCGATGAAGTGGGACGCGGCGACTCTCGCCGACGCCTCGGCCGCGGTCCCGGGCAGCGACTCGCTCGCCAGCGCGCTCGGCATCGATCGCTCGCGTCCGCTCGTCGTCGCCGGCAGCACCGGCCCCGATGAAGAAGCCCTGCTCCACGCGTCGATCCCCAAGGGCACGCAGCTGCTCTGCGCCCCGCGCAAGCCAGAGCGATTCGACGACGCCGCCCGCGCCCTGCCCGGCTGCGTCCGCAGAAGCAGACCGGGCGAAGGTTCGCCTTCCTCCGATCGCTTCCTGCTCGACTCTCTTGGCGAACTCCGCGCCGCGTACGCGCTGGCCGACCTGGTGGTCGTGGGGCGATCGTTCGGCAAACTCTTCGGCTCGGACCCGATCGAGCCCATCGCACTGGGCAAGCCGACGATCATCGGCCCGCGTTTCGCTGACTTTTCCCTCATCGTCGATGCCCTGCGTCGCGACGGCGCCATCCGTGTGGTGCGCCGCGAGGAACTTGCACAGACTATCGAAGCGCTGTTGGCCTCGCCCGTGCCACGTCAGGAACTGGCCAGCGCCGGCCGAGCGTGCATCCTCCGCAATCGCGGCGCGACCGCCCGTCACGCGGCGATGCTGCTGAAACTCGCCGCCGACGCCGCTACCAATCGACCCTCTCGGATCGCTCGAACCGCTCGATGAAGCATGGTTCCGCGTGACGCGACGCGAAAAACGTGCTACGATCGGCGGTCCTGTTTCGTTCCGAAGAACCTCGGTGTGCGCACGGAGCGTGCGGCCGGGGTTCATGGTGTTTTCGTCGCGGTCTGTTCGAGGTCCATCACGGCCGCCGCCACGGCCTGTTTCAGGAGTGCGTTTGCCCTGTCGAGGACGTAGCTCAGTTGGTAGAGCAGCGGACTTTTAATCCGTAGGTCCGGGGTTCAAGTCCCCGCGTCCTCATTCCCGTCGATCGGTTTCGCCGACATCGCCCTGTCCCGGAAGGAGCCGGTCAACGACGCATGAAGATCCGAGTGATCCACGCCTGCTGGTCCGAGTCGCGCCTGTGGCTCTGGATGGAACAGGCCCAGTCGGCCGAGGCCCTGAGCGTCGGCGTGCGCGTCGATGCGGCCGCCTCGCCGGGCACCGAGTCCCCCGGCCCCGCCCCGACGTCCGTCGGCCCCATTCACCCGTTCTCCGCCGACGCGCAGGGACTGCGTCAGTCGCTGCTGACCACGCTCGGGCCTGCATTCGCTCCCGCGGTCTCCGCGGCGGGCGAACTTTCGCTCCGTCTGCCCACGCATGTTCTGGGTGAGTCGATCATCCCTGTCCCGAGCCCCACGATCTCGCACGCGGTTGGCCACACCTTCGCCGAGGACGCCGGCGGGGTCATGGTCCTTCAGAGCCTGCGTGTCGCCGCGGTGCCCATCTCCCCCGCCGACACGCTGGGCGTCCTCGATCGCCTCGAGCAAATCTTCCTTGAGGACGAGCACGCCTCCGCTCACGCCATCGCCTGCGGCGCTTCGCTGGCGTACTGGTGTTTGGCCGGTCGTCTCGTCCGCTGGCTGCTGGCTCAGCAGCGCTTCGTTCCCGCGATCATGCAGGACTCCACCGGCGGCGTGCGCGGGCTCTGGCAGCCCTGGCTGGCAGATGATGCGACGCTCGAGCGCGTCCGCGCCGTGCTGCACGCGATGCCCGGCAGCGCGCGCTGCTCCGCCGACTCCGCCGCGACCTCGTCCTGGCCCGTGCTCGAGGACTTCATCACGCGCACCTGCGATGCCGCGTGCCGCGGGGTCATGATCGCCGAGACCATGAACGACACCATCGACGGACGCGTGCCCGATGAGGACGCCCACGTCGCCTGGCTCACCGGCCTGCTTTCCGGCGAGGACAAGGTCCGCTCCAAAGGCGAGCAGCGCGCCGACCTGCTCAAACGCATCCGCTTCTGGGTCGGGTCGCTCGATCATCGCGGCACCGACAGCAAGTGGCGCCTGTGCATCCAACTCAAGGAACCCATCGACCTCTCGGGCCTCGACCCGCTGGGCACCCCCGGCCCGGGCCTGACCTGGCCCCTGTCCTTCCACCTCCAGTCCGTCGAATCGCCCGACGTCATGCTCGACGCACAGGACATCTGGGTTCTGCCGGGCGAGGGCGCGATCGTCGGCGGCGTGCGCGTCGAGAAGCCCGCGGAACTCCTCCTGGCTCAACTCGCCGCGGGCGCACGCGTCTGGAAGCAACTCGAGAAGGCCCTCTCAGATGCCGAGCCGGTCGGGATCGACCTGACCACCAGCCAGGCTTACGAGTTCCTGCGCGAGTACCGACCGATCCTCAGCGAGCAGGGCTTCGGCGTCATCGTCCCCGCGTGGTGGGACTCGCCCAACACGCGCCTGGGTGTGCGCCTCCGCATCGACTCTGGTCTGCCGGGCGATGCAGCCGCGGGCGGCGCCGGCGCCGCCGCGTCGAGCCAGGTCGGCCTGGCCTCGCTCGTCGATTACTCGTGGCAGATATCCATCGGCGACGCCACGCTCACGCTCCCGGAGTTCGAGCGCATCGCCGCGATGCGGTCCCCGCTGGTGATGATCGGCGGCCGCTGGGTCGAGGTCCGCCCGGAGGACGTCAAGGCCGCCGTGGAGTTCATCCGCGAGAACCCGGGCGGACAGATGGAACTCGGCCGCGCACTGCGACTGGCATACGCCGCCGACATGCGTACCACGGGTCTGCCCGTCGTCGGCATGGACGTCTCCGGCTGGGCCTCGTCGATCTTCGGCTCGCTCGATGGCTCGCAGTCGCTGGAGATGATCGAAGCCCCCGAAGGCTTCGTCGGCTCCCTCCGCCCGTATCAGCTCAAGGGCCTCTCGTGGCTCGCCTTCCTCGACCGCGTCGGCCTTGGCGCGTGCCTCGCCGACGACATGGGCCTGGGCAAGACCATCCAGTTCCTCGCGCTCCTGCTCCGCGAACGCACCGTCGTCGGTCCCGCTGGCGAACGCTTCAACCCCGGCCCCACGCTCCTGGTCGTGCCCATGTCCGTCGTGGGCAACTGGGTCCGCGAAGCACGCCGGTTCGCACCGCAACTCCGCGTCTACATCCATCACGGCCTGGACCGCAAGCAGGGCAAGGAACTTCTCGACGCCGCGATGGGTGCCGACCTTGTCGTCACGACATACGCGCTCGCCCATCGCGATCGCGCCGACCTTGAACCCGTCGGCTGGCACCGCATCGCGCTGGACGAGGCCCAGAACATCAAGAACCCCGCCGCAAAGCAGACGCAGGCCATCCGTGCGCTCGATGCGCCGCGCCGCGTCGCCCTCACCGGCACGCCCATCGAGAACCGCCTCTCCGAACTCTGGTCCATCATGGACTTCCTCAACCCGGGCCTGCTCGGCGGCCTCGGAGAGTTCCGCACGCGCTTCGCCCTGCCCATCGAACGCTACCACGACACCGCCCGAGCAGCACGCCTTCGCGCCCTCGTGCAGCCCTTCGTCCTGCGCCGCCTCAAGAGCGACCCCAACGTCATCGCCGACCTGCCCGAGAAGGTCGAGACCAAGGAGTTCTGCTACCTCACCCCCGAGCAGGCCGGCCTGTACGAAACCGTCGTCAAGCGCATGCTCTCGGCCGCCGAGGAGTCAGAAGGCATCCAGCGCCGCGGCATCATCCTCGCGGGCCTGGTCCGCCTCAAGCAGATCTGCGACCACCCGCATCTCTACCTCAAGGGCGACGACACCGGCGATGGCGAGACCGCCTCGCTCGGTCCCGCCATCCAACGCGCCTCGCGCTCGGGCAAGTGCGTTCGCCTGCTCGAAATGCTCGACGAGGTCGTCGCCTCGGGAGGCCAGGCCCTGGTCTTCACGCAGTTCCGCCAGATGGGCACCATCCTCGCCTCCATGCTCCGCCACGAGCTCGACCGCGAGGTGCTCTTCCTCCACGGCGGCTCCACCACCAGCCAACGCGACGCGATGGTCGCATCCTTCCAGAAGGGCGACGGCTCCGCGCCCATCTTCATCCTCTCGCTCAAGGCCGGCGGCGTCGGTCTGAACCTGACCGCCGCCAATCACGTCTTCCACTTCGACCGCTGGTGGAACCCCGCCGTCGAGAGCCAGGCCACCGACCGCGCCTATCGCATCGGCCAGACGCGCACCGTCCAGGTGCACAAGTTCGTCGTCTCGGGAACGCTCGAGGAACGCATCGATCAGATGATCGAGCAGAAGCAGGATCTCGCCGCCAACGTCATCGGCTCCGGCGAGAACTGGCTGACCGACCTGAACATGGCCCAACTCCGCGACGTGCTCATGCTCCGCCCCGCCGCGGTTGATGCTGATCTTGCCGACCTTGAGTCCCTCGCGGAGAACGAGGCATGAGCACCATCCCGCCCGCGAACCCCCAGCCCCCCGCGCCGCCGAACACGCCGCCGAACGCGCCGACAAACGCCCCTGCGCCCGCACAAGTGCCCGCGCCCGCGGCCGCACCCGGCTCACCACCGGGCGTGCACTCGGCCCTTGGCACCAACAACCCGTATCACCGTTTCGCCCCTCGCCCGCCGCAGCCCACGCTCCACCCCCGCAAGGTCCGAGGCGGGATCCGCATCGACTCCAAGACCGGCCCGGTTTCCACGACCTGGTCCGGCCAGCGGTGGTTCCGGCTGTCCGAGGAGTTCGCGCCGAACGACCAGCTCGCCGAGGGCGTCAACTACGCTCGCCTGGGCCAGGCCCGCTGGTTCAACGTCACCAACGGCCACATCCAGGCCCGCGTGCAGGGCCGTCTGCCAGGCCCGTACGTCGTGGACATCAAACTCCAGACATTCCCGTTTGAGCAGTGGGAGCGCGTGCTCGATGCGCTCGCGTCGGAGACCAAACTCGTCGCCATGCTGCTCGCCGGTGAGGTTCCCGCGAGCATCGAGGACGTCTTCGCGCCACAGGGCCTCCGCCTCTTCCCTCAGGAAGCCGGCGACATCACACGCTCGTGCACCTGCTCCATCGCCCGGGAAATGACCGGCAACATCTGGTGCAAGCACGTCTGCTGCGCCATGGCGATCCTCGCCGAGAAACTCGGACAGGACCCGTTCATGATCTTCTCGCTCCGCGGCCTGGCGCGAGAAGACCTCCTCGAACGCCTCCGCCAACGCCGCGTCGTCGCCGGCGCAACCCGCACCAGCGGCGACCGGCCGATCCCGGCGTACGTCCCGCGACTCCCGGGTATCAGCGACGCCGCGACCGCGACGCTCGAGCAGTCCATCGACCAGTTCTGGACGCTGAACCCCGATGCCGTGCGTGTCGACCTGTCCATCGCCCCCCCCGCCGTCACGCACCCCCTCCTGCGCCGACTCGGCGTGAGCCCATTTCTGAACGCCAAGTTCCCGCTCGTGGGCTTGCTGGCGACCTGTTACGACGTCGTCAGCGAACGGGCGATCAACGGATCGATGCTGGCCCCGGGCAGCGAGCCCGACGCACCGGGTCCCTCGGCGGACCAGTGACAAAAAACAAACCGACAGTCGGTTTGTTTTTGATTTGTGAAGTCCTCACATATGCCACCTTGCCGGGGGCCTGATCCTGAGTCACACTACTCCCTGACGAGATAGAGATCGCCGATCCTCGGCGGGGTGCGGTTCAGTCCCCCCGAGGCGGGCACAGGAGGCGGCTTGGTTCCGAAGCCGGCTCCGCATTCGCGGCAAGAAGGAGTCTCCGTGCGAAAGTTCGCTCCGGCGTGTACGGCTTTGGCGGTGTCGTTGTCGGCGTGCACCGCGTGGTCGGTCGCGGCGCCGGTTTTCTATGACGGCTCGCTCGGCACGCTGGCGGACGATCAGGGATGGATGGGCTTTGTCTCCTTGAGCCCGGGCGCAAGCCAGACGCTGAATCCTTCGTCGCTGACGATGAACTCGTCGTCCTCACAGGGCGATATCGCGGGTCTTTTCCGCAACGCCGGGGGGCCTCTGGACTCCGGGTGGCCGAGTTTCTCGGCGAGCGCCGGCTACACCTTGCGGTTCGATGTCCGCGTCGATGCCGAGAGCCACGCCAGCGCGAATCGGGCCGGGTTCAGCGTGCTGGTGGTCGGGTCGAATCCGGCCGAGTCGATCGAACTCGGGTTCTGGACCGACCGCATCTGGACCCAGAACGGCGGGGTGTCGCCATCTCTGTTCACCCAGGCAGAGGGCGTGGCGTTCAACACTTCGGCGGCCATCGTGCGGTACGACCTGGCGATCAGTGGGGCGGGGTACTCGCTGTATGCCAACGGGGGGCTGATCCTGTCCGGCGCACTGCGGAACTACACGGCGTTTGACCCGGTCGCCAGCGGCGTGCCGTTCAGCCCGTATGTGATCCCGAACTTCCTCTTTCTGGGGGACAACACGCGATCAGCATCGGCGACGACGACGGTGTCTCGGGTTGAGTTCATCCCGCAAGTTGTTCCCTCATCGGGAGTTACGGCGGGTTTGGCGGGGTTTGGGCTCATCGCCGCCGGTCGTCGGCGTCGCGAGGGCTCAGCGGCGGGTTGACCTTCCCGATCATGGTGCGAACAATATGGGTGGAGCCGTCCGTGACGGACGTTCTGAGCGGTGTTCGGAGAGGGCACTGTTTCGGGACCGAGGCACGGGCATGGGTCGTTCTATCGCGGCTGATGGACGGTCCAGTTCCCGACCCGCTTTCCCGATTCGGGCGAGCAAGGGTGCAGGCCGCGGATTCCGTCAATCGAGCGTGTTGCTCGGCTGCGGGCCGCGACGGTGGTTGCGATCCGTGGTCCAGCATTCGGCGTTGATTCGCCGGGCGCGTTTGAATGAGGAGCAGCAGGTCGATCGGTCCCGAAGAGGCGTGCAGAGCGGCGAAAGCCGTGCGGACGTTCGTGAACTGGCCGATGGTGTAACGGTAGCACAGCAGATTTTGGTTCTGCTTGTCCTGGTTCGAATCCAGGTCGGCCAGCTTTTTTCGCGGCCGGGACCGGAGATCATCGACACGTTGCGGCGGGCGCACATGCCAAAGCGCGGGGACCGGTCTGATCGCTGAACGGCAATGGGTGATCAACACAACGGGCACGGGAACGCGGTCGCCCCCAGCGCGATCATTCTGGCGGCGGGCAAGGGCACGCGGATGCGCAGCGACCTGCCCAAGGTCGTGCACGAGGTCGGCGGGCGGCCGATGGTCTGCGCGGTGGTGGATGCCTGCCGGGAGGCAGGCTGCAAGCGTGTGGTGCTCGTGGTGGGGTACAAGCAGGAAGTGGTCCGGTCGCTCATGGCGGCTCAGGGCCCGGCGTGGAGCGCGGGGCTGGAGTTCGCCGAGCAGACTGAGCAGCTGGGCACGGGGCACGCGGTGCGGTGCGCCGAGCGGTTGTTCGCGAGCGATACCGGGTCCGCGCAGCGGCACGACGTGTTCGTGCTGGCGGGCGACGGGCCGCTGATCCGCGGCGCAACGCTGCGGACGCTGCTGGACCTGCACCGTCGCTCCGCGGCGTCGGCGACGCTGGCGACGAGCGTGATCGATGATCCGACCGGCTACGGGCGGATCGTCCGCGGGAAGAACGGCAAACTCGAGCGCATCGTCGAGCACAAGGAGTGCACGAGCGAGCAACTGAAGATCCGCGAGGTCAACCCGAGTTACTACTGCTTCGAGACGCGCGAACTCTTCTCGACCCTCTCGCGCGTCAAGCGGAACGAGGCCTCGGGCGAGTACTACATCACGGATGTTCCCGCGATGATGCTCGGGGAGCACAAGACGGTCGAGGTCATCGACGCGGTGCCCGCCGAGGATGTGCTGAGCATCAATACGCCCGAGCAACTGGCGGAGGTCGACGCGATCTACCGCGGTCGCGTCGGCGCTGGAGCGCGTCGTTGAACCACGCCGAGTCCCAACCGGATGTCAACAGCGCGTTGAGGATCTTCTCCGGGCGCACGAGCACGGAGTTGACCAACCGTCTGTGCGCGCACCTGTCGATGACGCCCGGGCACGTGCGGATCGAGAGTTTTCCTGACGGCGAAACGTTCGTGAAGCTCGAAGAGGACGTGCGCGGGCGCGACTGCTTCGTCGTGCTCAGCACGTGCATGCCCGTCAACGACAACCTGATGGAACTGATGGTGTTCATCGACTGCCTCCGTCGGGCCAGCGCTCGGCGCGTGACGGCGGTGATTCCGTACTTCGGCTACGCACGGCAGGACCGCAAGGACGAGGGGCGGGTTCCGATCACCGCGAAACTGGTGGCGAACCTGATCACCAGTTCCGGCGCTGATCGCGTGCTGGCGATCGATTTGCATGCGGCGCAGATCCAGGGCTTCTTCGACCTGCCCGTGGATCACCTCTCTGCGACGCCGGTGTTCGCGGAACACTTCATGGCTCGTCGGAAGGAACTGGGCGACTTGTGCCTGGTCAGTCCGGACGTGGGCAACGTCAAGGTGGCCGAGGCGTTCGCGAACCTGCTGGGCGGGGAACTGGCGATCATCAACAAGCGGCGGATCTCGGGCAGCGAGATCACCACGGGCAACCTGATCGGCTCGGTCAAGGGCAAGACCGTGCTGATGTTCGACGACATGATTTCGACGGCCGGAACGATCGTGGAGGCGGCGGACCTGGTGATGCGTCACGGGGCGACGCGGGTGATCGCCGCGGCGACGCACCCGGTGCTGGCGGGCAAGGCGGTCGAACGCCTGGTGCGGAGCCCGATCGAGCAGATCGTTGTGGCCAACACGATCCCGCTGGGTGAGCGTCTGGCGCCGATCTCGGGCAAGATCGTCGAGCTGTGCGTGGGCAAGCTGCTGGGCGAGGCGATCTATCGGATCCACAACAACATGTCGATTTCGGCGCTGTTCCGCCAGACCATGGGGACCAAGCGGTAGCGGGCCGGGACGCATCGGGGGCGAGGGAACGAGCGTGAGTGATGGGACAGGATTGAACAGGTTTCTTCTTTGATGAAAGGATTGTGATATGAAGGATCGTGTACCGAAGATCAGCGCGACGGTTCGTGAGCGGAACGGCTCGCGGTTTGCCAAGCGGATCCGCGAGCAGGGCCGTCTGCCCGGCGTGATTTATGGGCACAAGATGGAGCCCGTGAGCGTGAGTTTCGACACGCGCGAACTCGTGCCGCAGATCGAGAAGGGCGAGAAGGTGTTCAATCTGGACATGCCCGGGACCGCGCACAAGGACGGGGACCAGATGGTGCTGCTCAAGGAGCTGCAGTTTGACTATCTGGGCGACACGATCATCCACGCGGACTTTGCGCGCGTCGACCTCAACGAGCGGGTCAAGACCAAGGTGCACGTCCGTCTGCAGGGCGAGGCGGTCGGCCTGAAGATCGCCGGCGCGATCCTCATGCACCCGACCAACGAGATCGAGATCGAGTGCCGGGTTGCGGACCTGCCCGACGAGGTCGTGGTCGAGATTTCGACGCTGGGCCTGAACGAGCTGATCACGGCGGACAAGATCCAACTGCCCGCGGCGGACATGAAGCTGCTGACCGACCCGCACTCGATCATCGCGCAGATCATCGAGGCCAAGGAAGAGGTCGTCGCCGAGGCGGCGGTTGTCGGTGCCGACGCGGTGGCGCCCGAGGTCATCGGCGAGAAGGAACGGGCCGAGAAGGCCGCCAAGGACGGGACCGCTCCTGCCAAGGGCGCGGCCCCGGCCAAGGGTGCGGCACCCGCCAAGGGCGCAGCGCCCGCGGCGGCCAAGCCCGCGGCCAAGAAGTAATTCCTGCAACATCGGTCGCGCCCGGGGCCACACGGCCCCGGGCGGGCCGAGCACACGCCCGAACCCACGAAGCACGCAAGAAGTCCCCGCGAGTGCGGGGAGACCAACGAGACGGACATGAAGCTCATCGTCGGCCTTGGCAACCCGGGATCGCAGTACGAGAAGACGCGTCACAACGCGGGCTTCCTGGCTGTCGATCGCGCGGTGGCCAAGCTCGCCGCCAGCGCGGGCGTACGCCAGCGTTTCGGCGGGGAGTACGTCGAGGGCGACATCGCCGGGGAGAAGGTCGCGTTCATCAAGCCCATGCGGTTCATGAACTGCTCGGGCGGCTCGGTGGGTGAGTGCGTGTCGTTCTACAAACTCTCTCCCGCGAGCGACCTGCTGGTGCTCGTGGACGACTACGCCCTGCCTCTGGGCGCGATCCGCATCCGTGCGGACGGCTCCAGCGGCGGGCACAACGGGCTCAGCGATATCGAGCGGGTGCTCGGCTCGCAGGCGTACCCGCGCCTGCGGATCGGGATCGACCCGCCCGCGCCGGGGTACAGCGACCCGGCGGACTGGGTGCTCGGCCGGTTTACCGACGAGCAGGTCAAGGCGCTGAGCCCATCCCTGGACCGCGTGGCCCAGGCGGTTCATACGTTCGTGACCGCGGGCCTGTCCCGCGCGATGAACACGTTCAACACCAAGGTGCAGCAGAGCACCCCGTCGCCCGATCGGGCCGGAACGTCGGCGCAGCCGGCGGCCCCGGGTACCCCGATCGGCGGGCGGAACGACCAGAAGCAACCAACGATCTGAAAGGAATGATCATGCGAAGCAATCCGAAGGTGAATTACGAAGCGATGCTGCTGTTCGGCCAGTCGGCCGCGACGGACCTCAAGGGCGCGGTCGAGCACGTCAAGGAAGTGCTGACCAAGAACGGCGCGGAGATCATCGCGCTGAAGAAGTGGGCCGACCGCCCGCTGGCCTACCCGATCGCCAAGCAGAAGCGCGGCATCTATCTGCTGACGTACTTCAGCGCGACGACGGACAAGCTCGGCGCGATCGAGCGCGGGTTCAACCTGTCCGAGACCGTGCTGCGTCAGTTGATCATCCGTGTCGATCACCTCAGCACCGAGGAGATGCTCAACAACGAGGGCGTGATCGACCTGATGGTCGAGGCGAACCTGCGTGCGGCATCGATGCCGACGCCCCCGCCGGCCCCGGCTGGTGCGCCTGCGGCGGCTCCCGCCGCCCCGGCGATGACGCAGTAATCCAGAGTTCCGCCTCACGGGCTTGAATCCTCGGCCAGTCCGAGTGTGGAAAGCCTGTCGGTTGGACTCTGTAAGGATTCGGTGTACACTTGAACCGGGTTGCCCCGCAGGGCGGCCCGGTTTTTCATTCGGGCGACGCGCGGCCGAAGAGTCGCGCACTGGAGAACGGTGATGGCGAACTACAACAAGGTCATGCTGATGGGCAACCTCACCCGCGATCCTGAGGTGCGGTATGCCAACAACAACAACGCGATCTGCAAGATCGGCCTGGCGGTCAATCGTCGGTACACGCTCGCCGACGGGACGAAGAAGGAAGAGGTGCTGTTCGTCGACTGTGACGCGTTCGGAAAGACCGGCGAGGCGATCGGCAAGTTCTTCAGCAAAGGCCGTCCGATTTTCATCGAGGGGCACCTTCGGCTCGACGAATGGCAGGACAAGCAGACCAACGAGAAGCGCACGAAGCTGAAGGTCGTGATCGATACGTTCCAGTTCATCGACTCCAAGGGCGGCGCTGGCGGCGGTGGTGGCGGCGGCGGCGAGGAGGGGTATCAGGACAACGCTCCGCCCGCGGGGCGTGTGGTGACGCGCGGGCCGGCGCAGCCGCAGGCGCAGTCGATGAGCGAGGACGACATTCCGTTCTGATCCGGCCGATCTGGTCGAGTAATGCGGCCTGTTCGGATCATGACCGGGTGCGAGTACGCCGCCGGGCGGGCTTGATTGTTGCTCGTATCGTGCGAACACTTCCCTTCCACCCGCGGGCGTGGCATGTGCGGCTTTCGATGGCCGACGGCCGATTCGCGGGTGACATCGTTGGGGCATGGCGAGGATCGAAGGTCGATCGTTGCGGGGCTCCTAACTCTCGGGTGCCGAGCGAAGGCTCGGGCATCACGAAAGGACAGCAGACATGGCGAAGAACGTTGAACTGTTGCTGGTTGAGAACGTCGAGAACACGGGCATCGTGGGCGACGTGGTGAAGGTGCGCAAGGGCTTTGCGCGGAACTATCTGTTGCCGAGGAAGTTGGCGACGACGCCGAGCGCCGAGCTGGTCAAGCAGTTGGCGGGCAAGCGGGCCGACGCGGAGCGGATGCTTGCCGAGCAGCGCAAGGATCGCGAGGCGTTGATCCAGCGTTTGACGGGGTACGAGTTGGCGATGATTCGTTCGTGCAACGATCAGGGCATCCTGTACGGCGCGGTGACGCAGCACGAGATCGCGATGGCGCTGGACGTGGCGGGGTTCAAGGGCATCAAGGACCGCGAGGTTCGCATCGGCGGGTCGATCAAGCGGATCGATTCGTATCCGATCACGGTGAAGTTCAACTCCGAACTTCAGACCGAAATCCGGCTGAAGATCCAGGCCGACCGTCCGCTGGAGATCAAGAAGAGCGACGAGTTGTCGGCCGAGTACAAGGCGGCGATGGAGGCCGACGGCGCCACGCCGAGCGAGAAGCGGCAGAAGGACCGCTCGGCCAAGGGCGAGCAGGCGGTTGAGGGCGGCGAGGCCAAGGCCGCCGAGGCAGAGCCCGCGGCGAAGGAGTCCAAGAAGCCCGCCAAGGGCGAGAAGGCGGCCAAGGGCGAGAAGGCCAAGAAGTAATCGCTCTTGGCGAGATTGGCGCGATCAACGAGAGTGCCTGGCCTGAGTGGCTGTGCGAAACGACCCCCAAGCCCCGCCCCGTGCGGGGCTTTTTCGTGCGCCGGCGTGCGTGCGAGTAGGATCTTGCGTGAGCGAACTCGGACACACGCCGGTGTTGATGCGGGAGGTGCTCAGCGCCCTTTCTCCGGTCGCGGGCGATGTGGCGGTGGATTGCACGGCGGGGCACGGCGGGCACGCGTCGGCGGTGGCCGAGCGCCTCGGGCCGACGGGGACGATGGTGCTGCTCGACATGGACGCGGGGAACCTGGCGATCGCGCAGCGTCGGGTCGAGTCGGTGGCGGGCGGGCCGCGGGTGCTGGCGTTCAACGAGTCGTTCGCCGGTGTGGCGTCGCTGATGACTCGGCTGGGGCTGAGGGCGAATGTAGTGCTCGCGGACCTGGGGTTCGCGTCGTCGCAGGTCGACGACGCGTCACGTGGGCTGAGTTTCAGCCGGGATGGGCCGCTGGACATGCGGCTGGATCCGCGTGGGCCGATCACGGCGGCGATGCTTGTCAACACTTCAGGGGAAGCGGAACTCGAGCGGGTGATCCGGGAGTTTGGCGAAGAGCGGCTCAGCCGGGCGATTGCGAGGAAGATCGTGGCGGCGAGGCGCGAGGGGGCGATCGAAACCACCGGGCGGCTGGCGGAGGTTGTGCGGTCGGCGTTCCCCGCCGGGGCCAAGCACATGATGGGGATCGACCCGGCGACCCGGACGTTTCAGGCGCTGCGCATCGCGGTCAACGACGAACTCGGGCACCTGGATGCCTTGATGGAGGCGTTCGAGCGGGGGGCCAGGTCGGCGTTGGCGAGCGGGAGCGGCGCTGGTGATGCCGGGCCCGGGGCGTGGCTGGCTGGGGGAGCGCGAGTGGCGGTGATCACGTTTCACTCGCTGGAGGATCGGCCGGTCAAGCAGCGGCTGTCGGCGGTGGTGCGGCAGGGGATGCTGGAGTTCGTGGGTGACCAGCCGACATCGGCCGACGAGGCGGAGGTGCGAGCCAACCCGCGGGCGAGGTCGGCGAAGTTGCGTGCGGCGAGGGTTCGCGGGGGGTGATTGTGCGGGGAAAGTTGAAAACGTCGCTCGCGTCGGCAACACTGGGGTGAACGCTTCATTTTGCACTGAAGTGCGCTCGCGAGCCGATGACGGACCAATGGGCGAACGTGGAGACAGCCCGACGCTTTTCGATCACCCGGGCGACCAGCAGGGCACCCCCCGGACGGACGACGCGGATGCCAGGGTCGGATCGGACCCGGAGTCGGATGAGGCGTCGCCGGGCGCGGCGGATGGTGAAGCCGAGGCGGGCTCGGGCGGGCAGACGGAACATGAACAGCCGCAGGAGCAGCCTTCGGCGGAGTTTGGCGGCGAGAAGCGAGACGAGGCTGTCGGGGAGCAGTTGGTGGCGGTGGGTGGGGGAAGTGGCGGAGCGAAGGCAGGAATGAATCCAGCGTCGGCGCGGCCGGCGATTGAAGAGATGGTCGAGATCAAGTCCGGTCAACGTGTGATTCGGGCGATCTCGGCGACACCCTCAAGTCAAGGACGACTCCAGGTGACCCGCGAAGTGAAGCTTGCTCTGATCGTGGCGTTTGCGCTTGTGTTGCTGGTGGCCGTGGTAATCGGGGATCACTTCTCGAAGGCGAGCCGGTCTCGCCTGGCGATGGATACCGGGACCGTGGCGCGCGACGTCGTGGAAGTGATGCCCGAACCGACCATTGCGCCTGCGCCTCCGGCGGTCTCGCCGACGGCGACGATGGTGCCCCCGGGTCAGCCGGTCGCTGTCCGGCCGGGACAGACCGGGGCTGGCGACGGCGCCGGCTTTGTGCCGGTGGATGGGTCCGCCAGCGGCGGAACCACGGCGCCTCAGGGTGGGCGGACGATCAGCGTCGGGCCTGACGGCGTGCCGGTGAGCGAGCACGCGGTGGACTTGAGCATGGTCGGCCGGCCTTCCGGCGATGGCGCTGGAAATGGCGCCACGTCGGGGCAGGGTCTGGGCCGAGTGCTCGGCGAGGACTTCTCGCAGGTGCCGATCAATACGACGATCGACACGCGTGACATCGGCCCGAACCCGAACCCCGGGATCAACGCGGGTGCCGGCGGGAGCACGTCATCGACTGACGGCGGCGTGATCGTGATCGAGCCGTCGCGGATTCCGCGGCCTGAGGCGGTCCGTCGCGGAGCAGCGGGTTCGGAAGACCAGCAGGCAAACAGGCCGACGAATCGGCCGGACAACCGACTGAACAACGGCACGAACGAGCTGCCTCTGACCTCGGGTCGCCTGATGGCGCACCCGGTCAAGTCGGGCGATACGTTGATCGCGCTGGCTCGGCGGTACTACGGCGACGAGAGCATGGTCGAGCGTCTGGCGGCGTACAACAAGGGTCGCGTCGGGTCCAGGAACGCTCTGCGCGTCGGGGTGACGCTGCGAATCCCGCCCCGCGACGTGCTCATGGGCCGGGCGCGTCTGGCGGATGATGCGTCGGCGACGGTGACGACCGGCGCGAGCGAGCGTGGCTCGACTGCCCGTTCTACGCCCGCAGGTCGCCCGGCGGGATCGCCGACATCGACCCCGGCATCGACCAGCCCGACGACGTACACCGTCAAGGGCGGCGACACGCTTGGCTCGATCGCGCGGGCGACGCTGGGAACGAGCAAGCGCTGGCGCGAGATCTACGACGCCAACCGTTCGCTGCTTCCCGACGAGGACAGCGTGAAGGTCGGGATGAAGCTCAAGATCCCGGCCCGATAAACACGCCGAGTGCCGCGTCCGAGTGGCGGTGGTGGGGGCTTCAGGAACACTTCGGGCCGATCGGAAGCGGTCGGTCCGAGGATTGGCGGGTGCCGTCGGCAATGTTTGCCACGGCCAGAGCCGGAGTTGGATCTCCGGGCTGCGGTTGAGATCGTGTACTGCCGACGAGAGAAGAACTGTGCTCTGGAAAGTGTCGTTTCTGATTCTGTGCATCGGGGCGTGCGCCTGCATGCTGCTGACGCTGCGCCAGCAGCGGCTCGAGGCGGTGCATCAGATGGCGGTGATCCAGAAGCAGATCAGCGAGAAGGACGAGAACCTGCTGCGGCTGCGGATCGAGATCGCTCATGGCGTGGCGCCGATGAGCGTTCAGGCTCTGGCGGCGGCGCTGCCGAGCGAGCGAAGCCAGTTCGCGGCGATCGGCGTGGATCAGCCCTTGCCACGGGGCGACCTGCCGCAAGTCCTGCCGATGATCGCCCAGGATGACAACGCAAGGCCCAGGAACGCTCGGCCGGATCAGGCGAGCGCGGGCAAGAGCGGCAAGTCTGGCAAGGCGGGCACCGGCCCGCGGACAGCATCGCGGGATTGAATGGGCCGTGTCGGGCGGGTGGGTCTTGAACATGATGACGGGTGCGCGACCGGCGCGAGCATCCAGAGCAGCGGATCAGCAGCATTCCAGAGCAGCGGGGCGAGGGTGCGAGGGCACGGCATATGAGCACGCAGATGCAGAAGACACCATCCCGCCCCGGCGTGATCACGGACCGCTGGGCGCTGTTTGTGGTCGTCATGATGTCGCTGGTGCTGCTCGGGCTTGTGGCGCGGGTGGCGCAGTTGCAGGCCTCGCCGCCCGAGGGGCTGGTCCCGTTTCTGGGAGATCGCCAGAGCCGGGCGGACTTGCCCGGGAGGCGAGGGGACGTGCTGGATCGGCGCGGCCGTGTGCTGGCGGCGACGCGCTACGGCGTGCGAGTGTTCGTTGATCCCGAGGAGTTCGCGGTCAAGGACAAGGAAGTGAACCTCGAGCGGCTGGCCCGGGTGCTGGGTCAGGATCGCGAAGCGGTGCAGGTCAAGGTCAGCACCGCGATGATCGCCAACGAGAAGGCCAAGGAAGAGGCGAAGTCCACGGGCTACAAGCCCAAGCTCGATCGCGTGGTCTTTCTCACGCCCGAGGTCATCGACGAGGCGACTGAGCAGGCGGTGCGCGATCTGCGGCTCCGCGGCGTGCATCTGGAACAGCGCGAGGTACGGTCGGTGGTGGGCGGGCCGATCGCCGAGCGGCTCGTGGGCGTGGTGGGGTTTGAGGGCGCGGGCCTGACGGGTGCCGAGGCGAGGTACGAGGAGAAGTTGCAAGGTCAGGACGGCGAGTATCGGTACGTGCGTGACTCGCGAGGCAGGCCGCTGTGGGTGCCGCTGGGCGGGGTGACGCCGCCGACGGCGGGAAGAGACGTGCGGTTGTCGTTCGATCTGGAGATTCAGCGGATTCTCGAGGAAGAGGTCAATCGCGGCGTGATCGACGCCGATGCACAGGGCGGGCGAGGTGTGATCCTGGACCTGGCAACGGGCGAGGTTCTGGCGATGTCGGATCTCCGGCGTGTTCTGCCGGATGTTGTCGAGTATGACTGGCTGACGGTGATCCCGAAGGACAAGGGGCTTGGCGGGCCGCGATATCTGACGATCACGCCGGACAAGGACGCGAACAACCCGCGGAACCGGGTGGTCGAGGACGTGTACGAGCCGGGCTCGACGTTCAAGACGTTCATGTGGTCGACGGCGTTGGAGGCGGGCGTGGTCCGGCTCGACGAGGTCTTCGACACCGGGGGCGGACGCTGGTCTACGCCGTACGGGCGGCCGATCGCCGACGTGGTGCGTCGCGGGACGCAGACGTGGCGAGAGGTGCTCGTGAACTCGTCGAACATCGGGATGGTCAAGGGCACGAGCCGGCTGACGTTCGAGCAGATGCGCAGCGCGGTGACAAAGTTCGGCTTTGGCTCGCGCACGGGGATCGGTCTGGGGGGAGAGACCGTGGGCATCGTCACGCCGATGTCGCGATGGACCAAGTACACGCAGACCTCGGTGGCGATCGGTCACGAGGTCGCGGTGACGCCGATCCAGATGGTGCGAGCGTTCGCCGCGGTGGCGCGCGATGGTGAACTGGCCGGCCTGCTGCCCGACGTGACGCTGCTCGCCCGGGACCCGGGCACAACGTCCGAAGTCGGTGCCGACGGCAAGATCACGCTGCTGCATCGCGTGCTGCGGGCAGAGACCGCATCGGTGACGCGAGAAACGCTCCGCGGCGTGACGCACAAGATGGACGATAACCTCAAGCGGGCCACGGGCGAAGAGGGCTGGCGGTACGAACTCTTCGGCAAGTCCGGCACGGCCGAGATCCCGCTGGGCGAGCCGCCAGAAGGCAAGCGCCGCCCGCGCGGGAGCGATGGGTACTTCAAGGGGCAGTACAACTCCAGCTTCATCGCGGCCGGGCCATTCGAGCAGCCCAGGCTCGTTTGCCTGGTGATCATCGACGACCCGGGGCCGGGCCGGATCGCCAAGAAGCAGCACTACGGCTCATGGGTCGCGGGGCCGGTGGTTCGCCGGGTGATGGACCGCTCGCTGGCCTACTTGGGCGTTCCGGCGTCGGCCAAGCCGACGGGTGATGGAACGGGGCACGAGGGCGACTGAGGACGTTGGGTTCGAAGGAACGTCCGAGAGGCGAGGGGCCGGGGAGTTCGCCTGATGGATGCGTCGGACCGAGGGGTACCCCAACGGCCTGTATACCGCTGAATGCGCCTGTCTGCTCTATTTTCCGGGCGTCGATTGGCAACGCGTTCGTGTTCGTAGTACACTCAAAGCAGAGAAGATCCGCGCGCTGCGCGGTTGTGTTCGCACTGCGTTTGGGAGATGGACATGGATGGATTTCGCCGGAATATGAGCCACGCGAAGCGCGCGGAAAACGGTGGTGGCGGGAGTGCGGCGGGGAACGCTTTTCGCTCGATGACGTCGCGATCGGCGCTGTGGGCGCTGGTGGCGTCGGCGGGCCTGAGCGGCGCGATGAGCACGCCCGCGATGGCCCAGGATCGGCGGATCTTCCTGCAGTGGTTCGAGAACAGTTGGACGCACATGGAACGGCGTGCGCCGGACCTGTTCATGTCCGGCTACGGCGCGATGTGGCTGCCTTCGCCCAGCAAAGCGAGTTTCAACTCGCCGGGCTATGACGTTTTCGACCGGTTCGATCTGGGCTCGCCCGGCAGCGAGACGACGTACGGCACCGAGGCCTATTGGCGCTCGATGGTGCAGGAGATGAAGGCCGCGAACGTCGAGTTGTATCCCGAATCGATCATGAACCATAACGGCGGTCGGTCCAACGACCCCGGATTCCTGGCGGCGGGCGGTTTCCCCGGGTTCTATCAGCCCGGCACGGGCGCGGATCCGTGGGGCGACTTCAACGATGGCACCACGCAGTCGTACAAGCCGCAGGACGCGAACTACAACCTGTACGACGGCGACCTGGTCGGTCTGCAGGATATCGCGCAGGCGAAGAACTATCGGTACGTCCGGCATCCGGTGACGTCGACGCCGCCGGTTGGCCAGGTGAATCTCCCCGCGGGCACGATCCGCAACCGCCCGGATGCGAACAACGCGAAGTTCTATCCGGACACCGCGCTGACGCCGCTGACGTTCACGAACCCCAGCGACGGCCAGAACTGGACGATTTACCCGTACAACGCCGCCAACCCGCTCGCGGGCGACGCGTACATGGAAAACGCGACGGGCCTGCTATCGCGCTGGACGCAGTGGATGATCGAGGTGCAGGGCGTTGACGGCTTCCGTCTCGACGCGGCCAAGCACATTCCGCAGTGGTTCTGGAACAACTACTACGACCCCATGGTCTATCAGCGGCGCACGCTGCCCTGGGGCGCGAAGGGCAACGCGTACAGTTTCGGCGAGAGCGTCGAGAGCAACGCGTTCGTGCAGACGTACATCCGCAACAAGGACGGTTTCGGCAACCGTGATGCGCTGGACCTCAATGAGTCCGGGGCGCTGCGCGACATTCTCAACGCACGCGGCTTCGGCTCCTGGACGAACGCGCTGAATGCGTCGATCGATCAGCAGGACAATGGCTTTAACGACGGCTCGCAGGGCGTGCACCACCTCAACAGCCACGACAACGGCTCGGTGGGGAACGGTTCGAGCGCGCCGGGCCTCGTGCCCGCGGCCAACTACGGCCTGCCGCAACTGACGTATGTGCTGTTCCGCTCGGGCTACCCGCTGGTGTATTACAACGCGCGCGAGATGCACGACCGCTTCACCAGCCGAGGGTTCTGGCCGCGAGAGGGCAACCCGACGGCGATGGGGAACTTCGACAACAACCTGCGCCGTCTGACGCAGATGGCGTCGTCGTATGTGCGGGCGGACAACGCCAATGTTGGCGGGTTGCCCCGGACGTACTTCTACATTCTTAACGGCACCGACCCGGTGATCACGTCGCAGGCCGACGTGCTGGTCTTCGAGCGGACGAACTATCTCGCGTCGGATCCGGCGCGGAACCAGATCGGTGTCAACGCCGCGGCGAACGTGCTGGTGGGTGTGAACGACCGGTACGACAACGGGTTCCAGCAGCGCTCGATCCAGACGTCGTTCGCACCGGGCACCCGACTGGTCGAATTGACGGGTGCCGCGACGGATCCTGTGGTGAACCTGGGCGGGGCGATCCCGCAGGTGCTGACGGTGGACAACAACCGCCGCGTGTTCATGACGATTCCGAACAACACGAATACGAGCGGCGTGCAGCATCATCGCGGGTATGTCGCGTACGGGCCGATCGCGCCCGCCGGCACGCTGGCGGTGCTGAACATTCAACCCAACACCGCGCGCACCACGCCGACGCAGATCCCGGCGGATCCGGAGTCGACCCCGACGTGGCGTCGGCGGCTGACGGCGGTGGATGTGATCACCACGCCGACGTTCGAGATCCGCCTGGACACCACCAAGGCCGACGTGAACGACCCGAATCACGACGACTTCGCCGTCTTCCGCATCGGCAAGGGGTACGTGGATTACAACGGCAACGGCAACTACGACCAGCCGCTCAACGCGTGGGTGGATGCCGGCGCGGAGCAGTTCCTCACGCAGTGTTCGCCGATTTCCGGCCCGGGCGGCACCGGCACGACGGGCGTGTACCGTCAGGTGATCAATACGAGCCAGCTCAGCGAAGGGTTCCACTATCTGTCGGTCGTTGGCTACCGCAGGCGGACCGACGGCGGCAACGCGATCTTCACGGACTTCCGCCGTGTGTTCTATGTCGACCGCTCGCCTCCCAGTGTTCTGTTGCTGGCGCAGCAGGCGCCGTCGGGTGGCGGGCAGTTCGAGTTCCGCGTGCAGGCGAACGATCGCACGACGAACGCTGTGCACGTGATTCCGAATCTGCCGATCTCGACCGATCCGTTGACCGTTGTCAGTGCCGCGAACCAGGCGTATCAGTACGACCGTCAGGAGTGGCGTCGAAACGTTGGCGCGCTCCCTGCGGGCAACAATTCGATCACCGTCGTCGCGTTTGAGGCGTCGGGCAATGTCTCGGTGCAGCGGTACGAGAACATTCAGGTCGCGATCGGTTCGGGCGATGTGAATCTGGACGGCCTGCTGAACATCGACGACCTGTACGCCCACTGGCGTCTGGGAATGCCGACGGGAACGTATCAGCCCGAGGCCGACGTTCTGGTCGACGGCGTGGTGAACAACGCCGACCGCATCACGCTGACGAGCACGCTGCGCCAGCAGGAAGCGCTGCGGATGGAAGGCTCGCAGCGTTGATCGTGCGATCGTCGAGCTGCTCGCGGCGATCGGGCCGCGAGCGACTCAGCGAAGCGGCGACTGGCCCGACACGACGTTCTGGCGTGCGCCGGAGCCGACGATGCGGCTGACGAACGCGGAGTACTCGCGCTGCGCTTTGCTCAGGTCCGGCTCAAAGTATGCGCGGAAGACCGCGGGTCCGGTCTGTCCGGCGAGCAGCGCGGGACGGGTATCGGGTCGGCGCGCGACGCCCGCGACGACGACCTGGCCCAGTTGCCCCTGAGCCGCATCGGAGAGCATGCGTGCGAACGCGCCGCGGTACTTGCCGCCCTCGCCCTCCCGGAGAAAGTGCACCAGCGACCAGACCTGTGCGTACCAAGTGATCGCGCGATTGTCGGAACTGATCAGCAGCCCGTCGGTGGTGTAAGTCAGCAGTTCCTCGAGCGTGAGCAGTTCGCCCGCGGCGTGAGCGTCGCGGAGGCGGTCGAAACGCTCGACATTGAACCATGGCTGGAACTTCACCTCGCGGCCGGTCCAGCGGTGGCCCTCCATGAACGTTGCGATGCCCTCCTCCGCCCAGATGGGCAGACGCTCGCGGAAGGTGCTCTGGGTGTACTGGTGCCAGCCCTCGTGGGCGGCGATGAGGAGCGTGTCGCCCGAGCCGATATCGAAGAGGAACGCCTGGCCACGGGCGGCGAACCCGCCGCGGGGGATCTGAATGAGCCGCTGGCCCTGATCGCCGAAGTTCAGCAGTGTCAGGCGGACCCACTGAGCGCGGGTGTCCATGACGTAGGTGTTCATGCGGCCCGCGGGCTGCGGGAGCGGCGCGATGGCGGAGGTGTAGTGAGAGATCGCTGACTCGACGAACGTGGGCAGACGCGACACGATGGCGTCGCCCTTCTCGGTGGTGAAGATGTTGAAGTGGGTGGTCGTGAACTGACGGCCTTCCGCGGATTCGAAGGCCCAGGGGCTTGCCGCGACGGAGACCGAACTCGTGTCGCTCGGGCGGGTGCCGGTCGCGCCCTGATCGGCAGTGCTCGCACGCTTTGCGGGCAGATCGTCCGGGCGGATGGCCGTGTCGCCCGGACGCGACGCGCTGCTCGGGCTCGTTCCCGCTGGTCCGCAGGCGGGGAGCGTGCAGAACATCAGCGTGATCAGAGCGGACGCGGAGAGGCGACGGGTCACGAGAGCCTCCCCAGTGCCGCGCGCAGCGTCTCGAGTTCGGCCTGGCTCTGGGCGAGCTGGGCCTGGGATTCCTCGACGAGTTTGGGCGGGGCCTTGGCCATGTAGCCCGGGTTGTTCATGCGCCCGGTGATGGTCGCGATCTTCTTCTCTTCCTCTGCGATGCGGCGTGTCAGGCGGTCGCGCTCCGCGGCGGGGTCGAGCGCGTCGGCGAGCGAGCTGACCTTGAGTTCAAGGCCCTCGACGATGACGCTCGGCGCGTCGCTGCCCGCGGGCGCGGGCGAGACCTCCGCAAGGCCCGCGAGCGTCGCGAGCACGCCCTCTGCGCCGCGGATCATCTCCGCCAACTGCGGCGCGGCCGGGCCGGGGTGAAGAATGATCTTGCGCTTCGGAGCGACGTTCTGGAGTGCGCGGACCTGATTGATCGCCGCGGCGATGGTGCGTGTGCGGTCGATCGTGCGCTCCGCGTCTGCGTCGATGATCGACGGTGCGAGCACGGGCCACGGGGCGAGCGCCAGCAGAGTGGTCTGGGGCAGGGACACGCCGCGGATCGCCGCGATCGGCAGCGGGCGGATGTGCTCCCAGGTCGCCTCGGTGACGTACGGCATGACCGGGTGCATGATGCGGAGGATCGCATCGATCCCGCAGCGGAGCGCGGCGCGCTGGCCCCCGTCGCTCTCGATGGTGGGCTTGATGGCCTCGAGGTACACATCGCAGAAGTCGCGCCAGAGCAGGTCGTAGATCGCCTCGGCGTACTCGCTGAACTCGTACGCGCGGATGGCGCGGGTTGCGCGGTCCACGCCGCGGGCAACGCGGGTGAGCATCCAGCGGTCGAGCGTGCTCAGCGTCGAGGGATCGACCTCGCCCGCGGGCATCTGGCAGTCGCGAAGCTTGGGGATGACCAGGCCCTGGCACGCGTTGAAGAGTTTGTTCGCGAAGTTGCGACCAAGGTCGAAGCGAGGCGAGGTGTTGCGCTTGCTCACCGGGTCCTTGACCACGGGCATTTTCACGTCCTGCGTCTGAGTCGTCATTTGGCAGAGCGTGAAGCGCATGGCGTCCGAGCCGTGACTCGCGATGATGTCCAGCGGGTCCACGCCGTTGCCGGCGGACTTGCTCATTCGTTGCCCGTTGCCGTCCTGCACCACGGCGTGGATGAACACATCGCGGAACGGCGCGGGCCCGGGCCCGGCGGGGGTGGCGAGCAGCAGGCGGTTCATCATCACCATGCGTGAGACCCAGAGCGTGATGATTTCCCGCGCGGTTGACAGCACGCTCGTGGGGTTGAACGCCGCGAGCAGGCCCTTCGTGTCGGCGAAGGCATCCGGATCGGGCCAGCCGAGTGTGGACAGCGGCCAGAGCGCCGAGGAGAACCAGGTGTCCAGGACGTCATCGTCCTGCTCAAAGCCGGCGGCTTGCAGCGCGTTGATCGCCTCGGCGTGGTCCGAGCGGAGGCAGACGAACATCCGCAGGCCCTGCGTGGGCACGCCCGCCAGAGACGCGACGGCCGAGATGGGGCGCAACGAGGCGAAGTCCCGCACGCAGAGCAGGCCCTGTGCGGCCCATGCGTCGAGCCGAGCGCCGAGCGCTACGAGGCCCGGCGCGTCGGCGGCGCTGATCGATCGCGACCAGACCGGGATGCGATGGCCCCACCAGAGTTGGCGGCTCACGCACCAGTCGCGGATGTTGTCGTGCCAGGACTCGTACATCTTCGCGTAGCGGGCCGGCGTAAATGTCAACTCGCCCGATCGCACCGCCTCGTTGGCGCTCGCGGCCATGCGCGGGTCCGTCACCTTGCAGAACCACTGGTCGCTCAGATATGGCTCGATGACGGCCTTGGAACGGTCGGAGTGCTTGATGCTGTGCACGTACGGCCGCTTGGCCTCGAGGAGGCCCGAGGCCTCGAACCTGGCGAGCACCGCCTCGCGTGCGGCGGCGAACTTCATGCCAAGGAACTCCCGCGCGTCGTTGACGTCGCTCCAGCCGAACTGATCGCTCACGCGGCCGTCGGGCGACATGACGTTGATGATCGGCAGTTTGTGGCGAATGCCGATTTCGTAATCGTTGGGATCGTGCGCGGGCGTGACCTTCAGGAACCCGGTCGCGAACTCGGCCTTGGGGTCGTTGCGTTCCTCATCGGTGCGGGCCATGGCCCTGGGCAGCACGACGAACGGATCAACGATGATCGGGATCTCACGGCCGACAAGGGGCAGGCAGACGCTCCTGCCCGCGAGTGCCGCGGCGCGCGGGTCGTGCGGGCTCATGGCCACGGCGGTGTCGCCAAGGTACGTTTCGGGCCGGGTCGTCGCGACCGTCACGTGCGTGAGAACGCTGCCGTCGGGAAGCGTCGCGGGCGCGGTCAGCGGATAGCGCAGGTAGTAGAAGAAGGCCTGGTGCTCCTCGTCGTAGCACTCATCATCCGCCACGGCGGTCTGCAGCGCCGGGTCCCAGTTGACCAGGCGCTTGCCGCGATAGATCAGGCCCTGCTCAAAGAGGCGGTAGAACGCCTCGCGGACGGCCCGGGCGCAGACCTCGTCCATGGTGAAGCGCTGGCGTGACCAGTCGCACGAGCAGCCCATGGCGCGGAGTTGCTCGGAGATCCGCGCCTCGTACTCGTCCTTCCACTGCTGCACCAGACCGACGAACTCCTGGCGCGAGTAATCTGTCCGGCGCTTGTTCTGCTCCTTGAGCAGGCGGCGCTCGACGACGGCCTGCGTCGCGATGCCCGCGTGGTCCGTCCCGGGCATCCAGAGGCACTCGTAGCCCAGCATCCGATGCGTGCGCGTGAGGATGTCCTGCAGCGTGTTGTTCAGCGCGTGGCCCAGGTGCAGCGCACCGGTGACATTCGGCGGCGGGATCAGCACGCAGAACGGCGGACGCTTTGCCCCGGGCGCGTGCGTCGGCGCCGCGGCCGGGTCGACCCGCGACGGGTCCGCTCGCCATGCGTTGGCGGCGTCCCACGAAGCGCGGATCCGCGGCTCGTGTGATGCGGGGATGTAGCCCTTCTCGGCGGGCTTGCTGGTCTGGTCGGTGTTGCTGGTGCTGGACATGGCGGGGGGATCGTACACGCCACTACGATGTTTCTCGCATGGAAGCACAAACGAACACCGATCGCCGATCTCCCGCCCCCCTGGCCGCGTCCACGCCGTCATCTGGCCGAAGGCTCGGCGTCATCACCCTCGTGGTGGTGATGCTGGGGCTGTTGGCGGCGATTGTCGCGGGGCTGGGTGTCGCGTTCCGCACGCCGACGCTCCCGCCCGGGGCCGACCCGCGCGTGCTGGATCGGCCGATCGAGACGATCCAGGCCGCGCTGAGCGCCAGCGACGAGTACACGAAACAGGGGCAGTACGTCAACGCGGGGCTGATCCTCGACCGGGCCGCGCAGAAGTTTCCGGAGGATCAGGAGATCCGCCTTCGGCTGGCCCGGACGCTGATCTTCCAGGAGCGGTGGAACGACGCGCTGGAGCAGTACGAGCGGGCGATCACCATCGGCCCCGCGCTGGCGACGATTCACAGCGACGCGGGCACCGTCGCCAGCAAGGCGCGCCTGGACGACCGTGCGCTCTTCCACTTCTCCAAGGCGATGTCGATCGAGCCGAAGGAGCCCAGGTACCCGCTGTACCTCGCGATGATCCACCTGCGCAAGGGTGATGATGCCAAGGCGATGGCGACGCTCGTCGGCGTGGTTCGTCTGGATCCCGGGATCGCCGAGGCGTGGGGCACGATGGCCCAACTCATGCTCAAGGAGAACAACCTGACGATCGCCGAGCAGCACGCGCGCAAGGCCCGCGAACTCCAGCCCGCATCGCCGAGGTGGCGACATGTGCTGGCGCAGATCGTCAAGCGCGACAACCGCCCGCAGGAGGCGATCGATCTGCTCCGCGGCCTGACGTCTCAGGAGCAGGTGACCGAGCCCGGGCTCCTGGCCACGCTGGCCGAGAGTTACGGCATGGTCGGCAACCCCACCGCGGCGGCGATGCTGTACGGCAACGCGATCGGTTGGCGCAGCGGCGACCCGGAGCTGCACTATCAGGCCGCGGTCTGGGCACGGCGGTCGGGGGATCTGCGCGGCGCAAGACTGCGCGTGAACATGGCCGGGACGATGGGCCACCCCAAGGCCGCGGAACTGCTGGCGGAGATCGACGCCGACATCGAGCGAGAGCGATCCGCGGCGATCGACTCGGCGAGGAAGCCGGAGGCTCCGTGAACCGCGGCAACGCTGCGCGTCCGAGAATCACCCGATGCTGCACGTCGGGAAATCATGGACAGAAACCACGCACTTCCTCGCGGCGTTGAGCGCGGCCGTGGTGTAGACTCTCTCAACTTCCCCGCGGGGTCGAAGAGAGGATCATGACATGCTGAACGGTGTTTGGTCGGTGCGAGCCTCGCGCTCGTGTGTTGTCGGTGCTTGCGCGCTCGTGCTGCTGAGCGGTCAGATGGCATCTGCACAGGTAGTGGGGGAGTCGCTGGGCGCGGGTATCGCGCGCTTTCATCGCTCGGCCGCCGATCGGACCAATGCGCTGCCGAGTTACGCGCTCGTCAACCCGACGCTGCCCGCGGCGGGTGCGTTGCCCGCGGGCTGGGCCCTCACACCGACGTTTGCAAGCGCGGGGCGGAGCACCGCGACGCTCGCGATCCCATCGGGAACGTCGCTCTATGGCACGGGCATGGTGGCCGGGCCGCTGCTGCGCAACGGCCGGAGCGTGACTGCGTGGAACGACGACTCGTATGCGTACAGCGCGAACGACAATCAACTTTACCAGAGCCACCCGTGGGTGCTGGCGGTGCGTCCCGATGGCACGGCCTTCGGCGTGATCGCCGACACGACGTTCCGCTGCGACATCGATCTGACGCAGCCGCAGACCACCGGAATCCGCTTCGCCGCGGACGGGCCGAGTTTCGCATTGATCGTGATCGACCGCGAGTCGCCGCAGGCGGTGCTGCGTGCGCTGGGCGAACTCACGGGCACGACGCCGATGCCGCCGGAGTGGGCGCTCGGGTACCACCAGTGCCGATTCTCGTACTGGAGCGACGGCTACGCGCGTGCGCTGGCCAACGACTTCCGCAGCAAGGACATTCCGGTCGACGCGATCTGGTTCGACATCGACTACATGAACGGCTACCGCGTGTTCACGTTCAACCAGTCGAACTTTCCGAACATCACGCAACTCAACACCGACCTTGAGAACCAGGGCTTCCGCACCGTCTGGATGATCAATCCGGGAGTCAAGCAGGAGTCCGGCTTCTTCGTTCACGATCAGGGCAACGCGGGCGATCACTGGGTCAAGCGATCGAACAACACGAACTTCGTCGGCACGGTCTGGCCCGGCAACTGTCTGTTCCCCGACTTCACGCGTCAGAGCACGCGCAACTGGTTCGCGGGCCTGTACAGCGCTCCGCTGGGCCAGCTCGGCGGCCAGTCGTACATGGGCAGCGGCATCGACGGCGTGTGGAACGACATGAACGAGCCCGCGCTGCTCAACACCACGCCCAACACGATGCCCGAGAGCAATATCCACCGGCCCGATGCGCCTTTCGATCGCCCGGGCCTGAACACGCACGCCCGCTTCCACAATGTCTACGGCATGGAAATGGTGCGTGCGACTCGACAGGGTGTGCAGGCCGCCAACCCGAACAAGCGACCGTTCGTGCTCACGCGGGCCAATCACCTCGGCGGGCACCGGTACGCCGCGACCTGGACCGGCGACAACGTCGCGTCGTGGGAACACCTGGAAATGTCCATCAGCATGGTGCTGAACCTGGGCCTCTCGGCGCAGGCCTTCAGCGGGCCGGACATCGGCGGATTCGTCGGCCAGGGCGATGGCTCGCTCTATGGGCGATGGATGGGCATCGGCGCGATGATGCCGTTCGCGCGGGGGCACTACGAGGGAGGCTCGACGCTCAAGGAGCCGTGGTCGTTCGGTGCCGACACCGAGCGTACGTGCCGGCAGGCCATCGAGCGTCGGTACCGCCTCATGCCGTACATCTACACGGTCTTCCGCGAAGCGAACCTCACAGGCGTGCCCATGATGCAGCCGTTGTTCTTCGCCGATCCTGCCGATACGCGGCTTCGCGGCGAGGATGACGCGTTCCTTGTCGGGGCGGACCTGATGGTCTCGACCCAGCCCGTCTTCGAGCGCACACGCCAGCCGATGCGCCCGCGCATGCACCCCGGCGCACCCGCCGGGCTCGACAACTGGATGCGTGTGGGCTTCACGGGCTTCGCCGGAGACGACAACGCGAACCTGGACCTGCCCGAGTTGTACCTGCGGCCGGGCGCGATCGTGCCGACGGGGCCTGTCGAGGAGTTCACCGCGCAACTGCCGTTGAACCCGCTCACGCTGCTGATCAACCTCGACCAGAGCGGCGGCGCCACGGGCAAACTCTACGAGGACGCCGGCGACGGCTACGGCTTTACGACCGGCGACTACCTTCTGACGACCTATTCCGCCCAGCGCACCGGCGACAGCGTCACGGTGCAGATCGCCGCGAGCGAAGGCTCGCGTGCTCGACTGAGCCGGCCGATGAACGTGCGGCTGTTCCTGCACGACGGACGCGAGATCGCGGCGAGCGGGCCTGATGGCCAGCCGTTGTCGATCGCGATCCCGCCGAGCAGCGGCCCGAGGATCGACGGCCTGAACATTCCCGAGGATGTCGGCACGCGCGGCGCGCTGGCGACGCAGGCCAACGGCACCGGCTTCGGCAACAACTTCAACGAACTCAACCAGTTGTTCGTCCGTTCCACGTCAACGGACCTGCTCGTGGGTCTGACCGGCAACATCGCCGCCGACGGCAACGCGATCGTCGTGCTCATCGACAGCGGCGCGGGCGGGCAGAACGTGCTGAACACCGCGAGCATTCCCGCGCCGCCCGCGGGTCTGGGGGCGATGAGCGGCACGCGATTCGACAGCGGCTTCTCGCCCGAGCGCATGTTCTTCGTCAACGCCTTCGCGAACAATCTGTTCGTCGATGAAGTGCTCCTGCCCACGGGCGGGCAGGGGAACAAGCTCTACCGCGGGCAGCAGCGCGTCAACAGCGGCTCGGGCGTGCTGTTCAGCGGCGCAGTGCCCAGCGGAACGCGCATCGCGATGATGAACATCAACCGCGACGGCGTGACGGACTCGTCCGCCGCGAACGCCGCGACGGCGCGTGCGGGCTTTGAGATGTCGATCCCGCTCGCGGAACTCGGCATCGGCGCCACCTGCTCGAGCGTGCGTGTGCAGGCGTTCATCGTCTCATCGAGCGGGTTCTTCTCGAATCAGTGCCTGCCCGCGCTGCCCGCGGGGACATCGAACCCGGGCAGCTCGCCCAACTTCCAGTCGATCGCCGGCACGCAGTTCGCGACCTTCCTGCTCCCGAGCCCGGCCGACATCGCCGACACCGATGGCCAGCCCGTGCTCGGCGGCGATGGCGCGGTCGACAACGGCGACTTCTCGGCGTTCTTCTCGGCGTTCTTCGCCGACGAGGGCTCGCCCGAGCGAGCCGTTGCGGACATCGCCAACACCGACGGCGACATCGGGCCCGACGGCACCGTTGACAACGGCGACTTCACCGCGTTCTTCCAGGCGTTCTTCAACATCTGCAACTGATCCCGCCGAACACCGGCCGGTTCAGGTGATCGAGCGACCGCCGTCGATCCGCAGCACCTGCCCGGTCGTGTACGTCGCGCGCGTCGCCAGCCACCAGACGGCCTCCGCGGCTTCGTTCATCGTCCCGACGCGACCCATGGGCACGCGGCGGACGTACTCGCGCTGATGGGCCTTCTCCTCCTCGACGCCCGACGGCGGGAACTCGACGATCCCCGGCGCGACGGCGTTGACGCGCACGCTCGGGCCAAGGTCGCGGGCCATGACCATCGTCGCCTCCAGCAGCGCCGCCTTGCTCAGGCTGTAGCCGACGTGCGTGCGCCGGGGCTGGCCGATCTCGCCCAGGGCGTGAATGTCGCAGAGCGTGACGATGGAGCCCTGCGCCCCTGCCGTCGGTCCGCTCGCGGGCATCGGCACAACATCCGCATCGCCCGCGTTGTGCACGCCGATGAGGGCCTTGTCCCGGGCCAGCAGCGGCGCGAGATGCTTGGTGATGATCACCGGCGCGAGCGCGTTGACGGTGAAGTCCGTCACCGCATCGGCCGCCAGAATGTTCGAGAGCGTCGCGGCGTTGTACGTCGAGGCGTTGTGCACGAGCACGTCGAGCCGGGGGAGCATCCGGGCCATGTCGGCGGCCCACTCTTCGACCAGCGAGATATTGCTCAGGTCGATGCGCTCGACGCGCACGACGATGCGCCCCTCGCCCGGGACGGCCTCGAGGCGGCGGGCGGCGGTGCGGGCCAGCGCCGCATCGCTGCGGTGCGTGATGACGATGTCGTGCTCATCGCTGGCGAAGCGCTCGGCGATCGCCAGGCCCAGCCGGCGCGTGCCGCCGGTGATAAGCACGATGGGACGATCGCCCGTGAAGCGATCGGCGGTGCGGGCACTGGTTGCGGTCTTCTTTGTTGCCATGGTCGGGTTGACTCCGTGCCAGATCGCCAGTTCGTCAGATGCTGAAAGTGCGGCCCGAGGGAGCGATCGATGATCGGGCACAGTTGAAGCGCGACGGTCGACGGCCGGAGCTAGTCGCCACCGCCGCCACCTCCGCCGCCATCACCACCTCCACCGCCATCACCACCTCCGCCTCCGTCACTACCTCCACCGCCGCCACCACCGTCACCGCCGTCACCGCCGTCGAAGTTGTTGAAGTCGATGTCGGGCGGTCCGTCGCCGCGCCAGTCGTCGGCCGGGTCCGATCGTCGGTCGTGCGGCGGATCATCGCGGGAGTGCGGATGCTCGCGCCCGCCGCCGTCGGGGTCCGTCGGCACCGCAACGCGCCGCCCGGATTCGGTCCACGGGTCGACACTCGCGGTCGACGATCGGCGTCGGCGTGGCGGCGGCTCGGTGATGCTCCGGCGGAGCATGCGCAGCAGCGTCACGCCGATGATCGCGATCACCACGCCCGCGACCAGAGCACCGAAGACCGCGATCGTGTGCGGATGACGCTGTGCGGCCGGGGGGGTGGG
>VYLX01000008.1_pt1 | contig 59704 bp, 41 predicted proteins | sample 5114181 | NCBI WGS metagenome assembly VYLX01 (sample SAMN12291812, study PRJNA351875) | freshwater metagenome | isolation source: freshwater lake | place: USA: Michigan, Sherman Lake | collected 2011-08-08
GCCCTCGGCGGCGGCCGCGCGCTCGACGGCTCGCGCCAGACCGGCGGCGGGCGCTCGCTCGACGCCAACACCCGACAGGGCGGCGACGGGACCAACGACCGCACCACCGATCTGGACTCCATGCGACGCTTCAACGACGACGTGATCTCCGGTCGCGCCAGCGGCGGCAAGAGTTTCCGCGACTTCGTCGGGTATCGCGCCACAGACGACTTCGGCGACCGCACCGCCGGCGACTCGCTCTTCCGCTTTCGGCGCGACAGCGCCGTCAGCGGCCTGGGGCCGACGATCCGCTCCAGCGATGCGCTCCGCCTGCAGTTCGCCCTCTCGACCGGACGCGCCGTCAATGACCTCAGCCCCGCGCTGAGCCTGGCCCTCACGCCGGCGAGATCCAGTTCCGCCGCGAGCGCTTCGAGCCTGCGCTCGCTGCGCTCGGTCGCGGACTTCGAAACCGCACAGCGATCACAGCCGACGATCGTCGCGGTTGATCGCAACGCCGCGCCGGGCACGCGCAGGCTGCTGACGGCCTCGCCGCTCCGCGGGGTCGCGTCAACGACGCTGCCGAACGACCGACTCTCCACGCGCGACTCCGCGAGCGATCGCCTGTCATCCCCCATCGGCACCAGCGCGAGCACCCCGAACGATCGCGCCGCCTCGGCCCTGAACTACCGCGTGCCTTCGTCGAGCACCTCGTACTCCAGCGCCGTCGAACCGATCCGCAGCAACCTTGAGGCCCGGCGGTTCTCCAGCGCCGTCGGTGCGCCGACCAACACGCCCGCAACCGACCCGGCGGGCACCCCGGCAGCAGGCCCGGGCAGCACGCCCGTTGGGGGCGACTCACGCCGGGCCGAGGGTCCCGCACGGCCGCGCATCGGCTCGCCAGAGGAGGAGCGTCAGTGGCGTGAGGAACTCTCTCGCCTGCGCGAGCGTCTCTCACGCGAAGGTGCAGACGATCTCTCGCCCCGCGATCAGCGCGACGCCGCACGGCTGCCCTGGCGCGATTCCCTCACGCGCGCCGACACCCGCCCCGACGCGCCCGCGGCACCCGACGCCGGTCGCCGGCTCTCGCTGGCCGAACGCGAGTCGCCCGGGACCAGCGCCGTTGAGCGCGCCCGCGAACGGTCCGAGGCGGCACGGCGAGAAAGCTCGCTCACGCCGCCGATCCTCAGCATCTCGGCTATCGCCGACAGCGAACTGCTGATGAAGGCCCTCGAAGAGGCCGTGGCCCGCGGCCCACGGCTGGAACGCCTGCTCCCGCCGGGCATCAGCGATCAGGAGGCGTTCGTACGCCTGACATCGCAGGGCCAGGCGGACCTGGCGCAGCAGCGGTACTTCGACGCCGAGGGCTCGTTCTCCCGGGCGCTCGGGCTGGACGGTGTCGAGCCCGGCGCGACGGCGATGGCCCGCGTGGGGCTGGCGCACGCGCAGCTGGGCGCGGAACTGTTCCTCAGCGCCGCGGGCAACATCGAGCTGCTGCTGCGCGAGCACCCGGAACTGGCTGGCACGCGCTATGCGCCCGAGGCGTTCGTGCCGGCGCAACGCGCGGGCGAACTGGCAACGACGCTGGCGCGAGAGATCCGCATGGGCGTGGCCTCGCGCCAAGCGGGGCTGCTGCTGGCGTACATCGGCTTCCAGGCCGGCAACGCCGAGTGGCGCACCGCAGGGCTCTCGGCGATGGCCACCGCGACCGACCCGCGTCGCTCGCAGGACGCGGCGCTGTACGAACTGGTCCGGCGCGTGTGGTCGGCCCCCGGCGCGACGCCGGGAAATGCGCCCGCCACGCTCCCCACTGCCCCCGCAACCACGCCGGCACCCACTCCGGCCCCCGCCCCGGCACCCGCAGCCCCGTAACCGACCCGACGTGAAACGACGCGCACACCCGCTCCCGCGATTGCTCGCACGCGTCGGGCGACGCGCCGGCCGTCTGTCGCGCGTGCTCAGCGTCATTCACTGGCGATCGCTCGCGCGCCTCGCACGCCTGCGGCTGAACACCACCTCACGCCGCATCGCCGCGGCGATGATCGCTCTGGCGGGACTCACCGCACTGATCGTCACGCTGGGCTTGTGGCTCAGCGGCCGAAACCCGTCGTGGTGGCGGCCGCTCGCGATGGGCGACCCCGCGCTGCTGGCCACCGCCGACGCGGTGGAGAACGGCGTGACGACGCTGATCAACGAGCTTCGCCCGGGAGACTCTCCCGCGGCACGTGGCGCACCGTGGAGCATGACCCTCGACGATGAATCCGCGAGCGCGTGGCTGGCGACGAAGCTGCCGCGATGGGTGCTCTCGCGTGCCGACCTGGCGCGGTGGCCGCCGGAGGTCCGGCTGGTGCAGGCGCGCTTTTCTCCCGGGCGCATCATCCTCGCGGCCCGCGTTGTGCAAGGCCGCCACGACGACATTCTCTCGATCACGCTGGCCCCTCGCATCGACGCGGACGGCTCGCTCTGGCTGGAGGCCACGAGCGTGAGCATCGGCTCGCTGCCGCTGCCCGCGGGGCTGGCGCTGCGCTCGGGCGACGCGTCGGAGACACCGGGCATCCTCGACGCCCGCAACGCCGTGCCCGATGAACTGCGCTCGCGCCGGGAGGCGACACCGATCCTCGCGGCCCTCCGCGGCGAGCGCCCGCTGGCGGCGCTCGCGCCGCTGCGACTGCCAGACGGGCGCAGGATCAGAGTTGTGAACCTCGAGCCTCAGGAGGGCCGGCTGGTCATCACCTGCATCACCACCGATGCCGATCGTTGAGCATCACGCCCCGCCGGTCGCAAGACGCCAACCCTCCATCGCGTTGCCCACCGCGACGATCGTCATCTCCTCGCGCCAGCGACGCTCGGCGCTGCCCATGTGCGGCGTCATCACAACGTTGTCGAGCGTCAGCAGGTCCGGATGCACCGCGGGCTCGCGCTCGAAGACGTCAAGTCCGGCACCCCAGATTCGCCCCTGGCGCAGGACCGATGCGAGCGCCGCCTCGTCGATCACCGCGCCGCGCGCGGTGTTGACGAGAATCGCCTCGGGCCTGAGCAGCGACAGACGGCGAGCGTCGATCAACCCGCGGGTCTCGGGCGTCAGCGGCGTGTGCACGCTGACAACATCCGCGCAGGCCAGGCCCTCGTCGAGTTCCACCCGGCGTGCCGCGACCGGCGCGATCTCGAAGTTGAGTTTGCGCGACCGAGACGTGTACGCGATGCGCATCCCGAACGCCAGCGCCCGCTGGGCCACCGCGTAGCCGATGCGTCCCGCGCCGACGATCAGCAGTTCGCGCCCGCACAGGTCCATGCCCATCCAGCCGGTGGGGAACGTGTTGCCGTCGCGAGAGAACCGCCCGCTGCGCACGTACGCGTCGGCCTGCACGATCCGTCGCGAGCACGCGAGGATCAGCCCCATCGCCAGGTTCGCGGTCCCCTCGGTGACAACATCCGGCGTGCTCCGCACCAGCACCCCGCGACGCTGGCACGCGGCAAAGTCGATGTTGTCCGTGCCCACCGCGAAGTTGCACACGCAGCGAAGACGCGGGCCGGCCGCGTCAAGGAACTCATCGTCAACGCGGTCGGTGAACATCGTCACGATCGCGTCGGCCCCGCGCACGAACGCCAGCAGCTCCGCGCGTCCCAGAGGCGAAAGGCCCGACGACATCCGCACGTTCACGCGTCGCGGGCCGACCATCGGGACCGTCGGCGCAACGCCGACCTCGCTCCCGCGCACCGGAACCACACCCGTGATGGCCAAGTCCAACGCTGCCTCGCTCATGCACTGATCCTACTCGGTCACGCGCGGGCGCTGCTGGTCCAACACGACGATCTTCGACTGATCCGGGGCCTGCGCGACGCCGTCGCTCACGCGGACCTCGTCGAAGGACAGGCGGTATTCCGTCTGCCACACGGGGTATCGCTCGCGGACCTCGAACACGTGGAAGTCCTCTTCACGCAAGGCGTTGGCGCTGACAACATACGCCGAGAGCGCGGCGACCCAGCGGTTGATGCCATCGCTGCCGAAGCCGAAACGCCTTGCGGGATGATCTCGCTCGCGCGCGTGCTCTCGAAGAACGCTCGACTCGTCGAGCAGCCGAACCATCGGCGTCTCGGGGAATCGCTCGTACCAGCACTCATCGGGCGCGCCCGCGGGGCTGTCTCCCGGCAGCGCGGCCATCGAATACACACCCGCGACCGCCCGCGTGCTGGCCAGCAGCGACCGGTGCACGTACACACGATTGACCAGTTGACGCGTCGGCTGCACGATCCGCACCGCCGACGACAGACGCGCCTCGCGGTGCGTCAGTGGGCTCAGGGGCGAGTCGCTGCGGAACATCACCGTCACGTCCAGGCCGCTGTGCCCGCGCAGGGGCGAGCCCTCGGTGTCGGCCACCAGCAGCGTCCGCGCGTGCCCGCTGGGAAGTTTCACCGTCCGGACCGCCGTGCTGCTGAATCGGTCGATCAACGCGTGTGTCGGAACATCCGCCGACGACCCCTCGCCACGCAGTGTGCGGTGCTCCTGGGATCCGGACAGGATGAACGGCACGATCGGCCGCGCCGATCGCTCGCGGTGAATGCCCCGCAAACTCGAGATCACCGACACCCGCACGCGGTCCGGCTCTGCCGGCGAGGGCCACAGAACCGCCACCGCGGCCTTGAGTTCCACCTCCTCGCCCGTCAGCCGCTTGCTCGCGCCAAAGAGCGATCGCCGCTGCTCCTCGCTGCGCTTGCGGCTCAGCCCGTCATCGCCCGATGCCGGGGCGTCATCGCCGCCATCGGCCGACACTCCCCGGCTGCGCATCGACGCGATCAGGTCCACCATCCCGCGCTGGCTGACCTCGTGCTGATCAAGCGCACGCTGGAACTGGTCCACCGCCGCCCGCGCCGCTTCGATCGTCTCGGCGTTGAGCCCCCGAGCGTCGCAGTTGCTCAGATACTGGCGGAGCGCACGAACGCCGGGGAACCGGATGAACGCCGACAAGCCCCCATCGCTTTGCTGCACCCCCTCGACCACACGCTGGCACGTCGCCTTGTGCACACCCAGCCAGCGCGCCATCCCGCTGATGCCGCGGGCCTCCGCAGGCATGGAGGCGATCACCTGACCGATCGTGGATACCAGGCGATCACCAACACGGGTGAGATGGATAAGTTCTTCTTCGCTCATCAGACCTTCTCGTTCCTGCCCCCCCTCTCGGCCCGAACCGATCCGTGCTCCGCGGGCCCTTGCCCAGATTCACATCTCCATCTCCGCCTTCGGCCGCCACCGGCCGAAGTGCCGTGCCCGCGCTCGTACTGTCAGTATTCAATCCAATTGTGTCCGATACATCCCGCCAGATGGGCGGATTTTTGAAGCCGGATGGACAATAGTCACAAGGTCCGACGATCGGCAGGAGTATGGGCGTTCTCGGACTTTCAGATCCCGATTCGTTGCCCAAAACCTTCGGTGAGGCGTTGTTCTGTACGCAGAAGAGCCGGGAGCGGCCCAGAGAAAGTCCGGGCCATCGCCGAACGGGCACGAAGTAGCATCCATTCTCGGTGACGACGGCTCTCAAGCGCGGCTTGAGATGATTCAGTAAAAGTGGCCAATGACTTGTCGCCGTGATTGTTTGTGCAAACAATTTCGGGGTCGGCTTTCACTCAGATAGAGGCTCTGGTACCCTTCTTTCATCGACCTTACGATCCGACGCCTCGATGCCATCCAGAGTCCCCCCACAATTCGAGGAGCATCTCACAAGGGCGTTTCGCGACCTGAGTCGCGCGCTGGATGAGACCATCGCGGCGACGGGCGTCCGCGCTGCGATGCCGCAGGATGTCGCTCGAAGGCTGAAAATCAGCCGGAACCTGACGTGGAAGGTCTCCAAACTCGTGTCGGGCACCGATCCCTACTCCGCCCTGCAGCACCTGCCGGGGGAAGAGGGGATCGAGATTCTCCTCCGGGCATCCGCCGCGGCGGGAGTCTCGGGCGTGATGCTCGAGCAGGTCCGACAGGCCCAGCGGGCGCTGATGGAGGTCATCGGGCTTCACGCGGGCGATCGCGCGACGTTCGACCTGATGCTCGACGGGATGGGCGGGGCCAACTCGGGCGAGCGCCTCGACGCGAGCCGGAAGCTCGCCTTCCGCGGCAACTCGGGCATCTGGGGCATTCAGGCCCGGGCGCGGATGAACACGTTCTTCCTCGCGCCCAGCGCGACCAACCCCGACATGCTCGAGTACATGCTCGTCAGCGGGCTGCTGGACCTGCGTCGGCTGCGGGCCAATGTCTCATGGCCGTTGTTCCGCCCGCGGTACTTCTCGACCGACGGGCTGCCATGGACGCGCGGGCCGTCCACGGGGGAGAGGGGCGGCGAGAAGAGTGGTGAGACAGGTAGTGAGCAGGGGAGCACGCGCGCCAACGAGAAGTCTGGTCGGACGGCGATCGAGACCGACCTCAACCGAGGGTTTCAGATTCTGCCGGAGTTCTGCACGCCCGATGAGCCGCCGATTGCGATCCACCATGATCAGTCGGGCATGGTCTGCATGTTGGAGGAAGGGCCGATCGGCAACGGCGGGGCGACGACGTGCTACTTCGGCGAGTTGATCCGCAACGCCGCGCCGCGGTTCGCGGTGGAGGGCTCGCGATTCGCGGAGTTGTTCGCGCAGATCATGCTGCCGGTCGAGACGCTGCAGATCGACCTGATCGTGCACAAGAGTTTCGAATGGGGCCTTCAGCCGCGGGTCGAGATGCGTGGACGGATCGAGATCGAGGGCTTTCAGACGCCGCCGATCATTCCGATCGCCGACCAGCCGCATCGGCTGGCGGGTCGGCCGCCGGTGTTGCAGACGCCGCTGACGGACCGTTACGACGAGATCATCTCGAGCGTGATGGGGCGTGCGGGATGGGACCTGCGGGACTTCAACGCGGTGCGGCTGGTGGTGCCGTATCCGCCCATGCACACGATGACGGTGCTGCGCTGCCCGCTGCCGGAGCGGCCGGCGTCGGCATGAGGGCGCGAGCGGGTGGTCAAGGCTGAACGCGTACGACCGTGCCGACGCGGACTGAGCGTGCGAGGCGTGCGGCGTCCCAGTTGGCCAGGCGGAAGCAGCCGTGGCTGCCGGTTTTGCCGATGTCCTGCGGGCGGACGGTGCCGTGGAGCCCGTAACCGGGAAGGTCCAGGCCGATCCATGCAAGGCCCACGGGGTTGCGCGGGCCCGGCGCGATGCGCAGGCGGCGGTCGACGTTCGTGACCTCGGGCCACGAAGCGGGGTTGAAGGTGTAGTCGGGATCGGTCGCGATGACGCTGACGCGCAGTTCGCCCTCGGGGCGCTTCTCAACATCGCGGGCGATGGAGCAGTGCGTCATGAAGACCGGCACGCCGCTGGCGTCGTGACCAAGCACCAACTTCTCACTCAGCATGATCTCCAGCGACGCGATACGGGGCAGGGAGGCCTGACGATCAACACCCCAGCGGAACTCGGGGACGTTCGGCAACGTGACGGCGTCGCCCGCGACCAAGGCCGCGAGGTCCACGCCGGGGTTCAGCCACGCGAGCAGGTCTCGGCTGGCCCAGCCGCGTTCGCTGAGCAGATCGATGAGGTCCTCGTATCCGGAGAGTTCGAGCAGGGCGCGTTCGTTCCAATCCTGCGGGATCGGGCCGGTGATCATGGCCAGGTCGCGCTCGGTGAGGGTGTAGCTCATCGTCCAGGCCCAGTCGGTCAGTTCCTGGCGGACTGTGCGCTGGGGGGCGGCGGCATCGGCGGACGTCGTGATACCGACGGTCGCCAGCAGGGCGTGCGCGGTAACGCGATCGAGTTCGCCCGTGACGCTCAGGCCGCGTGCGAGTTGGAAGTGTTCGATGGCCAGGCGGGTCTTGCGGCCGGGCTTGGCGTCGATCAGGCCGGGCGAGAACCCGGAGCGTGCAAGGAGCGCCTGCAGTCGTGCGGCGTGCTCGCGGTCATCGATCATCGCGGGCGCGGGTGCCGGTGCGGGTTGGGCGGGCGGCACAGGCTGGGCCTGCGTCGCCCCGGCGGGAATCCCCCGCAGCGCGACCAGCGCGAAAAGTGTCGCGAAGATCACCGGCACATATCGGCGATCCGGGACGGATTGGTCGGCGGCGACGCTCATGTCCTCTTCTATCGGCGATCGGTCGCTTCGTCGCACACGCGTCCGAAGCAGCGCCACGCGGTGCTCTCATCGAGGGCTTCCTTCATCGCGATCGCCTCGTCCTCGGGCATTCCCGGGCGGCGGCGGTGGACCGCGGCAAAGATCGAATCCTCCGGGTTTGCTCGGACGATCGGGGCGTCGCTGCCGAAGACCAGCCCCGCGCGGCCATCGCGGCGCGTGCCGATGACGCCGGGCTCGAGCCCGCTGGCCAGGAGCGAGCGGAGCGGGAGCACGCGCTCGATGCGGTGCGGGACGTATCGGCGCAGGGCCTCGATATCCGTCAGAAGGTGGCAGGGCTGCACGCTGGCGGTGACGCCCAACTCCACGAATCGCGGCACGTCCGTCGCGTCGAGCACTTCGAGGTGTTCGATGCGGACCGTGCCGCGGGCGGGGCGGACTCGCTGAACGCTGTCCAGCACCATGCGCACCGCGCCATCGCCGATGGCGTGCACCGCCAGTTGCAGATCGAGCGATTCGACGGTGCGCAGGGCCTCATCGATGAACACGGGTGCGACCATCGCGTGCCCGCGCGGCATATCGGGCCGGGGCTCGGCGTAGCGGTGGATCATCAGCGCTGTCCGGCTGCTGAGCGTGCCGTCGCTGAAGACCTTGCCGCCGGCAAGGCGGACGCGCGGGCTCTCCCACTGCTGCCGATGCTCAGCGACAGCGCGGACCTCGGCGACGTTGGGGTAGAGCGCCGCGCTCATGGCGAGTCTGCCCTCGCGGTCAAGCCGGCCCAGCATCGGGCCGAGCCACGGCTGGCTGTGCAGATCGTGAACCTCCGCGAACCCAAGCGAGCGCAGGTGCGCGAGCGCGGAGAGCACGAGGCGTTCACGCTCGCTCTCGGCGGGCTCCGGCGCTGCCTTCCATGCTGCGTACGCCGCGTCCTCCAGCAGCACGCCCGTCGCGTTGCCCTGCGCGTCGGTGCAGACCACGCCGTTGGTGCCCACGGCCATGCCCGCGCGCACGCCCGCCGCGGCCATCGCGGCGCTGCTGGCCATGGCGCAGTGATAATCGAAACTCATGATGACCACGCACGCGCCGTCGGCCGCGGCGTCGAGTTCCGCGAGCGCGGGCCAGCGGCCCTGGTCCCACGCCTCGACCCGCGCACCGAAGAGCCGGACCCATGTGCGCCCATCGGGTGCGACGCGAGCGCCGACGCACGCGCGACGCACGGTCTCGATCGCCTCGGCGACGGACGCGCAGCGATCCAGCGGCGTGAGTTCCAGCGACTGGCCCAGCGCGAAGATGTGCGCGTGCGCTTCGACGAGGTTGGTGCGCGAGGCCGTGCTCATGAGGCCCACCACAGGCGCCGGATGCCCAGCCGTCCGCGAACATCCACGCCCAGGGCATCGGCCCCGACCGCGACGACGCGCTCACCCGGCTCGCCGATCTGCTGCGCCAGCGAAGCAGGATCGGCGTTGAGCGTGCGCAGGCGAGCGAACTCGGCCTTGCCGTGCAGCGGGTTGCGGAGATCGAGTTCGTCGATATCGGCGACGATCGAGTGCTGGCGGACGCTCTCGATGCGACCGAAGGCCCACGCGACGCCGCCGGAGCCCTTGTGGCCCGGCGCGACCGCGGCGGGAGAGCCGTGATACGCGGACCAGCGGTCCATCAGATCGCCGTGCTCGCGCTCGTCGCAGGCATCGATGCTCAGTTCCAGCCGGAGCGCGTCGGCGTGCTCCTCGGGAACACAGAGCACGCCGCTGCCGCCATCGCGTGCGGGGTCCAGGTCGGCGACGGGACAGACAAAGACGATCGCGGGCGCGCCGGGATGGATGACGAATCGAATGGGCGCAGCGCGGGTGCCGCCGCCCAGATCATCGACGATCAGCGTGCCGAGGCGGTGGCTGAGGAGTTCAACGAGCAGGCGCGCGTGGGGCTCATCGGGCTCGGGGCGCGGCCCGAACGCCGCGAGGGTGCCGCCGGGCACTGATCCTGCTCCCCCGGCGGGCGGCAGCGGCGGGACGGGCGAAGAGGGTGGCGTTCCGCTCATCGCCCCATCGCCTCGCGCTTGCGCCGGATGAAGCCCAGGTGGTGCTCGAGGTGGTCGACGTACATGCGGACCATCTGTGCGAGGGTGACGGTGCCGCGCTGGTTGTGCACGCCGGTGCGGGCGAAGGCACTCTCGGGCAGGCGCGCCAGGATCTGCGCGGTGTGCTGGCGGTTGAGACGGAAGACTTCGCAGACGATCGCCGTGTCCAGTTCGTGATAGTGCAGTTCGCGCACGAACGCGGACTCGTCATAGGCGATGAGCAGCGGCTTGTCCTCCGACGCGATTCGGCACATGCGGTGCGTCGCGGCCAGGTCCGAGTGCCAGAGGTGGACGATGTTCTGCTGGATGCTCCAGGTGCCCAGGTCCGTCGCGGGCGAGGCGAGCGCGGCGGGCCGGGGCGTGGGCAGACGGAGCATGTCCTCACGCGAGAGGCCCTCGATGGCCTTGTGCAACGCGTCGGCGCCCGCGAGATAACCGGCAAGGTCGGGGTTCATGCGGGGAGGATATGTGGCCTTGGCGTGCCAGTGGGCCGCCGGCGATCAGGTTGAGGCGCTCGATCAACGACGCTTGCCGGCCGCTTTGGCTGGCCGGGCCGAACCGCGGGCCGACCGCTGGCTTGACTTTGCCGACGTACCGCGACGGGCCTTGGAATCCTCCCGCGCGATGATGCGTTCGATCTGAAGAAACGCCTGGTGCTGGAGCACCGCGCGGCGGATCGCTCTGCCCACGGCTTCATCGAGGCGCTCGCCGGTGATCATGATCCGCGTGATCTCGTCGCTACTCAGCGGCTTGGGCTTTCGCGTTGCCAAGGTGGATTCTCCAGAGGTCGGGAATGCTCACAGTCATCGGCTCATTCGCTCCGCCTTGCGCGACAAGAACGTGCCGGGAACCGGAGTTGTCGAAGACTCGCCACGTCGCCGCCAGGGGTGAATAGAGATTGAGAAAGTTCGACGCCGAACGACGGAACCGCCGCTGAACAACATCTCGCGGCACGTGATGACCGCCCAAGGCCACGCGTTGGGCCACCCGCTGAACGGCCAACTTCGGCGATCGCAGCATCACGTAGACGACATGAACCCGATAGCCGTCGGCGACACGATCGCGGAGCCATGGCGCAGAAGTCCGACTCGACAAAGTGCTCTCGAACGCGAAAGACGTCCGCCCCTTGGCCAGGTCATCCAGACGGGAGAGCATGAGCCTCCCCGCGGCGAACGCCGCCCCGTCGGGCGCAAAACCGGCGAGCCCCGCGGCGATCGAGTCGGCGTTGACGAACTCCGTGATTCCGAACACGCTCAGGATCGTCTCGCGCGCGATGGTGGTCTTTCCCGCTCCGTTCGGGCCGGCGATAACGATGATGCTCGGGCTGTCGCTCATTGCTCCCAGCCTCACTCCTCGCCCTGATCCAGCACCGCCATGAACGCCTCCTGCGGGATGTCCACGCGGCCGACGTTCTTCATCTTCTTCTTGCCTTCCTTCTGCTTCTCGAGCAGCTTGCGCTTGCGGCTCACGTCGCCGCCGTAGCACTTGGCCGTCACGTCCTTGCGGAAGGCCTTGATTGTCTCGCGCGCGATGATCTTGCCGCCGATGGCCGCCTGCAGCGGAATCTCGAACTGGTGGCGGTCGATCTGCTTGGCGAGTTTCTTCAGCAGCAGGCGGCCGCGATACTCGGCGTTCTGGCGGTGGCAGATCATGCTCAGCGCCTCAACCGGCTCGGCGTTGATGAGGATGTCGACCTTCACCAGGTTCTCGATGCGGAACTCGGCGATCTCGTAATCCATCGTGCCGTAGCCGCTGGTGATGGCCTTGAGTTTGTCGTAGAAGTCGTAGATCAGTTCGGCCAGGGGCACCTCGAAGGTCACCATCTGGCGGTTCTCGCCGACGACCTGCTGGCTCTTGAACACGCCGCGGCGTTCGGTGCAGAGCTTGAGCACATCGCCGATGTTCGTATTGGGGCAGATGATCTCGACCTTGCAGATCGGCTCGAGGATCTGCTCGTAGGTCCCGCCCTTCGGCAGTTCGGCGGGGTTGTGCACGTCCAAGGTCGTGCCGTCGTGCATCTTTACGCGGTACGTGACGGTCGGCGCGGTCTGCACGACCTGCGTGTTGAACTCGCGCTCCAGGCGCTCCTGGATGATCTCCATGTGCAGCAGGCCCAGGAAGCCGCAGCGGAAGCCGAAGCCCAGGGCTTCGCTGTGCACGGGCACGAAGGTGAAACTGCTGTCGTTGAGGCTGAGCTTCTCGACGGCCTCGCGGAGGTTCTCGAAGTCGCCGCCCTTTGCGTCCTCGCTGGTGGCGGGGTAGAAGTCGCAGAAGACCATCTGCACCGGCGGCTTGTAGCCCTCGAGCGCTTCCTTCGCCGGGTCGTTCTCGAGGGTGATGGTGTCACCGATGCGCACGTCGGCCAGCGATCGGATCGCGGCGACGATGTAGCAGGCCTCGCCCACACCGGCCTGGCCGACGCGGACGGGCTTGGGGACGCGCTTGCCGATGTCGGTGATCTGGAAACTGCGTCCGGTGCCCATCATGCGGATCTTGTCGCCGACCTTGATCGCCGGGGCGTTCTCGGGGCCGTCCATGACGCGGGCGTAGACCACCACGCCACGGTAGTCGTCGTACTGCGCATCGAAGATGAGCGCGCGGGTCTGCTTCATGAGGGGCTTGCGGGGGGCGGGGAACTTCTCGCAGATCGACGCGAGCAGTTCGGGGATGCCCTGGCCGGTCTTGGCCGAGACGAGGATGCAGTCCTCCGCGGGCAGGCCCAGGACCTGCTCGACCTCCATCGCGACTTCCTCTGCGCGGGCGCTGGGCAGGTCGATCTTGTTGATCACCGGGATGATCGTCAGGTTCTCGTTGATGGCCAGGTACGCGTTGACGACGGTCTGGGCCTGCACGCCCTGCGTGGCGTCGACGACGAGGATCGCGCCCTCGCAGGCCTTGAGCGCTCGGCTGACTTCGTAGTTGAAGTCCACGTGCCCCGGCGTATCGATGAAGTTGAGCATGAACAGCGACGAGTCGTCGCGCTGGCCCAGCGCCGCCTCGCCGCCCTCGGGTGCGCCGGCGTCGTTCTCCTCCAGCGAGTCGGCCTTCTGGCCCATGACGTGGTGGTGCATCACGGTGACGGCGGAGGCCTTGATGGTGATGCCGCGCTCGCGCTCGATGTCCATGTCGTCGAGCAGCTGCGCGCGGGCCTCTCGTGCCGAGACGGCTTTGGTGGCCTGCATGAGCCGATCGGCCAGCGTGCTCTTGCCGTGGTCGATGTGCGCGATGATCGAAAAGTTCCGGATCTGCATGGGTATTGACGCCGACGATCGCCAGAGCCGCCGGCCGGGGAGGACGGCGACATCTGAGCGGAGGATGAGGCGATCGGGCGATGACCGCGCCGGGCTCGCGGGGTGTTCCCCCGCTCGGCCCCGACGCCGCCTTCCCGACGCGCTGAAGGTGAGCCGCGAAGTGTAGGAGCCCCGACCGCGAGGCCCAAAAAAGCGGACGCCCCGGGGCAAGCCGGGGCGTCCATGGCTCTCAGGATTCTGATACATCAAACCCGATCAGGGGGTCGGGCAGCCGACGAAGAAGGCTGAGAAGAAGAGGGTGAAGTCGCCGTTGTCGACCGCGCCGTCCGCGCCCGGGTCGCCGTCGGTGTTGGCGATGTCAGCCGCCAGACGCAGGGGATCGCCCTCGGGCAGGAAGAAGGCGGTGAAGAAGAGGGTGAAGTCGCCGTTGTCGATGGCGTTGTCCGCACCCGGATCACCGTCGGTGTTGGCGATGTCCGCCGGGCCGCAGTCGGGCGTCGTGCTGCCGACGTTCACGCGGACCCAGACGATGTCATACGCGCCGGCCTTGGTCAGGGCGGCGGTCTGGATCGCGGCGGAGGCGTCGGTCAACCGCAGGGGGAGAGCAACAGCCCCGAGCTCGCTCGTGTTGGCCGAGATGCCCGCGAACTGCGTGAGCTCGCCGCTGCGGAAACCATCATCCAATGAGGCGGTCTGGCTGTTGGTGGTGCGGAAGTTGGAGACGCCGACGAAGTAGGTGCCAGCAGTGAAGTCACGGGTCAGCGAGGCGGCGAGCGACGTGCCGGGGGCCGGCTCGTCTTCGTTGATGAAGTCGGCGATCTCATTGAAGTTGCTGTCCAGGACGATGATGCCCGTGTCCGTGGTGGCGGGGAGGGTCGTCAGGTTCAGGGTGCCCGGCGCAACCGCCGTGAAGGGCTCCTCGATCGTGACGGACTCAGTGGCGAGCGTGATGGTGTAGGGGGAGGTCGTTGAGGCGTCGCCGATGACGACGATTCGGACGCTCGTGGGAGCGTTGCCCGAGGCGTACCACTGCAGCGTGCCGGGCAGCGTCGTTGAGGTGCTCGCGAGGAAGAACTCCGTACCGTTGCGGATGCCCGCGGTCTGACGGTCGAACACAAGGCCCATGACCTGGCCCGGGGTCGCCGACGAGATCGTCGCGCGGTACCGGAGCAGGCCGTTGGGAGCGGGGAGGTTGAGCAGGAAGCGGTCGCTGCTCTGATCCGTATCGCAGGAGCTGTCCGCATCGCCGGTGGTCACGCCGATCACGCCGCCGCCGGGGCCGACGCTGGCGACGGTCTCATCCGCCGGAAAGCTGTTGGGCTCGGCGTCCTCGTTGACGAAGCCCGCGGGAGCCGGGGGCAGGGTCGTTGCGGGGGGCAGGGGCGTGAAGGCCGTCGAGAGCTGGACCTGGTCCAGCGGAGCGGCCGGCTCATCAGCCAGGAAGTAGTTGCCGATCACGACGTAGTAGGTCGAACCGGGGTTGAGGACGGTCGTGATGCTGCTCTGCGAGGCGCACGACTCATCGTTGAACGCGACGAGCGTGAGCGCGCCGCTGCAGCCTGTGGGCGCCTCGACAACGCTCATGACGGTGTCGATCACCGAGGTGCCGGTGTCCGCCGAGCAGACCGAGAAGGTCCACTCGCCGCACTCGGTCGGGACGACCTTGTAGAACACCGCGTTGGAACCCTGCGGGACGCCGAAGAACGGGTCAACAGGGAAGAAGCCGCTGAGGAAGGGCTCGGCCTGGGTCAGGCTGACCGGGGTGGTCAGGCTGGGGAACGGGCCGGCGGACAGGTCGATCGCGCCCTCGCAGCGGGCGTTGGACAGGTAGATGGTCAGGTCGACGTTCGACGTGCTCGTGCGGGCGTCGCTGGCCGTGACGGTGAAGGGGATGTTGTACACGCCGGGGAGCGTGCCCGCGGGGATCGCGGTGGACGGAGCGTTGAAGGTCAGGTTGTCGCCCGAGTCGGTCAGGGTGATCAGCGCGCCGCCGGGCAGCCCGGAGAAGTCGGCCGTGACGCTGTGACCGGAGGTCGTGGTGTTGGTACCGGGGGTCACCGTGGCGGAAATCAGCACGGTGTCGCCGGCGTAGCCCTCGGGCGGATTGATCACGCCCGCGACGATCGGGGGTGTCGGGACCACGCTGGCGGCGACGGTGAACTGAACGAATGAGGTCGTGTACCCGCCGGACAGAGGCACGGGGACCGAGAAGGTCTGACCCAATGATGCGTTCTGGAACTGAACCGTGTTCGTGATGGCCGTCGCGGCCGAGGACCGATTCACGATGACGTTCGGGAAGTCCATCCGGACCTCAGCGAACGCGTCGTCGGTCGAAATGACTTGGTTATTGGAAAGGTACCAGCGGCTATAGGCCAAGAAGTACGTGCCGGGGGCGTAGGTCCGCGTAAACGCGGCGCTGAGGCCGTTGCTGCCCGGGATGGGGAACGGATCCTCGTTGCCGAAGCCCGCGATGGCGTTGAAGTTCGAGTCGTACACCCACATGGTGCTGTCGAAGTTCGAGCCGGTGATGTCGCTGATACGGATCGAGCCCGCGGAAATCGTGGTCGGTGCCACGATGGGCGTCACCGCCACCGGAGCCAGAAGCGTGGCGGTGTACGTGCCGGTGGCGGTCGTCGTACCCGTCACGCTGACGTACAGCTCTTCGCCCTTGCCGAAGCCGAACCACTGAAGGGAGCGGGCCGGAATGTCGCCAATCGCGGCGGCAGAGGCGGTCTGAATCACAACATCCGTCCCGAGATTGAGCGAACCAGCAACGCCGCTGCCGCCGGTCTGTGTCAAGCCGCGGACCGTGAACGTATAGCCCGCGGCGGGGGTGAGTTGCAGGCGATTGCGATAGATGCCGGGGGCCGCGGTCGGCATCTTGATGCGGAAGTAGTCCGCACTGCCGATGCCCGCCACGGTGGTGCTCGTACCTGTCGAAACACCAGTGAACGCCGGACCGGGGCCGGCCAGCGTGACCAGCGTTGCAGTACCCTTGTTGTTGTTGGGCTCAACCTCGGGCGTCTGAGCCATCGCGCTCAGCGGCGCGATCGCGGCGGCCATCGCCGCCATGATTGTCATTTTCCGATCCCAATTCATGCGAAACCTCCAGTAAAAATCTGCGCCGCGGGTCTTCCCGCGGCACGCCACACCACACCTCACGAGTTCGTTCAGACCACACCGTCAACACGAACCAGAGCGCCGGGCATTGCCCAAGAAAATGGACACCGCCCCGAGCACTGACCCTTAAGCATACTCGAATCTGCACACTCGGCAAGGGTTCTGTGCGGAATGGATGCTCCAACGAAGCCGCTCGACCCTTGCCTCATGCCTCAGAGCATCACCTTATCCGGGCACTGGAGACCGACCCGTGCGGGATCTCCCGAGGGTTGATGCGCACGCGACTCATCCGCGTCGGGCGACATCAAGAACCTCATCCCCCGCAGCCGGCGAAGAACCAGAAGAAGAACGCGCTGAAGTCGCCATTGTCGACCGCGCCGTCCGGCCCGCCGCCATCGAGGCGCGTGAGCCCATCGGTATCGGCGATATCGGACGTGAGGCGATCCGGATCGCCCTCGAGCGCGAAGAACGCGATGAAGAAGCGTGAGAAGTCGCCGTTGTCGACCTGGCCGTCGGGTTGGCCGTCGCCATCGGTGTTGCCGATGTCCGCGGGGGAGCATCCGTCGCCCGGCCCGGCGCTGGGATCGACGGTCACGCGGACGAAGGCGACTTCGTTTCCCGGCCCAAGGGTCAGGCTCACCCGATCCGCCGGGCGATCGCCCACGCCCAGCACCAGCGAGGTCGTGGCGATCGGGTCCGGGCCCTGTGCCGGGACCAGCACCGCGTCATTGAGCGTCATCACGCCGTCGCGCCGTCCCTCGTCGAAGGGAGCGACATCGCCGTGCGCGAGCCCGCCTCGGCTCACGGCGACGATGTACTGCCCAGGCCCGACCTCGCGCAGCAGTTGGCTCGATCCGTCGGACGTGCCGGTCGCGTCCTCGTTGGTCCAGCCAGCGATCAGGTATCCATCGATGTTCAGCACCGCCAACGCCGCGTCAACCCCGGCTGTCGCCCCGTCCGGCGCAAGCGTGCGCAGGCGCAGCGATCCCGGCGCGACCGTCGGGCCATCAAGGATGCTCGCGGCCACAACCTCCGCACCGACTCGATAGAGCTCATCGTCACTGCTCAGCCCCGTGCCCGGACCATCCAACGGCCCGCTCACGCCGAGATCCATCGCGCCGCCGCCGAAACGCCCCAGGGCGTACCACACGACGCTGGTTCCCGTGCTGAGCGTTGCGGGTTCGGCACTCTGAAAGCCATCGACCCGCGCGGCGCCGAGCAGCCGGAGCACCTGCGGCCCGGCGGATGTTCGTGATGCGCGGACCCTGACGATCGGCGCGATCGCGGCGACCTGTACGCGGAAGCGATCGAGGGTGGTCGGGCCGGCGCAGGGGCCCTCATCCGCGCCGGCGGCTCTGCCGATCACGCCACCGCCGGGAGCAAGGAACACGCCGTTGGCGTTTGACGCCATGCCGTTGGGCTCCCACTCGCTCCAATCGCCCGGTCCGGGCTCGGGCAGTTCCTGCGGCGTGCCGTCAGCGGCGAAGTCCACGCGCAGGCCAACGCCCGAGGCGAGCGCGGGCGTTGGCGTGCCATCGGGAACGAACGCGACGATGCTGTACTCGCGGCCGGGCTCGAGCGCGACGCGGACCGCGCCGTGGCCCGGGCAGTTGGCATCCTGCGGATGCCACGATGGGTCGAATTGGGCGACGAGCCGCCCCGGCGCGTCGCAACCCAGGACATGCGCCAGTACGCGCAGGCCGACGGACGGCAGTTGTGTTCCGGCCAGACTCGGACAGGTTCGCAGCGTCCATGTGCCGCAGGAAGCCACGGCGAGGCGTTGCCACAACTGGCGCTCGGCACCGGGCGGAACATCGGCCATGCTGCCCATGGGAATGACGGTGCCGGTTCCGTCGGCGATGGACCCGCCGTCGATCACGCCCGCACCGACGCACCGCGAGCGGACGTCGGCGACATTCAGCACCGCGGACGCGGAGCCAGTTCGCCACGGGGACGCCAGTTCGCGGACGACCAGCCCGATGGTGCGCGTGCCGGGGGTCTGGCCCTGCGGCACGACGACCCCGACGGGCAGGTCGAAGGTCACGCCGTCGGCACGCGGGACCATATCTATCAGCCCGAGCCCGACGGACGCGAAGTCCGCGACTACGCCGAAGGCCCCGCTGCTGGCGGGCGATGCACCGGGTGTCACGCGCACACTCAGCGTCGCGTCCTGAGCCGCCGGCACGGGCACCGCCCACGCCGAGCCGACCTGCGCGACACTCGGCGGCACAGAGACCTCTCCGCCGACGGCCAGCCGGGCGAAGCCCACTTCGAACGCGCCGGAGATGCCGATCGGGACCGATCGCACGCCGCCGGCGTGCGTGATTTCGAGCGTCAGTTCGCCGCCCGCGCCCCAGCCGGGCCCGGGCGCGCCCGTCCCGCCGACGATCGTGCGCGCAAAGTCCAGCCGGGCGTTGGTGGCGACGAAGGCGTCATCGGCGGCGCCCGGCGTGGCGACACGCAGCGGTCCCGGGCTGATCGCGATGATGTACTGACCCGCCGAGAACGTGCGCAGGAGCGATGCGAGCCTGGGTGAGTCGGTCGGCACGGGCCACGGATCATCGTTGCCCATGCTGGCGATCGCCTGGCCCGAGGCGTCCAGCACCCAGACCGCGGTGTCGGAGATCTGCGTCGCGGCGCCCGGGACCACACGCAGCCGAACACTGCCCGGAGCGACCGTGCCCGCATCGGCGATGATGACGGGATCGCGTCGCAGCGCCAGCGCGTATGTGCCCGCGGTCGCTGCGCCGCCGGCGGCCTGCACGTACACCTCGCTGCTCCCGCCGACGCCGAACCACTGAACGGTGCGTGCCGGCAGCGTGCCGACTCCGGAGGACAGGGCCGTCTGGGCCGCACGGTCGCTGGTGGTGATTACCCCGGGCCCGCCGCTCCCGCCGGTCTGGTTCAGCCCACGGATCGACACAGTGATCGCTGGCCCCGAGACGGGCTCGAGGCGGTAGCGATACACCGCGCCGGCCTCGGCTCCGCCGCTCCCGATAGTGCGCACCCGGAAAAGATCCAACGACGCCGAACCGGGGCTGATGCTCCCGCCCGTGCTCGAGCCGCGGAGTTCATCTCCCGGCGACATCGCCGCGATGAGCGTCGCCGACGTGCGCGACTCGTTCGGCTCGGCCTCAAACGTCACGACCTGTGCACCGGCCGAACCGACGACCAACCCGACCGCCGCGGCGGGCACAACCGCGCCCCAGCGCCTCGGCGACGAGATCCGATTGACACGCCGACTGATCATGGCAAAGAGCCTACCGAGCCGGGCTGTCATCCCGGCAGACGAAGGGGCGATCCGCAGGCATCCCCCGCAAGCGACAGGCGGCTCACTTCCTGCAAACACAATCCAAACTTCAGGATATTGGCCGAACACGCGTCGATCGGCACTGATTGTGCTGACATCGTCCGTGATCCTTGGGGCCCGCTCCGCGCCGATTTAGTCTCGGGATCTGGCGCGCCCGTTGCCCCTGTCCATTACAACCGGCGTGTGTTCTTGCCGGCCAGCCAGGAGACTCAGCATGCGGCCCGATCGCTTGACCACCCTTGCCCAGCAAGTTCTTGCCGACGCCCAGTCCGACGCCGCTCGGCGGGCCAGCCCCGAGGTGCTGCCGTTGCACATCCTCGGCGCACTGATCACCGACCAGGCCGGCCCGGCGGCGTCGCTGCTGCAGCGAGCCGGGGCGGACGTTTCGCGCGTGCGGCTGATGGTCGAGAGCGAACTCAAGCGCCTGCCGACGATCGCCGGTTCCGCACCCGCGGCGGGACGGTCGATCATGGACCTGCTGGCCCGGGCCGAGCAGGAGTCCTCGCGCATGGGCGACGCGTACGTCTCGGCCGAGCACCTTCTGCTGGCCCTGGCCGCGACCACCGGCGGGCCGAGCAGCCCATCGGAGATCCTCAAACTTTCCGGCGCGCGGAGCGAGACCATCGCCAGCGCGATCAAGCAGGTCCGCGCCGCCAGCGGCGTGACGAACCTCAACGACCAGAACGCCGAGGGCTCGTTCGAGGCGCTGAAGAAGTACGCCATCGACCTGACCGAGCGCGCCCAGCAGGGCAAGATCGACCCGGTGATCGGGCGCGACGACGAGATCCGCCGCTGCATGCAGGTGCTCGAACGCCGGACCAAGAACAACCCGGTGCTCATCGGCGAGCCTGGCGTGGGCAAGACCGCGATCGTCGAGGGGCTGGCCCTGCGCATCGTCAACGGCGACTGCCCGCAGAACATGCGTGACAAGCGCGTCATGGCACTGGATGTCGGCCAGCTGCTCGCGGGCGCCAAGTACCGCGGCGAGTTCGAGGAGCGGCTCAAGAGCGTTCTCCGCGAGGTGCAGGCCAGCAAGGGCGACATCATCCTGTTCATCGACGAACTGCACACGATCGTCGGCGCGGGCCAGGCCGAGGGCGCGGTGTCCGCCGGCAACCTGCTCAAGCCCGCGCTGGCCCGCGGCGAACTGCGCTGCATCGGCGCGACCACGCTCGACGAGTACCGCAAGCACATCGAGAAGGACCCGGCATTCGAGCGGCGCTTCCAGACCGTCTTCGTCGATCAGCCGAGCGTCGAAGAGACCGTCGCGATCCTTCGCGGGCTCAAGCCGCGCTACGAGGCACACCACGGCGTGCGCATCCTCGACGAGGCGATCCTCGCCGCGGCGCAACTGAGCAACCGCTACATCACCGAGCGATTCCTGCCCGACAAGGCGATCGACCTCATCGACGAGGCCGCCAGCAGGCTGCGCATTGAGAACGACAGCATCCCGACGGAACTGGACGAACTGCGCCGGCGCATCATGCAACTGGAAATCGAGCGGGAAGCGCTGAAGATCGAACTCTCCGGCGCATCGCCCGCTCGCGGCGACGGCGCCAAGCCCGCCGCGGCGGAACTGGCCCGCATCGAGCGCGAACTGGCCGATCTGCAGGAGCGCAACCGCACGCTGACGACGCGCTGGGACGAGGAGAAGAAGGACCTCTCCGCCGTCAAGAGTGTCAAGGCGCAGATCGACCGCAAGCACACCGAACTCGAACAGGCCCAGCGCCGTGGCGACCTGGAGACCGCCGCGCGCATCCGCTACGCGGACATCCGCGAATTGGAGAAGCAGTTGGCCGACGCCGAGCGCACTATGGATGACCGCCGCGCCCGCGGCGTGGCGCTGGTCAAGGAAGAAGTCGACAGCGAATCAATCTCGCGCGTGGTCAGCCAGTGGACGGGCATCCCGGTCACGCGGCTGGTCGAGGGCGAGCGCGAGAAGTTGCTGCGCATGGAGCAGGAACTCACGCGGCGCGTCGTGGGCCAGGACGAGGCGCTGCGGGCCGTGGCCGACGCGGTGCGGCGGGCGCGAGCGGGCCTGGGCGACCCCAACCGGCCCATCGGCAGCTTCCTGTTCCTGGGGCCGACGGGCGTGGGCAAGACCGAGACGTGCCGGGCGCTGGCGGAGTTCCTCTTCGACACGCCCGACGCGATGGTGCGCATCGACATGAGCGAGTACATGGAGAAGCACGCCGTCAGCCGGCTGATCGGCGCACCGCCCGGCTATGTCGGCTACGAGGAGGGCGGGGCGCTGACCGAAGCGGTGCGCCGCCGTCCGTACGCGGTGATCCTGCTCGACGAGATCGAGAAGGCTCACCCGGACGTGTTCAACATTCTGCTGCAGGTCCTCGACGACGGACGCCTGACCGACGGCCAGGGCCGGACGGTGGACTTCAAGAACGCGATCATCGTGATGACCAGCAACTTCGGCAGCACGATGATCCAGGAACTGGCCGCGAGCGGTGCGGAGGATTGGGAGGTCGATGCCGCGGTGCGCGACCTGCTGCGCCGCGGCGTGTCGGGCATGGCGGGCGATGCGATGAACCAGATCGGGCGGGCGCTCAAGGGCTCGGGCGGGCAGGTCAGCCCGAAGGTCATCGAGGCGCTCGTGCGGGCGCAGCAGACCATGCTCCAGGCCGCGGGCAACAGCGGCTCGACGTTCATGCGTCCGGAACTGCTCAACCGCATCGACGAAATCGTGGTCTTCCACCAACTCAAGCGCGAGCATCTGGCCAGCATTGTCGAGATCCAACTCGAGCGCCTGCGCAAGCGCCTGGGCGAACGGCAGATCGCCATCGTCCTCAGCGACGCCGCCCGCGCGCAACTGGCCGACGAGGGCTGGGACCCGGCCTTCGGAGCGCGTCCCCTGAAGCGCACGATCCAGCAGCGCATCGAGAACCCGCTGGCCTCGCGGATCCTTCAGGGCCAGTTCGCCCCGGGCGATACGGTGCGCGTGGACATGGACCGCGAGACGTACACGTTCACAAAGGGATGATCGGCGACGCGATACGGCAACGCCACTGATCAATGCGTTCGTACGCCCGCGGTGCTCCTTGGCGCTTTGATCCGTCCCGTGCGCCCCGGAGCCTTCGTGCTCTGTCCTCTGTGCGCACGAACCAAAGTCGCCGCCTAGCAACCCTGGAAGAAGTACGAGAAGAACGCGGAGAAGTCGCCGTTATCAACCGCGCCATCCGGACCGCCCGCTTCAAGTTCGGTCTCGCCGTCGGTGTTGGCGATGTCCGCGTTGAGATAGAGCGGGTCGCTCGGGTCGGCGAAGAATGCGCTGAAGAACAGCCCGAAGTCTCCATTGTCCACGGCGTTATCCGGGAACGGATCGCCGTCGGTGTTGGCGACATCCGCCGGATTGCAGGCGACAACGATCACCGCGTCCTGGCTCACACTCGCCCCGCACCCGCCGACCTCGAAGGCGCCGTACGTGTATGTGCCGGCGATCCCGAGTCCGTCATTGACGGAGATCTCCAGGTTGTCCGAGTTTGTGCCGACGTACGAGCCGCTGTCGGAAAGGCCCGCCCCGTTGCGGAACCAGCGAACTTCCAGCGGCTGCGCACTCGTCGGCGATGACGACGCCGAAAGATCGAAGACCTGCCCGCGATAGACACGACGTCCCGAGGGAGCGGACGTGATCGCGGGCGAGTTGCACCCGGTTGTCCCCGGCGTGAACGACCACGAGAGCACATCCCAGTCGGCACGGACCGCACCGTTGGCCGCGGTCAGCCCGACATACGCCTTGCCGTTGCTGTCGGTGATGTCCTGGCCACCGACGTTGGACATGTCCAGCGGTGCGTGCAGCTCGGGAACGGATGAGCCGTCGATGAACATGAACGCTCGCGAGTCGATGTTCGTCACACGCAGCGTGTGCGCCGCTCCGTCGCTGAGCTGGTTGAACTGCCACGCGGCGGCCGCGGAGGACGAGTCATCCGCGAACACCGAGTCACCGTTGAAGGTCTGCACGCTGAGGTGGTGTTCCGGGAACTCAACATCGCTGAACGAGAACGTGTCGTACTCAAAGGCCACCGCACGATCGATGCCGTCGTAGCCGAGGCCCGAGCCCGTGCCGCCGATCGTCGAGGTGCCGTTGCCGTCATCATGGATCACCAGCGCCATGCCGTCGCCGCTGCCATCGATAGTCGAGACGCGAAAGCTCAGTTCGCTGCGGAAGCCGTCGCGAACAAGGTGTTTGTCGTTGTGCCAGACCGCGCCGGCGCTGCCGTCGAACTCGTCGGCGGTTTCCAGGCGGATCTCCGCGCCATTCTGCGCCGCAGTGCCGACGAAGGAGAGTTCGCTCACGCTGCTGAAGTCCGTGAAGTTGAACCCGGCCACAGGCGGGCCGGCGCCCACCAGCAGGTTGTTGGCCTGCACCGACGCGAAGACCTGAACGGTCTGCGTAAACGAAGCGAGTTGATCCAACCCGCTGGCGAGCGTGGGGGCCGAGCCCACGACGAACGACAACGGAGCGACATCGATGGTGCGTGTAATCGCCACCAAGTACAGATCATCGTTCAGCGGTGTCGCGGGGCTCCACGTCGATGCCGTCGGCGAGATCGAGCCGTCATAGATAGTGTTCGACGGATTGGTCGCAAAGATCCCGGCGTCCGCGCTGGTGTTCGCCGATGCGGGCGTTGGCGCTGGTGCCTGAGAAATCGTGAACGTCGGCGTGCTGGAGATCGTCGACCCCGGCGCAACATCCAGGGTCATGGACCGGAAGTACTCGGCGTCAAGCCCGCCCGACGAGACGGTGAAGGCGTACTCGCTGACATCGCCGGACAAGCCATCGGTGATGACCATGCTCCAGACGCCCTCGGAGACGATCGCGTTGTTCAGTTCGCTCAGCGTCGACCAGCCGCCGGAGGACGAGCCTCCACCAAACGGCTCCCAGGTTCCGACGAACGTCCCGGTGCCGCTGGTGATCCGCACCCTGTTGCCGGGATGGAGGTCATCCGCGAAACCCGTTGCGGAAACCGACTGAAACATGATGTACACATCCGGCCCGCTGAAGGCGATGAGGTTGGGCTGCCACCGGAGCGAAACCTGCACGCCCCCCACCCCGGCATGGGCCGCGCCACTCAGCATGCCACCGGCCATGAGCACCAACGCCAGGTTTCGTCCAACGCCGCGCCAAGGCGCTCGGCGTGGCATGTTTCGTCCGCTGGTCGTGATCGACTTGGTGCCGCTCATGTTCAACGCTCCCATTCCCGCCCGCACGGAGTGATCCACGCGCACCGAACAGATGGCGCGACCTCAAGAGACCACATCAGTCCGCCCGAGAAGCCACCTACCCGCCGACAACATCACCCGGACATCACCCGTTCACCTGCCGAGCGCAACCCGACCAAGCGCCCGGCCAGCGCACCGCGTGCGCCGCCGCGTAACCACGCGGCTCGACCTGGTGTTCGGCGCATAACGCCCCGGTCAGTTCCCGATGTTGATCCACGGGCCGGAGCCGCTGGTCAGGGTGCCGGGCGAGACCGGGCCCGGGACGAAGTTGCTGGCGCTCAGGCCGAACGCGCCGGAGAGGCCGATGGCTGTGAAGGTGTTGCCGACCATGTTCCCGGTGATCTGCAGACCCGCGGGCAGGGAGGCGCTGGTCGTGAAGATGATGATGCCGACGTTGTTATTGACGCTCTGCACACCCGTGACGCGGTTGAACGAGCCGTTGACCGCGACGCCCGCGATACTCGTGGCGCTGTGCCCGGTGAAGGTGCCGCCGGTGACGGCGTTGTTCGAGCCGTTGAGCAGCACGCCGTGGGACGCGTTGGCGCGGGCGTTGGAGGCCATCAGGCTGCCGCCGGTGGAGAACTCGTACCCGACGCCCAGCGACCCCGCGACGGCGCGGGTGTTCGAGGCGTTGCTGGCGGTGATGCTCGCGCCGCTTTCGCCGCGGAATCCGAACCCGCCGTTGGTGTCGGCGGTGCAGTTCTGCACGATCGATGTCGCCCCGATCAGGAACCCGCCGCCGGGGTTGTTCCGCCCGGTGCTCAGGTCGTTGCTCAGGTTGTTCTGCCCCGCGGCCGAATTGGTGATCGTCGATCCCGCGCCAACGGAGAACCCCCACAGCGTGTTGAGCGTCGCGGAGCAGTTGGTGATCGTCGACCGCGCGCCAGCGCGGATGCCGAAGCCCGTCGCCGTGCTGCCGTTCGCGTCGGTGCCCGTGGTGTTCGCGGCGGAACAGGCCACGACCGTCGAGCCCGCGCCGACGTCGATGCCGGCGGTCTTGCAGTTGTCCACGCGCGAGTCGCGCACGATCGCGTTCTCGCCCAGCACGATCCCGCCGCCGGCCGTCAGCGTCCCGGCGTTGTTCACAGTGCAGCCCTCGACGACCACATCGCGCGTCCCGCGGATGCCCGTGGTGCCCGAACTGACCACCGTGACGTTCCGCACCGTGCTCTGGCGATCAACATCCAGCCCGTGCAGGGTCTGGAGTTCCAGCGTCAGGTCGCTGGCGACGACCGAGCCGCCCTTGATCCCGATCGATCCGCCCACGACGGTGCCGTTGCGCACCGTCAGGCTCTTGCCCGTCGCGTCGATCACCGTCACGCTGCCCGCGCCGGTGACGGTGAACCCGTTCAGGTCAAGGCTCGCGCGCCCGCTGGCCTGCGTGAACTGGATCGCGCTCGTGCCCGAGGGCGGCGTCAGCGGGCCCGCCAGCACATAACTCCCCGGCGTGCTGATCACCACCGGATACGTCGTCGGCACCGCGATCACCGTCCGCGGCTCGATCTCGCCCAGAGTCTTGCCCGTGCCGCTCACCGGCCCCGCGGGCGGCGTCAGCGGGCCGGCCATCGCCGCACCGCTCACGAACAGGCAAAGAACCAGACCCGACGCCATCACGCGATCCATACCCATGCGGAAACCTCCGGAGCAGCGCCTCGCGCCGCTCGATTCACCCGACCTGCCCGCACACGAGAATCGGCCGCCGTCATCGCCCCGCCCGCGCGGGACACCGACCGGCCGACGGGTCAATCTTCACCCGCCGACCGGCGATGAGCAAGCCCGTGGGCACAATTTCTCGCCCGCAGCCCCGCGCGGATCTTGCCCACGTTCACAGCGCACCCGTGCACCCGGCGTGTGCGGGCACACCCGGCCCCAACACCCACCTACCCTTCCTGCCCATGTCCACGTACTACATCACCACGCCCATTTACTACGTCAACGACCGCCCGCACATCGGCTCGTGCTACACGACCGTGCTCGCGGACGTCGCCGCACGCTTTCATCGCATGTTCGGGCGCGAGGTGTTCTTCCTGACCGGCACCGACGAGCACGCCGAGAAGGTCGTGCTCACCGCCCGCGAGAAGGGCGTGACCACTCGCCAGTGGGCCGACACCAACGCGCAGGCCTTCCGCGACGCCTTCACACGGCTGAACGTGTCGTTCGACGACTTCATCCGCACCAGCGAGCCGCGCCACACGCAGAAGGTCGAGGAGTACATCCGCGAACTTCTGGCCAAGGGCCACGTGTACATGGGCGAGTACAGCGGCTGGTGGGACGCGAGCCAGGAGGAGTATCTCACCGAGACCGTCGCCAAGGACGCGGGCTACGTCTCGCCCGTCAGCGGCAAGCCGCTGATCAAGCGCAGCGAGAAGAACTACTTCTTCCGCCTGAGCGCCTTCGAGGCCCGCCTGCGCGAGCACATCGACCGCAACGAGGACTTCATCCGCCCCGACGCGCGACGCAACGAGGTGCTGGGCCGCCTGCGCGAGGGCCTGAGCGACATCCCGATCAGCCGTGCGATCCCCGCGGACGCGCCCGCCGACGATCCGTCGCGCTGGGGCATCCTCATGCCCGACGACCCGGGACACCGCATTTATGTGTGGATCGACGCGCTGTTCAACTACCTCAGCGCGATCGACACTCCCGAGCGGCAGAAGTTCTGGCCCGCCAGCGCACACCTGCTGGCCAAGGACATCCTCTGGTTCCACGCCGTCATCTGGCCCGCGCTGCTGATGGCCCTGGACAAGCCGCTGCCGCTGACCGTGTACGCGCACGCGTACTTCGTCCGCGACGGCCGGAAGATGAGCAAGAGCCTGGGCAACTTCGTCGACATCGACACGCTCGACGCGTACTGCGCCCGCTACTCACGCGACGCGGTCCGCTGGTACTACGCCACGCAAGGCCCCCTCTTTGCCACCGACGCCGACTTCAGCCACGCAAAGTTCGTCGAGGTCTTCAACGCCGACCTGGCCAACGGCATCGGCAACTGCTCCTCGCGCGTGGGCAACATGATCGTCAAGTACTTCGACTCGAAGATCCCCGACGCCGTCGGCGTCCGCGAACTGGCCGGGTACGACTGGCCCGGCATCATCAGCCGGAGCGTCTCGGGCGCCATCGCCGCGGCCGACCGTCTGGACCTTCACGCGGCCCTCGGCGAGGGCCGAGCGCTCATCAGCAAAGTCGACGCGTACATCAACGCGACCGAGCCGTTCAAACTCGCCAAGAAACTCGACACCGAGCCCGGCGCTCGCGAGAAACTCGCCGCGATCCTCTATCACTGCGCCGAGGCGGTACGCGTCGCCAGCCTCATCATGTGCCCGGCGATCCCTGATGCCTGCGCCCGGCTCTGGCAGTCATGGAACTGCCAGGTCCCCGTCGCCCACGCCACGCAGACGCTCCACCACCTCTGCGAATACGCCGGCGAGCACGCGCTCAAGCCCGGACAGGCCATCGTCAAAGGCGAGGCGCTCTTCCAGCGTGCCGACCCGGCGGAGCCAGCACCGGGCACGCCGACACCGACGCCCGAGGCCTGATCCGTCGCCCCTCGTCGCTCGTCACTTGCTCCCGGGGATCAACCCCTTGAGCCCCTTGGTCGCGTCGTCGATGGCCTTCTTGCCCTCGTCGACCGCGCCCTTGCCCACTTCGCCGGCCTTCTTCGCCGCGTCTTCCGCAACCTTGCCGACCTGATCCGCGACCTTGCCCAGTTCGCTCGTCGCGGTGATGCCCAGGTCCTTCAGCGCCGGCAGCGAGGCGAGCTTGCCCTGCAAGTCGCCCAGCATGTCCGCAGGGATCAGCCCGCCGCCCTTCTCCGCCGCCGCGGCCATGATCGCCTGCATGATGATCGACGTCAGTTGCGACATCGTCACGCCCGAACCCGCGACACCCGTGCCCGTCTTGCCCACGTTCTGCAGACGGATCTCCTTCAGCGGGATCGTCACCGTCGCGGCCTTGGTCAGCCCCTGCCCCACGGCGCCGAGCGCCCCGGCGTCGAGCATGTCCACCCGGATCGTGATGTTGCTCAGCACCAGGTCATTGATCACAAACCGCTTGCCCCCTCCCGCCGGCTCGGCGGGCTTGTCGCCCTTCGGCCCGGAGAGCTTCGCGAGGTTGTCCAGAATCACGCCGTAGTTGCTCTTGCCGCCGGACTTCTCAAGGTTCAGATCGATCGTGTCCAGCCGCAGCGTGGGCACCGTGATGACCTGCTCGCGCAGGCTGCCGAGGCTCACCGCCACCTGCCCATCACCCAGCCCGAAGAACCTCGGCTGCTTGAAACCCTCGGGGTTCGCCACATCGAGTTTGCTCAGGCCCATGCTGCCCGAGAACAGCCCGATGCTCGCAGAACTGAGCGTGGTCTTGACGCCCAGCGCGTAGGTCGCGCCGGACTCGATGCCCTTTCGGGCGATCGTGTTGATGCTCAGCAGCGCGATGATCACGCCGACGACGAGCAGCAGGACGAGGGAGAACACGCCGATGAAGAGTTTCTTGACCATTCCGCATTGTTCGCCGGTCATCGGGTCGGGGCGCGCAGGTACCGGCCGGGGCCGCGGAATGAACATTGGCGCGATCTTCACGCCGCGCTGACGAGATCTTCACGCCGCGAGCAACGCCGGCCCGGCCGATGATCATCTTCATCATCTCTGCACTCAATCTGAGCGCAATGTGAATGGACTGGAGCCACCGGTCGGGCCATCGTTGCTTTCCCCGCGGAGCCCCCGCACGCGTTGTCGCGTCCGGAGGCTGAATCCGCGGCACAGTTCGTCCCGGCGCACACCGCCGCGGAGAGAGAAGGAGAGAGCCATGCCCCGTTTGTTCCAAGTTCTGAGCACCGCCGCGCTGATCGCCGGCGCTGCGTGCACCTCCGCCGTCGCCGGGCTCGCCCCGACGATGTTCGGCGTCGCGTCCTTCGGCCCCTTCAGCACCCAGATGCTCTACGCCATCGACCCGGCCACCGGCGCATCCACCGCCATCGGCAGCACCGGCCTGACCCAGATCAACGACATCGCCTACGACGCGATCAACAACCGCATGTACGCGCTGACCACCGGCGCGGACCTGTACACGATCAACCTCTCCACGGGCCAGGCCTCGCCGGTCGCCTTCCGCGCCGCCACCCTGCCCGAGGGCGGGCTCGCCTTCTCCGCCGCCACCGGCCTGATCTCCGCCTCGTCCGCCTCGCTCTTGGCCGTCAACAGCCTCACCGCCGAGACCACCGTGATCGGCTCGCTCGGCAGCGACACCCTGGACCTCTCGGGTCTGACCTTCACCGCCTCCGGCGCTCTGCTCGGCTACGCCAAGAACGGCGCGAACGCCGACACCCTCGTGAGCATCGACCCGGCCACCGGCCTGGCCACCACGCTCGCCACGCTGAACACCGCCAGCACCTCCGGCGTCGGCGGCCTGGCCTTCAACCCCTTCAACGGCCGCTCGTACCTGACCGACTCGGCCAACCTCTACACCGTCGACGCGATCTCCGGCACGTCGCTGGTCGGCTCGCTGGGCGCCGCCGGCTTCAGCGGCATCGCCTTCATCCCCTCCCCCGCCGCCGCCGCTGTCGCAGGCATGGGCCTGCTCGCCGCGTCGCGCCGTCGTCGCTGATCCCGCGTTGAACACACGCCTCACTCACACACCAATCCGCGGCTCTGCCGCTCAGGAGTTCATCCATGTTCACGTTCCGCCCCGCCACCGTCACCCTCGCAGTGCTCTCCCTGGCCGGCCTGGCGCAGGTCGCCCTGGCCCAGTCCTCCGCCAAGCGCGACACCGGCGCTCAGCCCGCCACGCGCTCGGTCTCCAACACCCGCACCGAGCGCCCCAAGTTCACCGGCGACACGCTGCCCTCCAAGGCCAAGCCCGTCGTGACCCGTGACAACGAAGGCGACGGCAACCCCGTCGCCTTCTGGCTCCACGTCCTGCACGTCAACGACGGCGAGACCAAACTCATCAGCGCTCCGGGCCAGCCCAACTACGGCGGCGCCGCACGCATGAAGACCCTCGTCGACAACCTCCGCACCGCCAGCGCCACGCTCCCGGCCTCCCCCGAGCCCCGCGGCGTGGTCATGATCTCGTCCGGCGATAACTTCCTCGCCGGCGCTGAGTGGGACGCTTCGCTCTCACGACTGCCCATCAGCCTGCCCTTCTACGACTCCATCGCGCTCGATGCCATGGGCTTCGACGCCATGACCATCGGCAACCACGAGTTCGACTTCGGCACCCCCATCACCGCCCGCTTCATCTCCGGCTTCGCCTCCGGCGTGCCCTTCATCACCTCGAACCTCGACTTCGTCAATGTCCCCGAAATGCTCTCGCTGGTCAACGCCAACCGCGTCCGCAAGAGCACCATCGTCACCATCCCCACGGTCAACGGCCCGGTCCGCGTCGGCATCGTCGGCGCGACCACCACCGACCTCCCCTTCGTCTCCAGCCCCGGCGCGACCATCATCAACCCCCTCCTGCCCGCGATCCAGAATGAGGTCGACCGCCTCCGCAACATCGAGGGCGTCTCCAAGATCATCCTCTCCTCGCACCTGCAGAGCCTCTCCAGCGAGTTCTCCCTTATCCCGCAGCTCCGCGGCGTCGACGTCGTCATCGCCGGCGGCGGCTCGGAACTGCTCGCCAACCCCGGCACGCCCCTGGTCCCCGGTGACACCATCTTCGCCGGCGGTGGCGGCGGCACCGGCTACCCCCGCACCACCACCGACGCCGACGGTCGCACCGTCTACATCGTCACCACCAACGGCAACTACAAGTACGTCGGCCGCCTGATCGTCGGCTTCGACGCCGCGGGCGAGATCATCGCCGTCAACCCCGCCTCCGGCCCCGTCCGCGTCTCGGGCAACCCCGCTGACGCCGACCGCGTCACGCCCGATGCCGGCGTGTTCAACAACGCCGTGCTGCCCGTCTCCAACCACATCGCCGCCCTGGCCGCCAACGTCATCGCCACCACCACCGTCCCGCTCGACGGCGTCCGCAACAACATCCGCACCCGCGAGACGAACCAGGGCAACCTCGGCGCCGACGCGCTGTTCTACAACGCCTCGGTCTTCGCCGCGAACAACAACCTCCCGCTGCCCGATGTCGCGCTGCAGAACTCCGGCGGCATCCGCAACGAGAGCGTGATCGGCCCGACCGCCTCTCCCTCCTCTCCCGTCAACATCACCGAACTCAACACCTTCCAGATCAACGCCTTCAGCAACTTCGTCGCCATCGTCCCCAACATCTCCCGCGCTCAGTTCAAGGAAATCCTCGAGAACAGCGTCAGCCTCATTCCCGGCGCCAACGGCCGCTTCGCGCAGGTCGCCGGCTTCCAGATGGTCTACGAGACCACCGGCCGCACCGCTCAGGTCCTCAACGCCGCGAACGCCGTCACCACCCCGGGCACCCGCGTTCGTGACGTCGTGCTGAACGACGGCACCGTGCTGGTCCGCAACGGCGCGGTCGTCCCCGGCCCCGCAATCACCATCGCCACGATCGACTTCTCGGCCAACGGCGGCGACCAGTACCCCTTCCGCGGTGCACCCTTCATCCGCACCACCACCAACTACCAGATCGCCCTCGAGCAGTACATCACGCAGTGGCTCGGCGGGCGCATCACCGCCGAGGCGTACCCCGCCGGCGGCGAAGGCCGCATCATCCGCCGCTAAGTCTCACACACTCGTATCCGCTCGCCGACGTTGCGAAAGCAGCGTCGGCGGCTTGACAGAAAAGGGGCGCAGAACCGAGCGAGCCGATCAGGCCGCCATCCCGCCCTCGTCGTCGCCCTCTTCCATGAACCCGCCGATGCCGCCGGACTTGCCCCATTGGTCCTTGGGCAGGTGGCGATGGTGGATTCGCACGACCCGCGCCAGTTGTCGGGCAAACGCGGCGCTGAGCAGGCCCAGCAACCGCACCGCCTCGGCGTTGAACGCCGGCGCAGCCGGGTTCGCACCGCCCGGCTCGCGGAAGAGCATGATCACCGCCAGGCACTCCCCGCCCTCTCGGCAGGCGCTGGCCAGAACCTCGCTGCCGCGCAGCCACTCGGCGCACGCGCCAAGATGGGCATCGATCGCCTGCTCGCTCCGCAGGTGCAACGCCCGCGGCGTCGCGTTCGCACGCCCGCCGCCATTGCCCTCGGCCTGACCCGCCGACATGTCCGCGAAGTGCCGATCGAGACTCGGCGCCGCGACGTTGGCCAGATGATCCAGCAGAATCTCCGCCGTCTCGCGCGGGCACGAGTAGTTCACGTACGCACCGAGCGAGTAATCGCCCGTGGAGCCCGGCAGGAACACCGCCGCGTTGGTCGCGCCGACCTGCGCCAGCACAAACTCCAGCGCCTGACGCAGCAGCGTCTCGATGTCAAGCTCGCTCCGCACCGTGCGCTCGAATGTCTCCACCGCGTCGTCGCACGTGTCGCGCATATCGGGCCGGGGCCCGCCCGCGGGCTGCGCGGTGCGCGGGACGCCGTCCCGGCCCGTCCCGCTGCCAGTGACCTTTGCCGCGATCATGTTCCCGCGCTGCGCGCCGCCGATGCGCCCGACGGTCTCGCCCCGCGCGCTCTTGGCCATCGCCAGACGGTCCTGCGCACGGCGCTGGTCGATCAGCGTCCGCACGCGACGCTGAAGATCTCGCGGCCGGATCGTGCCCGAGACGATGTCGCTCGCCCCGGCACGCATCGCCTGCACCGCCTCATCGAACGTCACATCCGGGCACAGGATGATCGTCGCCACATCACGCTCGCCCACCTCACGCACGAAGCGCAACGCCGCAGGCGAGCACCGCACCAGGTCGCACACCACCACCTCATACGCCTGCCGCGGCGCACGCCGCTCGCCCGTCGGCAGCATCGACAGCGCCTCATCCATCGACTGACACAGCCCGCAGACGACCTCGTCCTGGCGCATCGCACGTGTGAGCTCATCCAGCCGCCCGGGCGAGGCCGAGACGATCAGCACCCGCGGCGCCTTCTCGCCCTTGTCGTTCTTCTCGCTCGCGTCGGCGCGCAGCGTGCGCGGCGGCTGAGCCTGAGGTGTCGTCTGGCGGGGTGTCTCTTCGCCGTGCTGGCCGGGGTGCATGCGTCGCTCCGTCGATCGTTCTTTGCCCTGTCCCTGGGCGCGAGGCCGGCAATCGGCCCCGACAATGGGAATGTCGGCCCGTTCGGAGCCGGGCTTAAGCGGCTCGCGAAGTTGGGGAACGATCCCTCGGGGTTGACGCCGAACCGCGGGGGTTCCCCCCCGACTCACCCGCGCCCGCCGCCGGGGCCGCAACCTGCGCCCCCGCACGCCACGATCGGAGCGCAACTTCCGCCATCGCCCCCTTGCCCGGCTCGCTCCGCAGGTTCACCCGACCCTTGTGCGCCTGCGCGATCTTCTGCGCCATCGACAGCCCCAGCCCCTGACGCCGACCCGCCTTCTTCTCCGAGAAAAACGGATCGAACGCGTGTTCCAGCGCATGCTCGGACAGCCCGGGCCCGTCGTCGCGAACCCAAAGTATCAACTGATCATCCACATCATCCACCCGCGCCCCGACCTCGATGAACTTCCGCGGCCCGGCCTGGCACGCGTTGGCCACCAGTTCCGCGATCACCCGCGACATCAGCGCCCGATCCAGCATCGCCGGCCCCGCCCCGGCGCCGACAACCACCCGAGGCTTCGGGCACACCGTCCCGGGCGCAAGATCCGCCATCGCCAGCCCCTGCCGAATCCCCTCGCGCAGAACCTCGCCCGGGTCCATCGCCTCGAGCTTGAGCTCCGGCGCGCGCGAGACCAGATGCAGCCGCGTGATCAGGTCGCTGAGTCTTCCCGCCGCCTGCGCGATCTGCGCCGCATCGTCTTTGTCCTTGGGATCACGCAGGCGCTGCTGGAGCATCTGCGCCCGCCCGGAGATGACCGCCAGCGGGTTGTTCAGTTCGTGCGCTGCGCCCGCCGTCAGTTCGCCCAGCCGGGCCATCGAACGCGTCCGCGTGAGTTCATCCTGCAGCGTCACGAGCCTTCGCGAAGTCTCGGCGAACTGCTCGCCCAGCCGCCGCGCGCCGTCGTGCTGCGCCGCCGAGGCGATCGCCCCGCCCCAGACCGCGCCGATGGTCTCTATCCCGCGCCGCCCGATCGTCGCCGACAGGCCGGCCTGATCATGCACCAGCAGCGCTACCGGACCAACGCCGCTGCGCAAAGGGAGGACCTGCAACGTGCGCACGTCGGGCGTGCCCGCGCCGCCCGTGCCCGAGCCGCTCGCGTCGATCCGATCCATGTGTTCGCTCAGCCAGGTGATCAGCGCGATCGTCGGCCCGAGCGTCACCCCGGCATCCCCTGCCGCACCGCCATCGCCATCGCTGCACGGCACCAGCGCCGCAAGGTCCAGCGTCTGGCCAGCGGCGTCCTTCGGCGCGGGCAGTTCATCTGTGCACCACAGCGCCCGCGCCCGCTCGTATCGGCACAGGCGCCACGGCCCGCTCTCGCGCGTCTGCGACACCAGCGCGCAGAACCCGCCCGCCTCCCCGGCGCTGAGCGTGTTGAAACTCTGCGCCACCTGCGCCAGCACATCCGTGAGCGACGCGCCCGCCCGCGAGCGCGACATGAACTCGATCGTCGCGTCCATCACCCGCTGCTGCCGACGCGCCAGGTCCGTCTTGGCCCGCGCGTCAACCGCCAGTCGCGCCAGCCGCTCGTTGGCCTGCGCGATCGACCGCACCACCAACTGCGGCGCGGCCTGCTCGTTCAGCCCCAGGTCCCGCCCGCGCCGCGCCACCGCCTCGTGCAGCCGGGGAACCACATCGCGCACGCGCTCGGGCCGCAGCCCCAGTTCGGCCGCCAGTTCCGCCAGCGCCGAAGCTCCCGCCTCGCCCCCGCCCGCGTCCTGCCCAAGCACCCCGGGCTGCTCGCACGAGCCCGACCACCCAAGGTGCAGACTCCGGCACATCGCATCCGCCAGCGTCACCAGCCCGATCAGCCCCCGGTGCCGGACCTCCGGCAGCGCGCCCATCGGCTGCCCGTGCAGCCACATCGCGTCCTGATACACATGAGGCAGGCCCCAGTGCTCACCCAGCCGCTTGCCCACGATGTGATGATCCAGCCCCAGCACCGCCCGCTCCGCTGGGGCGATGCCCCAACCGCGCGCCCGCGCCAGCGCGATCACCTTCTCGTACGACTTGGGCAACAGCCAGTCGAGCACCAGTTTGCCCAGATCGTGCATCAACCCCGCCGTGAACGCCTCGCCAGGATGCACCCGCAGTTCGCGATGCCCCTCGGCCAGCAACTCCGCACAACTGGCCACCGCCACGCTGTGCTCCCAGAACCCCACACGATCGAACCCCGGCGCATCCGAGTCCGCCGGGCTCATGCCCCACAGCGCGCTGTCCAGCGGCGAAGAGTCCACCCGCGTCGCGCGCGTGCGCGTCTCGCCCGCCCTGCTGTCCTGCCCCAGCAGTTCGTAGACCTGAATGCCCAGCAGCGAACTCTGCACCGCCTCCAACCCCAGCAGCACCACCGCGCGACGCACCGTCGTCACCTGCTTGCTCACACCCAGCGACGCGCGACGGCTCAGCGACAGCATCCGCGCCGACAGCGACGGGTCCGCCTCAATGAGCCGGATCACTTCCTCAAAGTCCGCCTCTTCGATCCCGTCATTGCTGCTCAGCCGCAACAGACGCGTCGCCACCGGCGACAGCGTTGGCAGGCTCTCGAGCTGCGCAAGGATCAACTCCACACGCCGGGCCATCAGCCCCGCGCTGGAATCCCCCGCGACCGGCCCGTCCGCCTGACGCGAAGCGACCGCCGAGTTTTCGCTTTCGCTGCTCATCGATGGCGCTCCGCGCGACGGTCATCCATCCGACCGCTCAGGCCACGCCCGCCATGCTCGCGATCCGCTCAAGAATGTGCGCAAGCGTGAACGGCTTCTTGACGAATCCGTCCGCCCCGCTCCGCAGCAGGTTCTCAACCTCGGGCGCGTTGACCACGCCGGAGACGATCAGAATCTTCGTTTCCGCAAGGTCCGCGTTGTCGCGGATCCGCTTGCACACGATGTGCCCGTTGATGTCCGGCAGCATGTAGTCCAGCACGATCATGTGCGGCCGGAAACTCTCGGTCAGCATCCCCGCGTCGTACCCGGTCCCCGCAACCTTGACGATGAACCGCGGATCCCGCGTGAGCATGTCCTGGAACAACTCCACGATCGCCGGGTCGTCATCGACAACGAGAATCCGCTTGGGCCCCGTCGTCGGGTGCAGAACCTCTGTCGGGATGTCGTTGTCCTGCATGAACCGCAGCAGGTCCGCACGCGGAATCCGCCGGAACTTGCTCCCGGGCACGCGGAACCCGCACAGCCGCCCCGCATCGAAGCATCGGATGATCGTCTGCTGCGAGACCTTACAGATCTCCGCCGCCTCGCCCGTCGTGAAGATCCGCTTATCGGCCCACTTCGCCGCCGCCGCGGCCGCCGCCGTCCCGTTGCCGGTCGCCCCGCTCGTTCCAGTGTTTCCCGCGACGTTGTTGGCCATGAACATGCCTCACGATCCTGCCTGGCGGCGCACAGTGTCCCGATCGCGCCCGCCCGCACACCATCGGCGCGGGCGAACCTGTCGAATCTCCACGGACGAGCACCGCAAACACCGTGAAGCCCGACCGGGTGTGCATCGACCCCCAGATTGCCCCGCTTGACAGGCTTGCCCCGTTTGACGGCGCACGCGCAACGTAATCCGCCTGTGCCGATTGCATCGCTTCGATATTGGACGCCCCCACGCGTTCTCACGCCTGCCCGCCGCCGTTACGCGGACGCGCCGCTTTCACCGCCACCCACCGCGCCGCCACGCGCCCGCCACAGAGTCACCGCCTCAGGCTCCCGCGCATACCTCGGCACAAGCGCCGACACATCCACCTCACCCCAGCCGCTCGACGCGCTCCCCGCGATCTCCAGCAGCGCCCGCGGATCAAACCTCGGCACAACCACCCGTGCACCGCTCATCCGCACCAGCGGCTCCGGGACATGCTCATCGGCGATCAGCGTCTCCAGCCCAAGCGCCGCCACCTCCGCCGCGCTCAGCACCATCCCCGCGCCGCACACGCCGGGCTCTCGGACCCGCGCAGGTTCCGAGAACACCGTCACGTGCGCCGTCTCACCCTTGCCCGCCAGCGCAACTCCCAGCGGCATGCCCGCCCCTCCCATCCCCATCACGTGCGACATCGCCAGCGCCCCCGCCGTCGGCACCGCCACGCACCGCGCCCTGTGCACCAGCGCGATCATCTGCGCCGCCGCGCACGCCATCCGCAGCGCCGTATAACCGCCAGGCCCGACGCTCACCACCACGCGCCCGATCGCCACAGGCCCATCACCCACCACCGCGCGCACGCACCGATCGATGCACGTCGCCAGATCATCCTCATGCCGCCCCACAGCCCGCAACGCCTCGGCGTGCAGCACCTCCACCCCCGCGCCGCTCTGGCGTCCGATCGCAACGCCCGGCCCGATCGCGCCATCCACGCCCGCTCGACCCACCGCCGACGGGTTGCTCGTCTCGATCGCCAGCACCAGCGGGCCCTGCTCGCTCATGCGCCCGCACCGATCGTCGCACCGCCGACGGCGCGTCGCAACTCCATCACCGGCGGGAACGCCGCACCATCAGCACCCGCCGCACCCAGCAGCCCGAGCGCCTCCGCCTGCCGCACAAACTCCCGCGCCCCGCGCATCGCACGCTCATCGGGCGCGTATCGCAGCAGGTCGCGCACGTACCGCCGCGCCAGATTGTCCGGCCAGCGACGCTCGTGCGCAAACCGCTCCACAATCCACTCCAGCCGCGACGCGTTCCGCAACCGCTGCCGCGCCAGCATCCGCGCCGCGGCGACGATCCGCGCATCGCCCGCATCGCACGTTCGGCACATCCACATCGCATACACAAACGGCAGCCCGGTCAGTTCCTTCCACGCCTGCCCAAGATCCAACTGATGCGGGTACACCGCCTCCCCCGGCGCATCGGTCACGACCTTGTCCCCGATCATCAGCATCGTCTCGGGCCACGCCCCCGCATCGCCCCGCGCCAGCAACCCCACCGCTCGCGCGTGCACGTCATCATCCACGATCCTCGGCCGCACCCCGTGCATCCCCGCCAGCAACACCCGCGCCAGCACCACGCTCGTGTGGCTCTCGATGTCCGCGTAAATCTCCGACACGCTCGCCATCGGCACCTTGCTCAACAGCCGGACCGTCAGCGTGTGCCCGTCGCACCCGATCATCCCCGCCGGCACCAGCGTCAACGCCCCGCCCGCCCGTGCCGCATCCACCAGCGAGCACAACGCAAGGTCCACCTCGCCCCGCAGCAGCGCACCGCCCAGCACGCTCGGCGCCGCCGGGTGCAGACTCACGCCCGACCAATACTCCAGCCCCTGCACCAACGGCAGCGTGTTGAAGTACCGAACATACCCGAGCCGCACGGGCGAACCCGCCGCCTCACCCGCCCCGCCCGCGCCACCATCGTCATTCCGCCGCGGCTCACTCACGCGTCGCCTCCTCCGCCTCGCAGCACCGCGAGCAGCCGCTCGCGCAGCACCTTCGCGTCGCCCTTGCCACCGGCGTGCTTCATCGCCGCGCCGACCAGCCGTCCGATCGCCGCGTCCTTGCCCGCGCGAACATCCTCCGCCGCCTTGGGCTGCTCTTCGATCGCCGCCCGCACCCAGCCATCGATCGCCTTGTCGTCACGCTCAACGATCATCCCGCGCGCCCGTGCCAGCGCCTCAACACCCCCCGCACTCCCCTCGCCACCCGCCCCACCCGCGTCGCCCCCCGCGCACATCAGCCCGAACAACTCGTCAACGCTGTTGCTGCCGATCTGCCCCGCCACGCGCAACGCCACCAACTCCCCCACCTGCCCCGGCGAGATTCCCAGTTCGCTGATGAGCACGCCCTCCCCCGCGCCCGCACCATCGCCCGCACCCGCATCACCCCGCTCCGCCGTCTCCAACCCCTGCGCCTCCGCATCCACTCGCGCTCGCCGCAACTCATCGCTCCGCTCGTTGGCCCGCTTGGCCCCCGACTGCAGCAGCACGTTGGCCACCTGCTTGCCCGCCACGGCACGCTCCACACCGCGCGACACCGCCCCCTCCACACTCGCGTCGAAGAACTCCGCCACCGCCCGCTCGTCGGCCAGCGCCAGAGACTCCTTGGCCCCCAGCCCGTACTCCCGCATCGTCCGCTCCACCCGCGCCATCGGCATCTCTGGCAGCGAGCCGCGCACACGCTCCACCCACGACCGCTCGATCACCACCGGCAGCAAGTCCGGGTCCGGAAAGTACCGGTAGTCGTGCGCATCTTCCTTCTCGCGCTGCAGCACCGTGCACTGCCCCGCCGCGTCCCACCCGCGCGTCTGCTTGGTCCCGGGCCCCATCTCCCGACCCTCGCGCAGATACCGCCCCGGCTGCTCGCGAAACTCGTACAGGATCGAGTCCCGAACCGCAGCGAACGAGTTGAGGTTCTTCACCTCCACGATCGGCGTCCGCACCACCCGACCATCGCTGAAGGTCAGCACCGTGTTGATGTTCGGCTCGAACCGCATGTGCCCCTTCTGCAGCACACCACGGCTCACACCCAGGAATCGGCACAGGTTCCTCAGCGCCCGGCAATACTCCACCGCATCGTCCGCACTGCGAATATCCGGCTGGCTGACAATCTCCAGCAGCGCCGTCCCCGCGCGGTTGTAGTCCGCGATCGAAAAGTCGATCGCCCCGCCCCCCGGCGCCTCGTGCAGCAACTTCCCCGCGTCCTCCTCAAGGTGCGCACGGATGATCCCCACCGCGAAGCCGTCACGCCCCGCCGGGCGAACATCCATCACCCCGTCAAAGCACACCGGCAGGCCGTACTGGCTGATCTGGTAGCCCTTGGGCAGGTCGGGGTAGAAGTACCCCTTGCGGTCCCACCGCGTCGTCGCCGCGATCTGGCACCCAAGCGCCAGACCGACCATCATCGACATCTCCACCGCACGCTCATTGAGCACCGGCAGCGCCCCGGGCAGACCCAGCACCGTCGCGTCGATGCAGGTGTTCGGCGCGCTGCCGTCGAACTCCGCGCACGCCGGGCTCGGCGCAGCGCTGAACACCTTCGTCCGCGTGGACAACTCCACGTGGACCTCCATGCCCACCACCAGTTCCACACGCTCGATCGTGCTCATCACGCCGATCGTAGCGGCGCGCACCCTCGCCCCGCCCCTCCAATACTTCCGCGTGAAAGACCCCGCCAGCGACGTTCTCGGTCCGGGCGGGCCCATCGCTCGAGCGCTCGCCGGCGGCTTCGAACCAAGGCCCCAGCAACTCGACATGGCCCGCGCTGTCGCGCGCACCATGGCCGCCCGCTCCTCCCTCCTGGTCGAGGCCGGCACCGGCACGGGCAAAAGTTTCGCCTACCTCGTCCCCGCAATCCTCCGCTGCATGACCAGCGACGACCGAGTCGTCATCGCCACCAACACCATCGCCCTGCAGGAACAACTCGTCAAACGCGACATCCCCCTCCTGCTCGAAACCCTCGGCGCATCAGGCACCCCCACCGATGCCCCCGACCCCGCTGGCCCCCCCGACCCCGCCGCACCAACCGACCCCCACGCCGGCTGGGGTACCGACCCCGCCTCTCGCCGAGCCATCATCCCCGCCCTCTGCAAGGGCCGCGGCAACTACCTCTCCATCCGCCGGCTCAAACTCGCCAGCCAGCGGCAGGACCGACTGTTCTCCGACCCCGCCCAGCGCCGATCGCTCCACGTCATCGAGGACTGGGCCTACTCCACCCCCGACGGCACCCTCAGCACACTCCCCACCATCGAACGTCCCGGCGTGTGGGACCGTGTTCAGAGCGACACCGACAACTGCATGGGCCGAAAGTGCCCCACCTACGACATCTGCTTCTATCAGCGCTCGCGTCGGCTCATGGAGAGCGCCAACCTGCTCATCTGCAATCACGCGCTCTTCTTCGCCGACCTGGCCATGCGCACCCAGGACGCCGGCTTCCTCCCCGACTACCAGCACGTCGTCCTCGATGAGGCCCACGCCGTCGAGGACGTCGCCTGCGATCACTTCGGCGTCTCCCTCAGCGAGGGCCGGGTCGAGCACCTGCTGGGTGTGCTCCACCACGCCCGCACCGACAAGGGCTTCCTCTCGCAACTGGCCTCGACCTTCGACGCCGCGGGTAGACACGCGATCGTCGACGGCGCGATCCTCGCCGTCATCGAGGCCCAGGCTTGCTCACGCGCGTTCTTCGATGAGGCACTCACTCTCGTCCGATCAGGCCGCCTGCCCTCGGGCCGCCTCACGCAGCCCGGCATGATCACCGCCCCGCTCGCTGCCGCGATGGCCACCCTCGCCTCGCGCCTGCGCGCCCTCAAGGACGCCGCCCCCGCCGAGGAAGACCAACTCGAACTCAACGCGTACGCCTCCCGCGCACAGGACATCGCCGAGGCCGCACGAACCCTCGTCGATCAGTCCATGGAGGGCGCGGCATACTGGATCGAAGTCTCCGGCCCGGGCATGGCCGACGACAGCCCCGCCTCAACCCCCGGCACACGCGTCCGAGTGAAGTTCGCCTGCTCCCCGGTCGACGTCGCGCCCCTCCTCCGCCAGCACCTCTTCGACGGCAAGAAATCCGTCACCCTCACCAGCGCCACCATGGCCGTCCGCGGCTCCCGCACACAGACCACCGGCTCGGCCACATCCAAAGCCGCCGAGAGCGACCAGGACAACGCCCGCCGACCCTTCGCTCACGCCATCCGCCGATTGGGCCTCGACCAGACCTGCGCCACGCTCCAACTCGGCTCCCCCTTTGATTACGCCACCCAGACCAAGGTCATCATCGACCTGAGCGTCCAGCCGCTCGGCCGATCCAAGCCCGGCGCGAGCACGAACATCATCGAGGCCAAACTCTCCAGCCAGAACTACATCGCCGACCTCTCCCGCGCCATCGTCCGCCACATCCGCTCAACCCGGGGCGGCGCGTTCGTCCTCTTCACGAGTTTCAAAACCCTCGACGGCGTCGCCGCCGCCATCGACCGCGAACTCACCGCCATGGGCTGCCCCGTCCTGGCCCAGGGCCGCGACGGCTCCCCCGGCGCGGTCCTCGATCGCTTCCGCCAGTCCCAGGACGCCGTGCTCCTCGGCGCCGCCAGTTTTTGGCAGGGCGTCGACGTCCGCGGCAGAAGCCTCCGCAACGTCATCATCACCAAACTCCCCTTCGACCCTCCCGACCGACCTCTCGTCGAGGCCCGCGCCGAACACATCCGCGCCGCCGGCGGCGACCCCTTCAGCGACGACGCACTCCCCCGCGCCATCCTCCGCTTCAAACAAGGCTTCGGCCGCCTCATCCGCTCCGCCACGGACACGGGCCAGGTCGTCATCCTCGACCCGCGCGTCCATACCACCGCCTACGGGCGTCGCTTCCTTCAAGCGCTCCCCGACGGCGTACCCATCATCATCGACCGCCCCCAGCCCGCCCGCTGACCCAATCACGCCCGCTCTCGCCCCTCATCCCGCTCAATCCATCGCCCGCGAACGCCGACCATCCCGGTCCTGCGTGTACGCGTAAATCGCGCTCAGCGCCGCCCGCTCCTGCACCGACAAGTCCTTCAGTTGCCTCCGCCCGGCCTGAATGTCCCGCGCCGCCTTGATCGCGATGGTCTCGAACTTTTCCGGCTCCAGGCCCTGCACCGTCGCCGCCTGCACAAACGCCGGGCTCGATGCCATCGTGATCGCCGCGCCCGCCGTCGCAGCCTCATCCTTCTTTCCACTGCAGCCACCCGCGGCCAGCGCCGCCGCCATCATCGCGCACAGCGCCGCACCGCTCCATCCAGACACCGTCCGACGCAAAAGGGGGGCGATCATGCCATCATCGTACCCGGGCCCCCCGGTGGTCGTGCTGCATCGCGGCTCCGCCACTTCTCCCCCGTGCCCCTGTATACTCGATCGAGCCTCAATCTGAGGGTCACCCTGAGCCCCGCCCGCGGAGTCTCGCCCATGAAGCCCGGCATCTCATACAACAACATCATCGCCAGCGATGAGGCCAAGATCGCCCAGGGCTGGGCCGACAAGGCCCCTGAAACTCCCCACGACCAGATCGACGCCGACAAGTTCTACATCACCCAGCACTACGAGCGCTACACCGCCGACGACCACGACGTCTGGCGCGACCTCTTCGACCGCCGATGGACCATGCTCGAGCAGCAGGTCAGCCGTCAGTTCATCGACGGCATGAAACTCCTCAAACTCACCCGCGACCGCCTCCCGCTGCTCGATGATGTCGTCCTGACCAGGGACATCACCATCGCCGGCGGCAAAGTCCTCCCCAAAGGCACCCGCGTCGACGGCGTCAATAAGTTCCTCGGCGCTGTCAGCAACTGGGCCTCGTACGGCGTGCCAGGGTACCTCCCCGCCAAGGCCTTCTTCGCCTGCCTGGCCGCACGAGAGTTCCCCACCACCGTCCTCATCCGTCCGCGAGAGGTCATGGACTACCTCCCCGAGCCCGACATCTTCCACGACGTCTTCGGCCACGTCCCCCTCCACACCCTCAAGGTCTTCGCCGACTTCCTCCAGACCTACGGCCGCGCAGCCATGATCTGCGACAGCCCCGAACACATCGAACGCCTGGGCCGACTCTTCTGGTTCACCGTCGAGTTCGGCCTCATCCGCGAAGATGGGCAGGTCAAGGTCTACGGCTCGGGTCTGGTCAGCAGCCACGCCGAGAGCGCCTACGCCCTCAGCGGCCGCTGGGAATCCAAGGGCGAGAACACCCCGCCCATCACCGAACGCCCCCAGCCCGTCTGGCGCGCCTTCGACCTCGAACAGGTCTGCAACACCCCGTTCGAAATCGACCACTACCAGCCCATCTATTACGTGCTCGACAGTTTCGAGCAGCTCCGCGACGCCATGAGCGAGTACGCCGAGCAAGTCATCGGCTCCGCCGGCCTCGCCGCCGCCCGCGGCTGAAGCGCCCCCACGACCCCTCCGCGCCGCCGGGAACGCCACTTCCGCGCTCGCGGTACGCTTTGGTCCCATAATCCAATCAAATACCAAAAATCGAGTGCGGGAATCCTCACAAAAACCTATCATCAGTCTGTTTTTGTCCGCTCACGACCACATTCAGCCCGGACCTGCCAGAATCCGGCGACGCCCAATCGCCCCCATTCCGGTCTCTTGCCCCTACCATCGCCGCTGGTATTCATGGCACAAGACCCCGCCCAACCCACCTCCACCCAGTCGCTCCCTGGCGACGCGACACCCCCGGCCGGGCTGCGCCCGCGCGTCGATGTGCTCGCGTCCCCCGCGTTCCCGGAGGCCGACCGGCGCTGGCTGGCCGACCGCACCGCCGACGCCGGGGCCTATCTCGCGCCGCGGTCGGGCGGTGAGGTCCGCATCCGGATCATCGCCGACGCCGCCATGGCCGCCGCTCATGAGCAGTACTCGGGCGTGCCCGGGACGACGGACGTGCTGACCTTCGATCTGGCCGAGGGCACCACGGCTCAGGGCGAGCCGTTCGATGCGGACGTGCTGCTGTGCATCGATGAAGCGGAGCGTCAGGCCCGCGCCCGGGGGCACGGCGTGCGGGACGAACTGCTGCTGTACGCGGTTCACGCGCTGCTGCACTGTCTGGGCGAGAACGATCACGACGAGCGCGAGGCGCAGCGCATGCACGACCGCGAAGACCGGACCCTGGCGGCGCTGGGCCTCGACCCGGTGTACGCCCGCGAGCCGCGAACATGAACGACGCCGCGCCCTTCTTCTGGCTCGCCGTCGTTGCCACGCTGCTGGCGGCGATCATCGCGACGCTCGCGCAGTCGCTGGCGCAGGCCCCGCGTGCCGCGGCGGAGGAACTGGCCACCTCGCTCAACCGCCCGAAGGCCCTGCGCCGCGTGCAGCGCATCTTCGACGACACCACGGGCCACGCGCTCTCGCTGGGCCTGTTCCAGGTCGCCTTCTCCGCCGTCAGCGTCGTCGCGACCGTCCGCTACGTCGCCATCATGCGGGACGGAGCGAACCCCTCGGACCTGGTCGGCCTGCTCGATGTCTCCATCGGCATCGTCATCGCCGTCGTTGTCCAGTGGCTGTTTGTCATCGTCATCCCCGGCGCGATCGCCCGACACGCCGGCGCACGCGTGGTCTTCGCCCGCTCGCTGCTGCTCCGCTCGATCGACGCGGCCCTCTGGCCCCTCCGCGGCGTATGGCGCTTCCTGGACGAGGTGGTCCGCCGGCTCGCCGGCGTGCAGCGCATCGACGCCGGCCAGCAGGTCGAGGCCGACCTGCTCAGCGTCATCGAGGAGGGAGAGGCCACCGGCGCGCTGGGCGAGGAAGAGCGTGAAATGCTCGAGGCGGTCGTGCGCTTCCGCGATCTGTCCGTCGCGCAGATCATGACCCCGCGCACCGACATCGAAGCGATGGAAGCCACCAACAACCTGGGCGAGATCACCCGCACCGTCAAGCGCCTGGGCCACTCACGCATCCCCGTGTACGAGGACAACCTCGACCACATCCTCGGCATCTTCTACGTCAAGGACCTCATGCACTGGCTGGGCGGCTCGGGCAACTCCGGCAAGCCCTTCGACCTCAAGTCCATCCTCCGCCCCGCCTTCTTCGTTCCCGAAACCAAAACCGTCCGCGAACTCCTCCGCGAACTGATGGACAAAAAGGTCCACATCGCCATGGTCGCCGACGAGTACGGCGGCACGGCGGGCCTGGTCACCATCGAGGACATCGTCGAAGAAGTCTTCGGCGAGATCCGCGACGAATACGAACCCACCACACCCGAAACCCCCGACGTCGTCCTCAACCTCCCCGAACGCTCCGCCCAACTCGACGCCGCCGCACGCATCCTCGACGTCAACGACGCCCTCGAACCCCTGGGCGTGCAACTGCCCGCCAGCGAGGACTACGACACCGTCGGCGGGTTCATCATGACCACCCTGGGCCGCGTCCCGGCCTCGGGCGAGAACCTCGAACACGAGAACATGGCCCTGACCATCCTCGAAGCCAAGCCCAACCGCGTCGTCCGCGTGCAACTGCGCGTCCGCAGCGCCGACGACCCCGCCCCCAACCACGCCGCCACCGCCACGCCGGAATGACGCGCGGAAATGACGCGCAGAGTCGCACCCCGCCGCGAATCGGACTCGAGGGCCGACGAATTCACCCGAAAACGGTACCGGTTCGCATCGCAACATCGGGCATGGGCCCGGTAGTCTGCGTTTATGGCAACTGACCCATTGGCTTTCGGTGACTCGCCCGAATCCGACCATCCGACCACGCCGCCAACGGATCCCCTCGAGACCGAGCCGCCGCGGACCTCCTCGCCCGCTTCGGCCGATACGACGCTGCCGTCCGCACGCTCGCCCGGCGCCCACGGCGAACAACCCGGCGACGTCATCGATCGCTTCACGCTCCTCCGCCCGCTCGGCGAGGGCGGCTTTGGCACCGTCTGGCTCGCCGAACGGCGCGAGCCCATGCTCCAGAGCGTCGCGCTGAAGATCATCAAGCCGGGCATGGACAGTTCCGCCGTCGTCGCACGCTTCGAGCAGGAGCGCCAGGCCCTGGCCGTGATGGACCACCCCAACGTCGCCCGCGTGATCGATGGCGGCGTGACCGATCGCGGCCGCCCGTACTTCGTCATGGAGTACGTCAACGGCCAGCCCATCACCGACTTCGCCGACCGCAAGCGCCTCACACTCCGCCAGCGCCTCGAACTGTTCATCCCCGTGTGCGAGGCCGTGCAGCACGCGCACCACAAGGGCCTGATCCACCGCGACCTCAAGCCCAGCAACGTGCTCGTCGCCGAGGTCGAGGGCAAGCCCGTCCCCAAGGTCATCGACTTCGGCGTCGCCAAGGCCATCGCCAGCGAGGGCTGGACCAACACCGCGCACACACAGCACGGCATGGTCATCGGCACGCCGGAGTACATGTCGCCGGAACAGGTCGCGGGGGAGATCGATGTCGACACCCGCGCCGATGTGTACTCGCTGGGCGTGCTGCTGTACGAACTGCTCACCGGCGAATTGCCCTTTGACTCGCGCGAGCTGCGCAAGGCCGGGCTCGCGGAGATCGCCCGCATCCTCAAGGAAGTCACGCCGCCCAAGCCCAGCACGCGCCTCATGCAGCTCGCGGGCCCTCGCACCACGACCCTCGCCGAGTGCCGCTCGGCATCGCGCGATCGCATCACCAGCGAACTCCGCCGCGAGCTGGACTGGATCCCGCTCATGGCCCTGCGCAAGGAGCGCGAGCGACGGTACCCGAGCCCGCAGGCGCTCGCCGACGATGTGCAACGCTATCTCGATGGCCGCCCGCTGCGCGCTGCACCGGACTCGCGGGCGTACCTCGCGAGGAAGTTTGTTCGTCGCAACCGGGTGCAGGTCTTCGCGGCGAGCGCGGTGTTCCTCGCGCTCAGCGCGGGGCTTGGCGTATCGCTCTGGCAGCGGAACGAAGCGATCTCAGCCAAGGACGCCGAGGCGAAGCAGCGCGTCGAGGCAGAGGAGCAGCGCGCCCGTGCCGATGACCGTGCGATCGCGGCGCAGACCGCCGAGAAGGCCGAGAGGGAACGCGCGGATCAGCTCAAGAAGGTCTCGGACTTCCAGTCGTCGATGCTCAGACAGATCGACACGACCAAGGCAGGCGTCGACTTGATGGCCGACGTGCGCGAGCGCTTCGCCGCGGCGCTGGAGAAGGCCGGCGTGCCGGAGGCCGAGCGGACGATGCGGGTGAATGAACTGCGGCAGGAACTCGTCCGTGTGAACGCCACGGACACTGCCGCGGCGATGATCGACCGCACGATCCTGAAGCCCGCGATCAAAACCATCGACGAACAATTCAAGAACGACCCGAAGTCGGACGCGAACCTGCGTCAGGCGCTCGCGGAGCTGTACATTACCATCGGTCTGTACGACGCGGCGTTCCCACTGCAGGAAATGGCCCTCGAGAAGCGCCGCCGCGTGCTGGGGGAGGAGCACCCGGACACGCTCGACTCCATCAGCAACATGGGCTCCCTGCTCCAATCCCAGGGCAAGCTCGTTCAGGCCGAGCCGTACTTCCGCGAGGCCCTGGAGAAGCGCCGCCGCGTGCTGGGGGAGGAGCACCCGGAAACGCTCACCGCCATCAACAACATGGGCGGCCTGCTCGAGGCCCAGGGCAAGCTCGATCAGGCCGAGCCGTACTTCCGCGAGGCTCTGGAGAGGCGCCGCCGCGTGCTGGGGGAGGAGCACCCGAACACGCTCGGCTCCATCAACAACATGGGCTTCCTGCTCGAGGCCCAGGGCAAGCTCGATCAGGCCGAGCCGTACTGGCGCGAGGCACTGGAGAAGTTTCGCCGCGTGCTGGGGGAGGAGCATCCGGACACGCTGACCTCCGTCAACAACATGGGCTTTCTGCTCCAGGCCCAGGGCAAGCTCGATCAGGCCGAGCCGTACTTCCGCGAGGCTCTGGAGAAGCACCGCCGCGTGCTGGGGGAGGAGCACCCGAACACGCTCATTTCCATCAACCAAATGGGCTTCCTGCTACAGGCCCAGGGCAAGCTCGATCAGGCAGAGCCCTATTACCGCGAGGCCCTGGAGAAGCGCCGCCGAGTGCTGGGGGAGGAGCACCCGAACACGCTCAGCTCCATCAACCTCATGGGCTTGCTGCTCCAGGCCCAGGGCAAGCTCGACGAGGCCGAGCCGTACTACCAGGAGGCCGTCGAGAAGAGCTTGCGTGTGCAAGGGGCGCAACATCCCTTGACGCTGACCTTCACCGGCAACCTCGGCCGGGTCCTGCATCAGCAGGGCAAGCACCAGGAAGCTATCGATCTGCTCGCCCCCATCGAGCCCGCGGCCCGCAAGCAGTTCACCGGCGGCAACGCGCGGCGGCTGGCGGGCTTCCTGACCACCCTCGCCCGCGCCCGCGTGGGCGTTGGTTACGACGGCGATCGCTTCGCCCTCGCCGAATCCAACCTCCTCGAAGCCCACCCGATCTTCGTCGCAGCCAAGGACCGCGGCCCGACCCACAAAGACACCCTCGACTGCCTGCGGGCGCTCGTCGACCTCTACACCGCCTGGAACGCCGCCGAGCCCGGCAAGGGCCACGACGCCAAGGCCGCGGAGTGGCAGGCGAAACTCCCCGCGCCCGCACCGACCCCCTAGCCCGCACCACACCACGCCTGCGCTCGGCGACTACCGCCTCGGATTGCGATTAGGCGTTTTGCCGCGCCCGCCGGGGCCGATCGGGCCGCCGCCCCGTTGTCCGCCACCGCCACCGCCTGCGCCGCCAGTCGGCGGGGGAACGCGCCGCGGCTCGCCCATCGGCTCGGCTCGGTTCGCATCGGGCTGCTCCCGACCGGGTTCGCCTGCGGCGTCGGGTGCCGCGGGGTCCGGCTCATCAGCGGATGCCATCGATTCGCCGGCGCTGTGCTCGCTTGCCGCGGCGCGGTCTTCATCGGTCCCGACATCATCGGTGCGCGTTGGCCGATCGCCGGTCGTCGGCTGCTCGCTCGCCACTCCGGCCGAGACCCGCGCGAAGATCAGCCGTCCCGCGCTGGTCTGCACGCTGCTGGTCACCTCGATCCCCACCTCCTGCCCCACGCTCGAAGCGCCGTTCTCGACGACGATCATCGTCCCGTCGTCGAGGAACCCCACGCCCTGCCCCGGCTGCTCGCCCCTGCGGAGCACGCGCAGGCGCAGCGTCTCGCCCGGCAGCAGCGCGGGCTTGAGGCTCGCGGCCAGGGCGGGCAGGCTCACCACGCTCACGCCGCGGATGCCGGCCATCTTCATCAACCCGCCGTCGGCCGTCAGCAGCCCGCCCGGCAGAGCCTTTGCGAGTTCGATGAGTTGCTGGTCTACGCCCTTGCCAGGCACGGGCGTCTCGTCGATGCTCAGGTCCAGCGTGCCCAGCCGCTGGAGCGTGCCGATGGTCTCCATCCCGCGTCGGCCCTTGGCCCGCTTGAGGCGGTCGGTGCTGTCGCCCAGGCGCTGGAGTTCTTCGATGACAAACCTCGGCACCACCATCGGCACCTGCACAAAGCCCGTCTGGGCCACCTCGACGATGCGCCCGTCGATGAGCACGCTGGTATCCACCACCATGGGCTTTGGCCCGCGGATCTGCTTGGCAAACTCGATATACGGGATCGCCAGGCGGAAGTCGTCCTGCGTCTGCAGCACCACGCTGATTCCAAAGTAACACAACGCAATGCCCATGAGCACCTTGATCGCGTTGATCAGTTGCGGCTGGTCGACCTGATACGCCGCGACGAGCAGTTCGAGCACGAAACTCAGCAGGAACGTGCCCAGCATGCCCGCGACAAGCCCGAAGAACACGCCGAAGATCAGCGACAGCCGCTTGCGGGGCGTCAGCAGGTCCACGAGCACGATGGTCCCGGCAAAGAGAAACGCGACCAGCAGCGTGATCCACCAGCCGAAGTCGACCTGGAACTGGAAGTCCGCCGCGGACGATCGCGCTCCGCTCCCGACAGCGCCGGTCCGCAGCGGCGGGCGGGCATCAGCGCCGGTCCCGGCCCCCTGCCCAGCGCCGGCCCCGCTCCCGCCCATCGGATCCGTCGGCCGATCCACGGGCCTGTCAAGAGGCCGCTCGATCGGCCGGTCGATGGGCCGGTCGATCGCGGAGATGGTGTTGCGTTCGCCCTGCGCCCAGCGCTGCAACGGCTCGAGCACATACACCAGCGTGACGACAAAGAACAGGATCAGGAACACCATCCGAACGATCCGCACCAGCACCCGCCGATCCGCCATCACCTTCTCGCGCGGGCTCATCTGTTCGTTGGCCATGGGATGAGTTTACACCACCCCGCGCCCGCACCCGCTCAATCACAGGCCCGACCGCCCGCGAACCGCCCGCACGGCCGGTCAGCAGCCCGCCGAGCATGTACACTCCCGCGGCACGCGCCGCCCGATACGCCGCGCACCACGCATGAGCACGCACACTCGTCAACCCGGCTCGTCCGCGATCATGCGCGAGTGGCCTCTGGCGGCGCTGGCGCTGACGGTGTGCGCCGTGCTGCTGGCCCATGCCCGCCTTGAGAGCATCGCCGACACGCCCGTGCTCGCCGCGGTGCTGCTGCTCGGCTTGAGCGGCATCGTGATCCTCGGCTCGCTGGCCATCGTGCGTCACGCCGAGGTCCTGGCCCATCGCCTGGGCGAGCCCGGCGGGACGCTGCTGCTGACCATGGCCATCACCGGGCTCGAGGCCGCGATGGTCGGGCTGGTCATGTGCACGGGCGACGAGAAGCCCACCCTGGCGCGCGACACCATGTTCGCCGTCATCATGCTCGTGCTCAACGGCTACCTCGGGCTGGCGTTGGTGCTCGGCGGCGTGCGCCATCAGCAGCAGCCATACAACCCCGACAGCGCCAACGCGTTTCTGGTCATGATCATCCCGCTTTCGCTCCTGAGCCTCGCGCTGCCCAACTTCACCCGCGCCTCTCCGGGACCGACGCTGACCGCCTTCCAGATGGCCTTCCTCTGCGTGAGTTCCGTCGCCATCTACGCCATCTTCCTGCTCTTCCAGACCCGCTGGAACCGCGAGTTCTTCGTGTACTCCGACACCCCGGCGCCCGGCCCCGCGGACCACCCGCACCACACCCACCACCACGCCCATCAGCACCAAACCCCGAGCACGCCGACGATCATGCACGTTGGGCTGCTGGCCCTGTACGGGCTGTGCGTGATCCTGGTGGCCAAGGGCATCTCGGTCCCGCTCGATGCCTTGGTGCTCAAGGCCAACGCGCCGCCCTCTCTGGCGGGCTTTGTCCTGGCGATGCTCGTGCTGACGCCGGAGTCCATCGCCGCCGTCCGTGCCGCTCGGCAGAACGAACTCCAGCGCTGCGTGAACGTGCTGCTGGGGTCCGTACTGGCGTCCATCGGGCTGACGGTGCCCATCGTCGTCGCCGTGTCGCTCGGCACGGGACGCGAACTGGTCCTGGGTCTGGAGCCCGCGCAGCTGGTGCTTCTGATCGTCACACTCATGGTCTCGATGCTGACCTTCAGCCGCCCAAAGACGAATCTGCTCATGGGCAGCGTGCACCTGCTGCTCTTCGCCGCCGCGGCGGTGCTGATCTTCGATCGCTAAGCCGCCCGCGCGCAGACCCTGGATTGGCGAGCGCACGCCCCTCGGGCCGATATCCCATCAGGCCCATGACCTTCAAGGACCACATCGCGCTCTCAATGACCCCCATGTGGCTTCGCCTGGCCATCGGGCTGACGTTCCTTTGGGCCGGCGCGGGCAAACTGCTCGTGCACGTGCCCATTGCCGGCGAGCCCGCTGCGAGGCTGGCCAACATGGGCGTCGCGATCACGCCGACCGCCGGCACCTCAAGCCCCGCCGCGCCCGGCGTCAATCCGCCGGGCTCACCCACAGGCACCCCCACCAACGCCCCTGCCCCCACGCCGACCATCGCCCCGCCGCAGCAGCCCCTGCCCGAGCCGAGCGCCGACCGCGCCGGGCCGCGTCCGACCAAGTCGCCCGCCAAAGCCCCGTCGAAGTCCCCGCCGCGCCGAAACCTTCCGACCGCCGGGGTCGACACCGAGTCGCCCGTCCCGACCCCGTTGATCCCCGCTGCCCGGCCCGCCGCCCAGCCGCCTACTCCGCCGCCGACCCAGCCCCCGGGCACCGCGCCGTCGGCCGCGCTCTATCGCGCCGCGGACTTTCCCACGCCGGTCATCCTGCGCCGGGTGTATCAACTGGCGCTGGCGATCGATGACGATGCCCGCATCCCGCCCGATGCGAAGAACCCGATGACCCTCTTCCCGCCGAGCCTCGCGGGCGGATCCTGGCCCGTCCGCTGGGCGTGGCTGGTCGCGATCACGGAACTGTTCTGCGGTGCGGCGGTCCTGGCCGGGCTGCTCACGCGACTGTCCGCTCTGGCCCTGGCAGGGGTCATGGTCGGTGCGCTGTGGCTGGACCGCATCGGCCCGGCGATCATCCGCAACGCCACGCTCTTCGGCGGGCCGGACGCCGACGCGTGGTGGAACCCCGCCGCGTGGGGGCCGATGTGGTGGCAGTTCGCGCTGGTTCTCTGCTGCATGGCCCTGCTGACCAGCGGCCCGGGTCCGATCTCGCTCGACGCGTTCGTCTTCTCGCCGAGCAAGAAGAAGGACGAGAAGCCGGCCTGAGTGACCCGCGAATCCCGCCGCGGACTTGGCTCCTGCGCTCAGCCACTCCTGCAACTGCGTCTCAGCCTTCCTCGGGCTTCCCCGCGGTTTTTCCATCCAAGGGTACCCTCGGGCTCAAGTTCACCCTTTGTCTCCCGCTTGCTGAGGGGAGCCGGACTAACCTCTTCATCGTGAGCGAAGAACCCGCCAAGACCCAGGTGTCGCCCTGTCCCGCCCAGATTTCGCTGGCGCAGTTGCGTCCGGGGGAGTCCGGGGTCGTCTGCTCGGCGACCCTTGAACCCGCCGAGGCTGAACTGCTGGCCGCGATGGGTCTCATGCGCGAAACGCGCGTGACCATGTGTCGACCGGGCGAGCCCTGCATCATCGCGGTGTCAACCGGCCGCCCAGGCTCGGCGGTCAACTGCAGTTGCCGGCTGGGCATCGCCCGTCCGCTTGCTGAGAAGATCTTCGTCTCGCACCCGTAACCCCCCCCCGCCCGCCGCGGCGTTCGCCCACGGTTCTCCGCAGCCCGTTTCCCTCCCCGCATAAGAACCCGCCTGAGCGCTGCCGCATGAGCACCAGCGACGCCCCATCAGTCTCGACACCCACCAACACCCCCCCGACTCAAGGGTTGCCATCCGTCCCCGCGCGGGTGGCACTGTTGGGGATCCCGAACACGGGCAAGACGACGCTCTTCAACCGTCTGACCGGCTTGCGTCATCGCACGGGCAACTTCCCCGGCACGACGCTGGAGGCGCGGGTCGGGCGAGTCAGCATCCCCGCCGCCGGGGGCACGCACGCCGGCGTGTCGCTGGTGGACCTTCCCGGGACGTACTCGCTGGAGATCGATCAACTCGAGGCCGACACATGCCGGCGGGTGCTCGACGGCCGGCTGACGGAGGCCGCGGGCCCGGCCAGCGCGCCCGACGCGGTGGTGGTGGTGCTCGATGCGACGAACCTGAGCCGGAACCTTGTGCTGGCGGGCGAGGTGCTGCGTCGTCGGCTGCCGACGGTCGTGGCGCTGAACATGATGGACCTGGCGCGGAACCAGGGCCTGTCGATCAACCTCGACACGCTGCGTGAGCGTCTGGGGTGCAGGGTCGTATCGATCAACGCCCGCTCCGGCGAAGGCGTCGACGGGCTGCTCTCGGCCCTGAGCCAGTCGCTGGCCGACAGCGCGCCACCCTCGCGCACGCCGCCGGGCGGGCGCTCGGTCAACGACCGCGCGCTGCACACCTGGGCCGAGGAACTGCACGAAGCCGCGGCGAGCACCACGCGCCCCATGCCCCTGCCGGGCGCCAGCGCCACGGACAAGGCCGACCGCCTGCTGACGCACCCGGTGCTGGGGCTCGTTGCGTTCGTCGCGATCATGGCGGGGCTGTTCATGGCGATCTTCTCGGTCGCGACGATCCCGATGGACCTGATCGACGCGCTGTTCGCGAACGCGGGCGACCTGGTTGGTCGCGTGCTGCCCGAGGGGATTCTGCACGACCTGATCGTCAACGGCGTGGTGGCGGGTGTCGGCGCGACGGTGATTTTCCTGCCGCAGATCTGCCTGCTGTTCTTCCTCATCTCGCTGCTGGAGGACACGGGCTATCTGGCGCGTGCGGCGTTCGTGATGGACCGCGTGCTGCGGCCCTTCGGCCTGCCCGGCCACGCCTTCGTGCCGCTGCTGTCCAGTCACGCGTGCGCACTGCCCGGGATCATGGCCGCGCGGGGCATTCCGGATCGGCGTGAGCGCCTGGCGACGATTCTGGTCGCGCCGTTCATGACCTGCTCGGCGCGTCTGCCCGTGTACGTGCTGCTGACGGGCCTGATCTTCCCGCACAGCCCGCTGCTGGCGGCGCTGGCGTTCATCGGGTGCTACGCGCTGGGCATCCTCGCCGGCGTCTTCAGCGCGCTGATCGCGCGGCGCACGATCCTCCGCGGCCCGACGCGCCCGATGGCGCTGGAGCTGCCCAGTTACAAGTTCCCCAGCATGCGCACCGCGTTCATCACGATGTACGACCGCGGGCTGATGTTCCTCAAGAAGGCCGGCACGGTCATCCTGGCCATCTGCATCGTGCTCTGGTGGCTCGGCGCGTATCCGCACGTGCAGCCCCCGGCAGAGGCCGCGGCGCTCCGCGAGCAGGCAACGCTCGTCGAGACCGCGCAACCCGAGCGGGCGCAGGAACTCACGCTCAAGGCCGATCGCATGGAGCACCAGCACCAGGCGGCCAACTCGTTCCTGGGTCGCGCCGGGCGCATCGCCCAGCCGATCTTCGCGCCGCTGGGCTTTGACTGGCAGGTGAGCATCGGCGTGCTGGCGAGTTTCGCCGCCCGCGAGGTGTTCGTGGGCACCATGGCGGTGCTGATCGTCGGCGACGAACTCGACGCGGGCGAGGCCGCGGCGGACCTGGGCGTGCGCGAGCAACTGGCCACCGCCCAACGCGCCGACGGGACGCCGGTCTTCTCAACGCCCACGGCGTGGAGCCTGCTGGTGTTCTTCGTGCTGGCGATGCAGTGCCTGCCCACGCTTGTCGTCACGGCCCGCGAGGCGGGGGCGAGCAAGTGGGCGTTTGTCCAACTGGCGTGGATGTCGGGCGTGGCCTATGTTGCCGCGTTCATCGCGTACACGATCGCCAGTGCGATGACCTGAACCGTCGCAAGCGCCCCATCACCCGCCACGCCCGCACCGCACCATGAACCCTCACGCGCACAACGCGCCACGCCCATGAGCTTTCCCATCCACGACTGGCAGTTCTGGGTCGTGACGCTCATCGCGCTGGCGGCGGCGTGGTACCTGCTGCGCAAGTTCATCCCGTCGAGGATGCTGCCGCGGATCCTCCGCCCTCGCAAGCAGGGCAAGAGCGTGAGCCTGACCATCAGCGCGGGGGATCGCAAGGGCAAGGGCTGACGCGCGGGCCGACGTGCCCCCGGGCCTCACGGGCCCCGGCCTCACTTCTTCTTGCGTGCCGAGCGTTCCTTGCGTCGATACTCATCGGTCAGCATCCCGGCAAAGCCCCAGTTCTCGGGCTTGACGCTCTCGATGACGATGTGCATCTGCTCGGGCCTCTTGCGCAGCACACGCACCAGGGTGGCGGTCACCTCGGCGACGATGGCCTTCTTGGCCGGGCGGGTCAGACCTTCGGGCGTCACGCGGATGTGGACATAGGGCATGGCCACCCATACGCCTGCGCCGCCCGGCGTGTTCGCGGGGCCTATCCTGCGTCACTCGCCGAGGTTGACGGCCGGGCCCGGTGCACGGATGGCCCGTGAACCTGGTCAGGGCTTGACCGCAGCAGCCATAAGCGGCCGTCGTCCGGTGCCCCCGGTCACCTGGCCGTCAACCCCGGCGAGACAACCACGCACGATCGTGCAGGCCCTGCTCCGTGGATCCCTCCCCAGCTCCTGTTGGGGCAGGTGCCGCGGCTTCGCGGCGGAGGGGGCGACCGCGTTTGGTCTACACCCCGACAACTGAGCAGTGCGCCGTCATCACTTCACGCTTCCCTGCTTCTCCCCGCGCCGCTTCTCCGCCCCCGGCGCCTCCGGCACCTTGACCAGGAAACTCCGCGACAACTCCTTCTCGCTCTGGCCCCTGATGCGGGAGCGCATCCCGGAACCATTATATAAGTTGTTCGGAAACTTGCTCTTGAGCAGTGACAATGACGCCGGCTCGGGCGAGCGCACCGCCTCATCGCCGAAGATCCCCACCGTCACCATGCTCAGTTGCGGGCCGTGGTAGTAGTACGCCTGCTCGCCCTCGGCTCGAAGGATCGCCGCCGCCTGCTCCGCGGCCTTGCGTGCCTCGCTGAGTTCCGCCTGCGTGGGCGCCGCCAGCGGGTTGGCCGCGCCGTACGCGGCGACCTGCAGCGTGTACCGCTCGCGGCCGTCGGCCTCTTTGGCCGCGGTTCGCAGGTCATAGTCGGGCCTGGTTCCCGCGACACCTCCATCGCCCATCGGCGGGGCCATCACCGCCGATGCGAACGGCAGCACCTCGCCCACCTTCACCGCCCGCACGCGAGAGAGTTCGTCCTGTGCGGCCTTTGACGCCGGATCATCGAACCGCCCGATCGCCACCAGCGTCGCCCGGCCGCGGGTCAGCACGTACGCGTCGGCCGCCAGCCCCACGGTCCGCAGACGCGCAAGTTCCGCGTTGGCTTCTTCCACCTGCTTCTCGCCGCGGAATGCGGCCAGCGCGATCACCCACCCGCGATCGGCGTCGGCGGGTTGTGCGCGTTGGGTCCCGCCGGGAGCCTGTTTGGCCCCTCCAGACTGCATAAACGCGCCAGACCCACCCGCGCAGATCAAGAGCACCACAACCGCTGACACGACCCGGAGCATTCCTGCGTATGTCATGGAGCAATCGTTGGCCGGCACAAGCGACACGGTTGAACGTCCGAGAAGTCCGTCGCGGAGCAGAAACACCCCGCGCAAGGCCTGCCGAATCGAGTCTAACTCCATGAATACCAGATACTTATCAATCTTGTGCGAAATTCCGCTTTGTCTCAAGTCATGGGGTGGTCCGGGTCGATCTCTCTTGAGCGGGCCGATTGGATCGCGCCCCGCAACGCAGGCCTCGCACCCTTTTTTACCAGACACCCTGAACGGACTCGCAGGACGCTCGGCACGGATCGCCGTTCTCTGAACGGTGGCTCCCTACCCGACGCACTCGAGGCCGATCTTCGTTTTGAAACTCACTCGCAACAGATCATCAAGCCGAAACAACTTTATAAGGAGATGCTCATGTCGATTTCTCAGGTTGGTTCACAAGTCGCCCGCAGTTACGCCCCGTCCGACGGGAGCCGACGGGCCGAGGGCGGCGTCGCCTCGCCCGCGCCGTTGCCCAAGGTCGATCGCCTGGACTCCTTCGAGTTCTCCATCGGCGCGCAGAGCGCCGGCCTGACCGAGGCTCCCATCTCGCCCGAGCGTGCCGAGAAGCTCGCCGGGCTCAAGGCCCGAATCGCCGACGACTCCTACTTCTCCGACGAGAAGCTCGACAAGGTCGTCGACGGCCTGCTCCGCGACCTGAACCTTCAGGGCTGAGCCGCCATCAGACTCCCGGGCGGATCTCCCGGGACCGATCGCATCATCTGTTCCGCGCAGACGGACCTGCGCGGAACAGCCGCACGACGGGGGCGGCTGATTCGGGGTTCATGACTCACTGTTCGCCGGGGCGCGGGGATTCGGGGCGGCGGGATACGGGGCCGGGGCACGACCAACATCACATCCGCACGCCGGGTCACGAGCTGACCCGGGCCGATGCCGCACGGGCATGATCATCCCGCTCAGGGCGTGGGCACACTCGCCACGCTGGGCTCGCCCGCCGCGGGTGCACCATCGCCCGGCGACCGCACGACCACGATCGGCGCGGGCGCGTTGCTGGCTCGCCCGGGCCCACGCGTGCCCGGCCGAGAGGCACTGGCCGTGCGCGTCGGGGCCGATGCGTTGGGACGGCTCACGCGACCCTGGCCGCCCACGGCGTTGGTGTTCGTCGGCACGCTGATGCTCGCGACCATCGGCCCGCCGGTCGTGTTGCCGGCGATCACGGTCGATGGCAGGATCGTCGGGGGCGGTGCCGCGGCCCGGCCGGAACCTGCGCCCCCGTTCGTGTACGTCGCCACGCCCGCACCACCGCCGCCCC
>VYLX01000009.1_pt1 | contig 55163 bp, 42 predicted proteins | sample 5114181 | NCBI WGS metagenome assembly VYLX01 (sample SAMN12291812, study PRJNA351875) | freshwater metagenome | isolation source: freshwater lake | place: USA: Michigan, Sherman Lake | collected 2011-08-08
GGCTATGTTCCTGCATGGTTCATCCCTGGCACGACATCACGCCGACGGTTGAGGATCGCCCGCTGCCCGAGTACTTCAAGGCGGTGATCGAGATTCCCAAGGGCGGCAATCTGAAGTTCGAGCTCGACAAGGGCTCCGGTCTGCTCAAACTCGACCGCGTGTTGTCGTCGGCCGTCTTCTACCCGGCGAACTACGGCTTTATTCCGCAGACGCTGGCGGAGGACGACGACCCGATGGACGTGCTGGTGTACTGCACCGAGGAGATCCCGCCGTTGACGCTCGTCGACGCGCGTGCGGTGGGGCTGATGAGCATGGTTGATCAGGGCGAGGCGGACCACAAGGTCATCGCGGTGCTGGCGCAGGACCCGATCTACAACGAGTTCAAGACCGCGAGCAACTTCCCGACGCACATCTTCAAGCTGCTCCGCCGGTTTTTCAACGACTACAAGAGTCTCGAGGGCAAGAGCGTGAGTGTTGACGAGATCATGCCGCCGGAGGCGGCGCACGCGATCATTGAGGATTCGCTCAATCGATACAGCACCGCCCGCAGAATGGGCAAGATCAAGGGACTGGTGAACTGAGGTTCTTCGCGACGGCACAGGCAGTGCCCATTCAGCGACGAACGAACAACGCCCGGGAGGGGTCTCCCGGGCGTTTGTGTTGGAGCGGGAGATCGGCCCTCCGGCGAACTAGCGGTCGAGTTCGGCGGCGACGACGTTGATCGAGCCGAGGATCGCGACAATGTCGCTGACCATGTACCCCTCGGTCATCTTGGCCATGGCCGAGTAGTTGATGAACACCGGCGGGCGGACCTTCACGCGGAAGGCACGGGGCGAACCGTCCGCGACGATGAGGTAGCCAAGTTCGCCGTTAGGGCTCTCGACCGAGGCGTACGCCTCTGCGATCGGGGCCTTCCAGCCGCGGTTGGACATGATCAACTCGAAGTGCTGAATGAGGCCTTCGATCGAGCCGTAAACCTCGCTCTTGGGTGGCTTGACCATCTTGGCATCGCTGAAGGTGTCGATGGGGCCATCGGGGATCTTGTCGACGAGTTGCTCGATGATGCGGAGCGACTGCTTGAGCTCCTCCACGCGCACGAGGAAGCGGGCGTAGCAGTCGCCGGACTCGGCGACGGGCACCTGGAACTTCACGGCCTCGGCGCCCTGATTGTCCCAGTTGTCCTTGTAGCACAGGTACGGGGCGTCCTTGCGCAGATCTCGACGCACGCCGCTGGCGCGGGCGCACGGACCGGTCAGCGACCAGTCGATCGCCTCGGCCTTGGTGATGACGCCGATGTCCTGCGTGCGGTCCATGAAAATGCGGTTTCGGGTGAGCAGGCCGTCCATTTCCTTGACACTCTGCCAGCAGTCCTGGAGCGACCGCTTGCAGAGAGCGACGAACTTCTGCGTGTCGGGCAGGTCCTGCATGAGGCCGCCGACGCGGGTCCAGTCCGGGTGAAAACGCTGGCCCGAGACGTAGTCGCAGAGGTCGTAGATGCTCTCGCGGGAGTTGAAGCCGTAGATGAACGCGGTGAACGCGCCGAGGTCCAGGCCCACCGCGCCCACGCAGAGCAGGTGGTTCTGCACGCGGCCGAACTCGAACATGATCGTTCGGAGCACCTTGCAGCGCGGCGTGATCTCGATGTCGAAGAGGTGCTCGACGGCGTGGTGCCAGGCGATGTCGTTGCAGATGGGCGAGAGGTAGTCCATCCGCGAGACGATGGTCACGTACTGGTTGTAGTCCAGATGCTCGGCGAGCTTCTCGAAGCCCGAGTGCAGATAGCCGATGTGGGGTGTGCAGCGGACGATTCGCTCGCCGTCGATCTCAAGAACCAGGCGGAGCGTCGTGTGCGTGGCGGGGTGCTGAGGACCGAAGTTCAGGACCCATCGCTCGCCCGTGTCGACGTGCTTCTTGATGTAGTCGATCTTCTCGACATCGACGTCGTACCCCTCGTCCGGCTTGAGCGTAAACGGCATCCTGTGCTCCCAAAGTCGGGTCTTGGCCGCGAAGGTGGTATCGCGAGCCAGTGACCTCGACGCAGAGCGTACGCAGGGCAACTGCGGGTTTGCTACCGGCAGCCAGCGACTCCGGGGCGCGGGTCGCTGGCCGGGACCGGGAATGGGGAAGCCTGACGGCTACCACTCGCCCAGTTCGCCTGTCAGTGGCTCGACGAGGTCCTTGAAGGTGACGATCCCAACGGGCTTGGCTCGGTCCATGACCACGGCCAGGCGGGCGGAACTCGCACGCATCGCAGAGAGGGCCTCGCGAACGCTGGTCGTGATGGAGATGGTGACCGCGGGGCTGACAAGATCTCTGGGCGGCCGGTCGGGGTTGAGCACGAGGTCGAGGTGGGCGACGATGCCGACGAGCGTGCCGCGGGAGTCGGTGACGGGGAATCGTGAGTACGGGAAGGAGGCGAGAACGTCGTTGACGCGCTGGGCGGGCCAGTCGGCCCCGATGCTCCGGACGCGGTGCCAGGGCACGGCCTCATCGCCGACGGTCGTTTCGCGGAGCGCCAGCGCCCGATCCAGAAGCGAGACTTGCGACTCGCTGATGACGCCGTGACGCGCGCCTTCCTTGAGCAGTTCGGCGATGCGCTGTCGCGAGGACTGGTTCACGGGCGTACTGCCAACGGGGACCAATCGCTCGCAGAGTCGTGCGGTGGTCTCGATGATCGGGAGGATGAGCGTCCAGGTCAGGATTACCCGGCCGGCGCGGAGGACCGGGGCGACGGCGTGCATAATCCGGTCGGCCTCGGCGCGAAAGACCTCCTTGGGCAGCGTGTCGCAGAGGATAAAGAGCACGGGACCGACGATGGCGGCACCCAGAACGAGGATCGCCAGTTCCGTGAAGCCGGCCAGTTGAAGGATCGCCGTCAGGCCCAGGTTGATGAAGTTGTTCGAAACGTTATTGAAGACCAGACATGTGGCCAGCACGCGGGCGGGGTTCTCGATCTCGGCCTGAAGAATCGAGCCGGTGGCGCGCGAGAGCGCATTGCCTCTTTCGGCGGCGAGTTTGAGCCGGACGCGGTTGACGCTGTACAGGCCCATCTCCGAGCCGGAGCAGATGAAGCTGCCCACGATGCCCGAGGCGGCGACGAGCGACCAGCCGACGTATTCGAGCGTTGAACTCATGAGCGTCGCTCCGCGGGGCCCTGTGCCGGGTCGTGAACGATGCTGACGGCGATACGCTCGGGGACGCGTCCATCAAGCGTGCGGACCTCAAGCTGGACGTTGCCGATGCGGACGGTGTCACCGACACGAGCGATGCGCCCGAGCCGCATGGTGACGAGACCCGCAACGGTCGATGCTCGCGAGTCGAATCGGAGCCGGAACATGTCGGCCCAGTCGCGAGCGGAGAGTCGGCCGGAGACCTCCCACACTCCGAGACCGACCAGCTCGATTCGTGCGTCCTGCTCGGCGACGCCGTCGACTGCGGCGATCTCGGCGACCAGCCGTGCGGCGATGTCCTGCACGCTGACGACACCGACGACCTCGCCCAGTTCGTTGACGACCAGCGCGACCTTGGTCGGGTCCTTGCGGAAGTTCTCGAGGAGTTTGTCGAGCGTCGCGTGTTCGGGGACGAATCGGACGGTGTCGATGGACTCGGTTATCGCCGCGTTCGGGCTGCGCGCCAGGCGTGCGAGGTGCCGCTTGGTGTTGAGCAGGCCCAGAACGCGCTCGTCGAGTTCCTCGCTGCCCGCGGGCATGACGGGGATGCGTGTCAGACGGGTGCGGGCGACGACCTCGCGGACCTCATCGCGGGTGGAGCGGTCGTTGATCCAGGTCATCTCCACGCGCGGGGTCATCACGTCGCGGACGCGGCGCTGGCCGAAGGCGATGACCTGGCGCAGCGCTCGCACCTCGTCGGCGTCGATCGCGCCCTGCTCACGACCGAGGCTCAGGAGTTGGCTCAGTTCGTCCTCGGTCAGTTGCGCGTTGCCCGTGGTCTGGGGCACAAGCACCCGCACCAGCGGCGCGAGAATGCCGCGATCCAGGAACACGCGCAACGGCCCGAGAAGATCGAACAGCCGTACGACGCTGGGGGCCAGCAGCACGGCGAGTTCGACGCGGAGCCTCCCCGCGAGCATTTTGCTGACGACCTCGGCCACGACGGTCAGTGCGACGAGATTGATGATGTTGATCAGCACGCCGACGACGGGATTCTCCGCGCCCAGGAGCACCAGCGACGAGAGCGAGAAGTAGAGCGTGTTGACCAGCGTGTTGAGGAAGAGGAGCGTGACCAGCAACGCGCGGGGCTGGGCGAGCAGACGCGTCACCCCCGCCGCGGCCGACGGCGAGAGTTTGCGGACGCGCAGGCGATCGTGGAACGACAGCGAGAAGAGCGCCGTCTCCATGGCCGAGCAGTACGCCGAGACGATCAGGAGCGCGGGGAAGGACAGAATGAGCAGAACGGTGAGCATCAGATCGATATGTTCTTCTGTCCAGTGACGCGGGCGTCGAACGCTTCTCGCACCTGCTCGATAAGGCGTTCGATGTATCGCCAGGCGTTGAGTTCGCGGCGGATATGCACCAGCGAGTCGCGGTCGCTCGCGACGCCGGCAAAGAGTCGAGCGACCTCGGCGATGTGACGGTCACGACGGGCGGCCGCGGCGGTGAGGTGGGCTTCAACGCCCGCGCGATCCCCCGCCTGAATCGCGGCATCGATGGACTCTCTGGCTCCCATCAGGTCCATCAGGAATCCCGACGGAAGCGAGCGGTCCTGATCCTTGCCCGGGCCCTTGAGCAGCGAGAGAAGGGCCTCCGCCCGGCTCTCGGGGTTCAGAAGCGTTTCGCGGGCGAGATTGAGGTCCGCCGCGGCCTGACCCGGGTCCGGCGCGGAGGGATCGTCGCTCGTGTCGGCGTGGTCGGGGTGGGCGACCGCCGCCCGGGCCAAGTACGCCCGTTCGATCTGCACGCGGTCCAGGTCGTACCGGCGGGGCAGACCGAGAACCGAAAATGGATCGCCAGTCGACACGATCGGACTCTCCGAAACGGCGAAACGGACCGACACAGGACCTTCCGAATTGTTACCATAGCCGAGAAGGCTCGTGCGATCGTCGGCGGGAGGCCCGCCGGGGAGACTTCAGCCTGCAGGACGACCTATCCGCCTCGGGCAGATTGCCGGGGCATGACGCGGAGTGTGATCGTGGCCAAGCACATCGGCATCGCGGCCGTCAGCCCGGAAGGATCGGTGTTCTGCTATCGCGAGATGCACCGGTATTGCCACACGCTCCGGGGCGACACGGGGCATCCGCGCGTGACGCTGCACAACGAGCCGTTCGAGCAGTACGTCGCGGCGGCGATGCGTGACGACTGGCAGACGGTCGCGGACATGCTCCGGCGCTCGGCCCGCGCTTTATCCGCGGCGGGTGCGGAGTTCGTCATCACGCCGGACAACGTCATGCAGTTCGCGGTGCACAACGCCGAGGTCGGCTCGCCGATCCCGTGGCTGAACATGACCGACCTGGTCACTTCGGCGGTGGTCAACGATCAGCGTCGCTGCGTGGGGCTCATCGGCACGGTGAAGGTCATGTTCGGCGCAACGTACCAGACCCTGCTGGGACTGCGCGGGATCAAGGTTGTCTCCCCCACTTCCGGCGACGCGAATGAGATCGATGGCATCATTTTCCGCGAGCTTGTTCACGGCACCGTCCGTGCGCAGAGCCGCCAAGTCATGCTCGACGCGATCGCACGCCTGGCCGACCGCGGGGCTGAGGGCGTGATCCTGGGCTGCTCTGAAGCACCGCTGCTGGTGACCGCGGAGAACTCTCCGATCCCGGTGTACGACGCGGTGACGCTGCTGGCCGAGGGCGCGGTGCGTCACTCGCTGGGCATGGCCGAAACGACGGCGAATGTCGCGAGGGCGGGCTGAGGACGGCTCGGCCGGGGAGCCGGAGGGCTGAGGCTCACGGCGCCGAGCGCGTGATCGGCGTGACCGGGCCGGTTGCGGGCTTAAGTTCGCCGCCGGTGCGAGTCCACTCTTCGATCCCGCCCGCGAAGAACTTCACGTCGCCATATCCCACGGCCATGAGCCGCTTGACGAGACCGCGTGCCATGCTGCTGGCACGGTTCTCGCCATAGACCACCTTCAGCTTGTAGCGATCAATGCGCGGGTCCTTTTCCTTCTCATCGGAGCGGATCGCCGTCAATGGCAGGCTCGCCGCACCGGGAATGTGCCCCGCGGCATAGGCCTCCAGCGAGCGGGCATCGAGGATCACGAGGCGATTGCCCTTGGCCTGCTCCATCTCGGTCTTGAACTTGCTGAGCGAAATCACCGCGTTATCGACATCGTCGTCGGTGATATTCGTTGGGCACCCTGCCGCACAAAACACGAACGCGATCAGGGGAATCAGCAGCAGGCGGGTGAAGACGGCGGGCACGGTGGGCATCGGTGCAACTCCAGAGCGAACGGTCACTAGCATTCAACAGTAAGCGTACCAACATCGCGGGGTGGCGTCGGACGGTTTCTTCTTTCAGAAGCCGAGTGTGTGTGGCGGAACCTCCGGAGATCGGCATGAGTTCGAGCGTTTCTGCGGGATTGCTGGCTTTCGCGGCGTTTGGGTCGCTGAGCACAAGCGCAGGTGTCGCGACTCAGCCGGACCTCGACGGCTCGAAACTCGTCAAGGTCTCGATCGCCACAGATCACGCAATCGTCGCTCCCGGTCAGACGTTCGACGTTGGTGTGCGCTTTGTGATCGAGCCCGAGTGGCACATCTACTGGGATGGGCAGAACGAAAGCGGCATGCCCGTCGCGTTCGAATGGGCGTCGCCGACGGGCTGGGCCGTGGGCGAGGTTCGATGGCCGTGCCCCGTGCGGCATGTTGGCGGCGGGGACATTCTGGACTACGTCTTCGAGCGTCAGGTCACGGCGCTTGTCCGTGTGACGGTGCCGAAGGATGCCAAGCCGGGCGACGTGCGAATGGACGTGAAGGCCGACTATCTCGTGTGCAAAGAGGCGTGTCTGCCCGGCTCCGCGTCGGTGGGTCTGGGGCTGCGTGTTGCCGATGTGACGGCCGTGTCGGGCGGAGCGGATGTGGCGGCGATCCAGGCCGCGCGCGAGCGGCTGCCGGCGGAGTTTGCGTCCGACGCGGGGCTGAAGGCGGTTTGGGAGGATCGGCGGTTGTCGATTACCGCGGTGGGGGCGACGCGCATCGAGTTCTACCCGCACGAGAGCGGGGCCGCGCTCCCGGAGGCCCTCCGACAGGGAACGGCCAAGGGCGGCACGCTGACATTGGATTTTGGAGCCGAACAGGCGAAGAAAGACGTCGTCGGCATGCTGCGTGTGTGGACGGACAAGGGGGAAAGAACGTATTCGTACCGCTCGCCGATGAGCGGCGGCCTCGCCGAAAGCGGGGGCAAGAGCCGATGATGAAAACGGGCGTTCGGCGTGTCGCCGAGGCGGCCCGAGGGTTGGTGAACGAGTTTGTGCTCAAACAGGAGAATGCACATGAAGAACGGAATCTGGATGTCGGTGGTCGGTCTGATCGCGGTTGCCGGTATCAGCGTCGGTGTCATGAACATGGGCTCGTCGGCGATCGCGCAGAACATGAGCGATGGCGTCAAGCAGGAAGCGCCGAAGGACAAGCCCAAGGCCGGCGGGATCAAGCCGGGCGACATGGCCCCCGACTTCACCCTGACCGACACCGAGGGCAAGACCTACCGCCTGGCCGACGTGCTCAAGGCCGACGGCACCAAGGCGGTTGTGATCGAGTGGTTCAACCCTGAGTGCCCGTTTGTCGTCAAGCACCACAGCAAGAACCCGACCTTCGCGAACCTCAACAAGGAGTTCAGCGGCAAGGGCGTGACGTTCATGGCGATCAACTCCGGCGCCCCCGGCAAGCAGGGCCACGGCAAGGAACTCAACCAGAAGATGCGTGGCGAGTGGAAGATCCAGTATCCCGTGCTGATCGATGAGGACGGCAAGGTCGGCCGCGCGTACGGCGCCAAGACCACCCCCCACATGTTCGTCGTGACCCCCGACGGCAAGGTGGCCTATGCCGGGTCCATCGACAACAACCGCAGCGCCGACAAGGCCGGCGATGTGAACTACGTCAGCAAGGCCCTCAACGAGGTCCTGGCGGGCCAGACGGTCTCCGAGGCCTCGACGAATCCGTACGGCTGCTCGGTCAAGTACGGCAAGTAAATCCGATCGCTTCATGGTCCGCGTCCAACGGCGCGGACGAACAGTCTTGACGATGGGCCCGGCGCGATGCCGGGCCCATTTTCGTTTCACGGCGAATCTCGGCAACGCGGCGGGGGTCGTTCCGATAGGATCTTGCATGATTCTGGCAAGCGCGATGTCAACGGTTCTGGACCTGGGCACGGTGATCGCCGGGTTCAGCCTCATCATCCTGATTCACGAACTGGGCCACTTTCTCGCCGCGAGATGGGCGGGGATCCGGGTTCTTGCCTTCGCCCTGGGCTTCGGGCCGGCGATCGTGTCGTATCGGAAGGGCCTCGGCGTGCGCGCCGGCTCGACCGTGAACGAGTACGCATCGAGTGTCAAGGCGGGAACCGCCGGGGGCATGAGCCCGACGGAGTATCGCTGGAACATCCTGCCGCTGGGCGGATATGTGAAGATGCTGGGCCAGGAAGACGACAACCCCGGGGCTCGCAGCGTCGAGCCCGACAGTTACCAGAACTGCAGGCCCAGGAAGCGCATGATCGTGATCTCCGCGGGCGTGGTGATGAACGTGATCGCCGCGGCGGTGCTGTTTGTCGTGGTCTTCAGTGTGGGCCTCAAGACGGAGCCGGCGACGATCGGGCAGGTGCTCCCGGGAAGCCCCGCGGCGACGACGCTCGCGATGAACGCCGGGGACCTCGGCGTGTCCGAGCCCGGGCTGCGACCCGGGGATCGCATCGTGATGATGAACGGCAGGCCGCCGGATTCGTTCAAGGACCTGAGCATCACCGTGGCGATGGGCGCACGGGATGAGGCGGTGGTGCTCGAAGTTCTTCGGGCGGGTCTTGCGCAGAACCTCCGCTTCGAGATCGTCCCCAGAGAGGATCCGCAAACGCGACTGCTGTCGATCGGCGTCGGTCCCGGACAGTCGCTGGAACTCGAAGGCGACGGCGGCGACGCATCCGTCGGCGCGGCCCTGAAGGACATCTACGCCCGCGCCGGGATGGCGGAGGTGCGGCCGGGCTCGGTGCTCACACGCGCCGGCACGATCATCAACCCCGAGAGCCCGTCAGCGTTGCTGGACGCGGCCCGGGCGAGCGACGGCAACGCGATCGAGTTGTCGTTCCGTGATCCCGATGGTGGCCAGAAGACCCTCACAATCAAGCCCACCCACCAGACGATGATCGCACGGATGCTGCTGCCGGACTCCAGCGAAGCGGGCCTTGAGCACGTCGCGGGCCTGCTGCCGGTGATGGCGATCGAAAAGGCCCACGCTCCGGCACAGTCGGCGGGCCTGAAGGACGGCGATGTCTTCGCGTTGCTCGGCACGGTTGAGTGGCCCAGCCTGGCGGCGGGGATCGCGGAGATCCGCGGGAGCAAGGGGCAGACGATCGACGTCGTGGTCTCTCGGATCGACTCGTCGGGCAAAGCCGTGCTGAGCGACCGGATGAAGGTGCCCGTCAGCCGCGAAGGAACGATCGGATTCACGCCCGGAACAACGCTCAAGACCACGGCGCAGCTGGCAAGGTGGCCGACGCTGACGCTGAGCCCCGGCCAGGGCCCGGCGAAACTCGCGGGGCTTGATCGCCTCCCCGCGGGCGCGACGCTGCTGCGCATCGACGGCACGCCGATATCGACACTGGATCGGGCTTGGAGCATGCTCCGGGACATGGCCCTGCAGATGAGCACCGGGTCCGCACGCACCGTTGCGATCACGTTCAGCCGTTCGATCGGGCGGGACGAAGCGTCCGAGACGATCGACGTCGCTCTTTCGGCGGAAGCGGCACAGGCCCTTCGATCGCTCGAATGGGAGAGCCCGGTGCCGATGAGTCTGTTTGCGCCGGAGCAGTTCCTGCTCAAGTCCGACTCGCTGAGCGGCGCGCTGGCCATGGGCGTCCGTGAGACGCATCGGGTCATGATCCAGACCTATCTCACGTTCGCCCGCCTGTTTCAGGGCACGGTCAAGGTCGAGCACCTCAAGGGACCGGTCGGCATCGCGCACGTCGGCACGCTGATCGCCGAGCGCGGAATCGTGTGGGTGCTGTTCTTCATGGCGGTGATCAGCGTGAACCTTGCGGTGATCAACTTTCTCCCGCTGCCCATCGTCGACGGCGGACACTTCGTGTTCCTGCTCTACGAGCAGTTGACGGGGCGCCCGGTGAGCGTGGTGGTGCAGAACCTCGCGACGCTCGCGGGGCTCGTGCTCATCGGGTCGGTGTTCCTCGTGGTCACGTATAACGATCTGATGAACCTCCTGTTCCGCTGATCAGCCGAGGCCGCGAAGCGTTCGTACGCACCCCATGCCAAGCCCGCTCGGTCTCATTCTGCTGCTGGCGATCGGGCTGCTGCTTGCGTGGGCGCTGCTGGTCCTGCTGACGGCATGGCGACTGACGCACCCGCCCCGACGCACCGGGGGGTGGGCGGTGGCGCGGTCGCTCCCGAGCGTGCCAGCGGAGGTGATGATGCCCGATGGCGATCCGGTGGTGTTCGCGTCATGGACGCTCCGGTCGCGCGGGCGAGACCTGCCGGTGTGGGACATCGTCGGGCGATGCGCCGACGGGCCCATCGTTGTGTTCACGCCGGGCTGGGCGGAATCGCGTGTCACGAGCCTGTCGCGGCTGCCGACGCTGCTGTCGCGGGCGTCGCGGGTGATCATGTGGGACCCGCCGGGGCTGGGCGATGCGCCAGGCGTGTGCAGCCTCGGTGTGAACGAGCCGCGCGATCTGGCGGAACTGGTTTCTGTCGTCCGGGGTCGCGCCGGCGATGAGCCGATCGTGCTCGCCGGGTTTTCTTACGGCGCGGGCGTGAGCATCGCCGCCGCGAAGGATTGTCGGGCGGCGATGGTCATCGCGGAGGCTCCGTACAGACGGCCGGCGACACCCGCGACGGGCGTGCTCACCAGCGCGGGCCTGCCCGTGGCCGGCGTGCTGACGCCGGCGCTGCGCGTGGTCGGGCTGTGCATCGGTGCTCCGGCGGGATGGCTCGATGTCACGGGCGGCTTCGAACGCGTCTCGCACGCCCGCGGGCTCCGCTGTCCGCTTGTAGTGATCCACCCGGAACTCGACGAGATCTGCCCGCCGGAGGACGGACGCGAGATCGCCCGCGCTGCCAGCGACAGCGAGTTCGTCCTGATCCCCGGCGCTCGCCACACCGAGGTCTGGTCCGTGCCTGCGTTCGCGGCGATCGCGGACAATGCTGTCGCCACGGCATTGTCCCGCGTCGCGACCAAAGCAAACCGCCCGGCTTCAGGCCCCATCGGGGCGTGAGGCCGGGCGGATGATGACCGGGGGAAGCGGGCGAGCGATCGCTCACCGACCGACGTCGGCACGCTCGCTGCGCGGTGCCTGGATCATCTGGGGATAGATGATCACGCGGTCGTGGATCAGCAGCGCGATGTCGTCGCGGCCGTCGCCGGTAAGGTCCGTGATGAGCAGATCGCGAGGCTCGAACTCGCGGGCCTCGCCGCCGGTGAACAGGCGGGACTCGAAGACCTTGAACTCGGTTCCGAGTTGCACCTTGCGCGACGCGCCGAACGTGAGGATGCTGAGCATCTGCTCGCCCGCGTCCAGAACGACGGCGTCCATGAAGCCGTCGCCGTTGACGTCGCCAAACTCAAGGTTGTACTCGCTGCGGTCCTTTGCCTCGGAGCGGAACGCTGCGAACTGCTCGAGTTTGACCCGCTGACCCGCGAGGCGCACAAGGCCGAAGGCGTCGTCGGCCAGCGCGAGAATGCCGGGCTGCTTGTCGCCCGCGAACTCGCCGGCGAAAATCGCCCCGGGCGTGAAGCCCATGAGGCGCACGCGCTGATCGACGCCCGCGGGGCCGACGAAGAGCATGCGGTTGTTGCCGCGATCACTGATCACGAGCATGGGCGAGTCGCCGGCCTTGCCGGGCAGCTGCGTCAGGCCGACCAGTTCGGTCCCCGAGTCGGGCACGGTGACCTGCGCAACGACCTTCCAGCCTGCGGCCTGGTCGTATCGGCAGGCGCGGACAAAGTTCTTGTCGGCGATGAGCAGTTCGGGCTTGCCGTTGTTGTCCCAGTCGACCATCGCGGTGTTCGTCGGGCCGGCGGCCTGAACGAGGCCGAAGTTCGGCATCGTCTCGCTGGTCAGAACCTTGTCCAGCCGGCCCTTCTCGCTGGCGCCGCGGACCATGACCATCGGTTCGCCGGGCGTGAAGAGCAGCAGGTCGCTGAAGCCGTCCTGATCCACGTCGGCCGCGAGCATGCTCTGCGGCGGGCGGTTGACGCCGGTCAGCGGAATCGTCGTGATGCCGTCGGCCTTGTCGCCCTCGCCCTCCTTCTTGAGCGAGGGCTGATGGAGTTCCAGCGTGTGGTCGCGCTTGTTGCGGGCCACGACCGCCAACGTGCCCACGCCGTCGAGCGACACGTAGCCGATCGCCACGGGGCTCGCACCCGCGGTCTTGACCGGCAGCGGCGTCGGGAACGAGAGCGAACGCGAAGCCGGGTCGTAGCGTGCCGCGCCGACCGCCTTCTCCTCCTCGCTGAGCACGAACACCGTCGGGGTCTGGCTGTTGTCCCATGCTCCAGGCCCTGCGACCGCGATCTGCTTGGGCTGCTTGAAGGCGCTGAAGGCCTCCGGATCGCCGAGCCCTGCGCCCGCGGCCTGACGGTACAGGTCGATGGTGTTGTTCTTCGCGTTGGTCGCCAGCAGATCGAGCATGCCGTCGCCATCGATGTCGAAGGTCACCGCGGAGCGCTCCTTGCTCGCGCCGTCGCTGAATCCGAAGACCTCGGCCTGTGTTTCGCGCTCGCCCTGACCGCCCGCCGGCTCGATGGCCGAGGACACCAAGTCATAGAACACCACGCGGCGGGAGACGCGTTCGACGATGCCGAGGCTGGAGTTTTTGCGCCCGGCGAAGGTTGTCCGATCGGTCGCGCGGAGCGAGGGGGACTCGAACCGCAGTTCCGCACCGAGCAGGCCGCGTTTGGCGTTCGACGCCGGGTCCTGGCGCTGGAGCCAGACGCGCAGCGGCATCTGCTCATCGCCGACAACCGCGAGGATGTCCTGAAGACCGTCGCCGTTGTAGTCGCCCAACATCATGCCCAGCACCGCGCCACCCGAGCCGAGCCGGCGGGGTTCGCCGAGTTCGCCGCGGGGCGACAGGGGATAGGCAACGATGCGGTCCTCAGCGAGCGTGATGACCTCGAGCCCGCTGTCGCCCATGACGTCAGCGACGAAGAGCCCGCTCTGGCGGGCGCCCAGGCCACGCACGCGCTGGCGGTTGAGCGGCTTGAACGTGCCGTCGCCTTCGCCGGCGAGCACGACGACTTCAGCCGGGTTCGCGCCGACATAGACCAGATCGAGTTTCTTGTCGCCGTTGACGTCGGCGGTACGGACCGCGGTCAGCCGCTGGGGCAGGGAGGTGTCCTTGCGGTCATAGTGCGGCGAGGGGCGCAGTTGATTGACTTTCATGCCGCGTTCGACTTCTTCCTGCGTCATGGGCTTTTCGCGCAGGAGATTGACCTCGATGCGGCTCTTGGAGTTGTTCACCACCAGAAGGTCCGGACGGGAGTCGCCGTTGAAGTCGCCCGTAACCATGGGGCCCGCATCGCGATCAACGACGAGCACGCGTGACTGCTCGAAGCCGAAGTACGGGGCGAGCGGCCCGGCGGCCTTCGCGTCGTTCTGTCGGGCGATCGCAACGGTGCCTCCCGCCAGGGCGGCGGTCAGGGCGACGAGAGTTCGGACGGTCGTGATGGACATGATGGCCCTTCTCAGGATGGTGGGATGGCTGGCCGAGCAACGCCGCTTGACTCTCCGCCAGAGGACGGCAGCCGGGGTCCCGAAGGCAGAGGCGGTATACTACGGCCGATACAGGCGGGGTCGTATCCTCGCTGCGGTTTCCGGTTTGATGCAACGTCGAGAGCCGATCGCCAAACAACCCCGGGGGCCGTACATGGGGGTGCTCATTCCGCCAGTTGCGGGATGATGATGCCGGAGTATCGACCACGGGTTCGCTGACCGCCTCGCTCACGCCACGGAGATGATCATGCACATCGCTCTTGCCACCGTCGCCCTCGTGCTCTCGGGGGCTGTCGCGTCTGAACCCGCCCAACCGGCCAAGCCAAACGCGACGCCGGCCCCCGCCGCCGCCCCGGCTGCCGATCCCGCGACTGCGACGCGTGGCGACACGGTCGCCCTGACCGACGGCTCGAGGATCGTCGCGCCGATCATCAAAGAGAATCGCGAGACGATCTGGTTGGACCTCGGGCACACCGTGATCGAACTGCCCCGCACCCGGATCGACGCCATCACCCGGGCCGTGCAGCAGGAGGAGAGCGACGGCACCAGAAGCACAGACATGTTCCGCTCCAACGGCACCCTCCCCGAGCGCACGCCCAAGGAACTCAGCAAGCAGTTCGGCGAAGGCGTGATCATGGTCAGCACGCCCGGCGGCTTGGGCTCCGGTTTCATCATTCACCCCGACGGCTTCGCGATCACGAACGCCCACGTCATTCAGGGCGAGACCAAGCTGCGTGCGACGATGTTCCGCCAGTCCTCCACCGCTGGCGGCGCGGTCGACCTTCGCCGCGAGGTGATCGAGGATGTCGAGATCATCGCGGTCAATGACCACGTCGACCTGGCCCTGATCAAACTCAAGCCGCAGGACGGCAAGCCCTTTCCGATCGTGTTCGTCGAGAACACCGACGACCTGGCGCCCGGTCAGGAAGTCTTCGCGATCGGCGCGCCGCTCGGCCTGGAGCGCACGCTCTCGACCGGCGTGGTCGCCACCAAGGCACGCTCCTTTGAGGGCATGTCGTACATTCAGACCACCGCGCAGATCAACCCGGGCAACTCCGGCGGCCCCTTGTTCAACATCCGCGGCGAGGTCATCGGCGTCACCAACATGAAGATCCCGCTGGGCGAGGGCATCGGCTTCGCCATTCCCGCCCGCTACGTCCGCGACTTCATCCGTAATCGCGACGCCTTTGCCTATGACAAGAACACCCCCAACAGCGGGCACAAGTACTTCTCGCCCCCGGGCCGGACAGACTTCGGGACGCCCGACACGCTCAAAGACACGAGCAACTGACCCGGCTGGCTAGCCCAGCTGCGGGCTGCCGTATGGGCGATCACCCCGCCCCACTCTTTTCCTCGATCGCCTCCCGGGCATCTGAGAATCAGCCCGGAACTCAACACTCACGAGCACCCGTCGCCCCGGCACGTTCGCCGTCGGCTGCTCTCGCACCCTTGCTCGACAGAGCGTGCCCGACGAGAACGCCCATGAACACCCCAGCCATCGCCGTCACGACGCGCCGAATCTTCACGCCCGTTGCCATCGCGGCGGGGCTCTGGATCTCCAGTGGCGCGGTCGCGTCGGAGAAGCCCACCATCGCCGAGCTCGTTCCCGAGCAGACCGTGGCGTTCGTGAGCATCGATGACTACACGAAGTTCCGCGAGAGTTTCGACGCGTCGAACCTCGGCAAACTCTGGGCAATGCCGAGCGTGCAGACGTTCTGGACGGCGCTGCGGGAGGAGGAGTTCAAGGACGGGCTCGAGACCTACAACAAGTTCCTGGACGAGATGCTCGAGGCCGCCGACGTCAAGCGCGAGGATCTCGCACCGCCGTCCGGCCCCGTCGGCGGCGCGATCTACTTCATCACCCGCGAGAAGGCCGGCGACAAGTCGAGCACTCTGCCAAAGTTCGAGGGCATCGCCTCCGCGTGGTACGGCGAGAAGGCCGAGCAGATGATCACGATCTTCGAGAAGGGCGCCGAGCGTGCTGTTCGCGAGGGCTCGGCCAAGAGCGAAGAAGAGACCTACGCCGGCACCACGATCTACACCGTCCGTCCGGTCCGCAAGGACGAGGACGGCAACGCCATCGAGCACGACGACCAGTTCAATGTCGCTCGCGTCGGGGGCCTGCTGCTTGTCGCGACGTCCGCGCCGGCCATCAAGGACGCCATCGATCGCGCCGAGGGCAAGGCAGGCAACGCCGGGACGCTCGCCACGACAGCCACGTACAAGGACGCGCTCAAGGCGCACTCCGCGTCGTCGACAATCCGCGCCGGCGGGCTCATCGACATGCTCGCAAAGCTCGCCCGCGATCCGGCGCTGGCTGCGGCCCTCGATGATCCCGAGGCGGAGTTTGTGCCCGCGATGCAGTTCTCCGAGATGCTCGCGAGTCCCGTGACCGACGCGGTCCTGAAACTCCTGGGTGTCAAGGGTGCCCGCTCCGCCACGATCGCGATGACTCTCGGTTCGGGCGAAGCGGAGAACATCACGGCGTCGTTCAGCGTGTTCCTTGACATGCCGCCCCGCAAGGGCGTCATGGGGCTGATCGAACCCATGAACGGCATGCCCGAACTTCCGGCGTTCATCAGCAGCGACGTCGCGAGCGTCAACGTGGCGAACATCCGTATCAGCCGCCTGTTGGAGGTTGTCCGCGCCGGGCTCGCCGACTTCCCGGAGGAGATGCGCGGGGGCGTGCTCCCGGTGCTCGATCAGGCCGAGGGCATCGCCGGGCCGCTTCTGGCGGTGCTGGGCCCGGAGGTCTACGGCGTTTCGACTTACGAGTCGCCGTTCTCCGCCACCAGCCAGCGATCCACAACGGTTGTCCGGGTCAGCGATGAGGTGCCGGTCAAGAACCTGCTCACGGCCTTCGGTGCGCAGGCCGGCTTCAAGCCCGTCGACTTCGAGGGCAACCAGATCTTCGTCAGCGACATGATGGGTCCGACCCCCATCGCCATCGGCGTCGGCGGCGGTTGGGCCTATGTCGGTGCCAAGGGCGATGTCGAGAACCTCATGCGTCAGGCAGGAAACAAGGCGGCGTCGCCGCTGTCGGGCGAGGCCCGCTACACCGGGGCCATGAGCAAACTCAAGCCCGGTGCGGTCACGTACTTCTACAGCGACACCGAGCAGACCCTTCGGTACGCCTACTGGCAGGTGCAGGATCCCGCCGGCTTCCGCGCCATGACGCTCGGAACGCTGGGCGGGTTTGGCGACCTCGATCCGGACGTCATCGAGGGCCTGGATATCCAGCCGCCAAAGTGGGCAGCCAAGTTGCCGCCGATCGAGGACGTTCTCAAGTACATCGGCCCGTCTGTCGGCGACCTTCGCTGGACCGAAGACGGCCTGCGGTCGGACTCCTACATCCTCGGGCCGGTCAAGGGCAAGAACTGATCAGGCGGGTCTCTCGGCAGCCGCGACACTGACCGTCGCACGAGGGCCGCTCGCGCTGCCCGCCGCCTCTGCGCCGACGACAAACGCGCGGATCAGATAGTGGGCCGCGCCCGCGCTGAACACGCAGGCGAGCGATCCGCCGAAGAGCACAATGAGCAGTTGAGCGAGCGGGTGCAGCCCGCCCCACGCGGATCGGGCCAGGACGCCCGCGCCGATCATGAGCGCCAACGGGACCGTCCAGAGCACCGCTCGCAGCAGCAGCGGCATGCTCACGCCCGGTCGGCGCGAAAGCAGTTCGGCCCCGGCAAGGGCGACCAGCAGCCCCGCAAGCCCGGTGCGAAGGAACATCGTGGGCCAGAGCGAGAATCCGCGCACCGTCCAGTTGGACCCGACCCCGCCGAGCAGCGCTGCGGTCATGATCGTTCCTGCGACGCACAGCAGCGTGATCGCAGGCCCTTCGCGCAGCACGCGCAGGCCGGCGAGCACGCAGACGACTCCGGCGAGCAAGGCGACGACCTCAAAGGCCAGAAGGATCCAGTTGGGTCGTGCGTCCGTCACCGCCGCGAAGCCCAGAACGGCCGAGGCTGCCGCGGCGATGACGCCGATAAGCGCAACCATTACTCCTGCCGCCCGCAGGTTGAGAATGCCCGAGATCTGATGCTCATCCGTGGTGGAAGTGGTCATGTCAGGAGGTTATTCGGCCAGATCGGCCCGTCGCGACAGACCAGACCCCGACAATCTGCGTGTTCGGCATGTATTCGTATTGAGATGGCCCGCCTATCCAGCCGATGAACGGTTAGTCCGGGGCATCATCGCGCTCGGGCACTTTGCCTTGCGGAGCAATCCATGAGCGGCATTACCTCAGGTGTCGGCCTCTTCAGCGGCGTCAACACGAGCCAGTTGATCGACCAGTTGCTGTCGGTCGAATCGCGACCCAAGACGCTCGCGCAGCGTCGCATCACCCAGATTCAGACCCTGCAGGCGGCGTTCCTCGATCTGAACAGCCGAATCTCCGCGCTGCGCACGAGCGCGACGAACTTCTCGACGAACAACATCTTCGGGTCCGCCGCGGCAAGCAGCAGCAACAGCGATTCGCTGACCGCCCGAGCGACCGCCGGCGCGCCGGTCGGGTCGTACAGCTTCATCGTCGACCGGCTGGTCACAACGCAGCAGACACTCTCCAAAGGCTTCACCGATCGCGATGTCAGCGGCGTGGGGCTTACGTCGCTGACATTCAGTCCGCGCACCGCCCGGCTCGACCGCGACACAGCCCTCTCGAATCTCAACGCCGGGCAGGGGATCAGCCGCGGGCAGATCCGCGTGACCGACTCCTCCGGTGCCGCGGCCACGATCGACCTCTCGCGCGTCGCGACCGTCGGGGAGGTGCTGAGCACCATCAACGGCGCCGCCGGCGTCCGCGTCACTGCCCGCATCGATGGCGACAGGCTGGTCGTATCCGATCGCGCCAGCGGCGGCGGCTCGCTGACGATCGCGAACGTGGGTGACACCAACACCGCGACGAGCCTGGGAATCGCTGGCACCGGCAGTCAGACGATCACCGGAACGCAGATCAATTCCATCGGCGGAAACACTGCGCTTTCGAGCCTCAACGATGGACGCGGGGTGCAGTTCAGCCGCGATGGCGGCCTGTCTACTCCGGATCTGAAGATCACCACACGCGACAACTCGGTGATCAACATCGACCTTGGCGACATTTTCGAATCGCAAACTCCTCCGGGCGGCGGCACCGCAACGGTGGTCAAGGTGGCCTCCGCCGTCACCGACCTGGCGGGCGTGATCGCGCGGATCAATGAGCAGAGCAAGGCCGCGCCGGGGTCTGCGAGCCGGGTCACCGCCAGCATCGCCTCAGACGGCGTCAGCCTCCAACTGACCGACAACACCACCCCCGCCAGCCCGGCGGCGCAGTTCAAGGTCGAAGAAGTCCGTGAGGGCGCAACGGCCGCTCGGGATCTGGGCATCCTCAAGTCCACGACATCCGGAACGATCAACTCCGGGCGGCTTATTGCCGGGCTGAACACCATTCTGATGCGCTCGCTCAAGGGCGGAAACGGGGTCGGCACGACCTCATTCGACGTCACCGCCCGCGACGGATCAGTCTTCAACATCAACGTGACCGGTGCCGACACTCTGTCCGGCTTTATCAACCGCTTTAACGAACTCGCTCCGCCGGGTCAGGGCGGCAAGCCGAAGGTTGAACTCTCTCTCGACGCCTCCGGCAACAAACTCCGCTTCAAGGACAACTCGGGCGGCAGCGGGCAGTTGAACATCGCGGGCTCCGGCGGCATCGAGTTCGCCGTCGAGGACGTTTACGCCGACGGCGATGTCGTCACCGGGCCTCTGCGTCCGCAGTTCATCTCCGAGGCCTCGAGCCTCGCCTCGCTGAACGGCGGTCGGGGTGTCGGCACCGGAGCGTTCGAGCTCGTCAACTCCTACGGCGTCCGCCGCCGCGTCAACATTTCGCAGGACAACGTCAGCGTCGGGGACCTGCTTCGGAACATCAACGCCCAGGCCAGCGACATTCGCGCCCGCGTGAACAACACCGGCGACGGCATCCTCATCGAGGAAGTGGCCCGCCCCGAAGGCCCCGGCGGGCAGCGCATCAGCATCACCGACACTTCCGGCGCCGTCGCGCGGAATCTGAACCTCGCCGGCACCGCCACCGGCACCGGCGCCGCCAATGTCCTCGACGGAACGTTCGTGCGCAAGGTCGATCTGCTCGCCACCGACACGCTCAACCAGATCGTGTCCAAGCTCAACCAGGCCCGCATTCCCGCCGTCGCGTCGGTCATCAGCGACGGCGCGAGTTCGCGTCCGTTCCGGTTGTCCTTCACCGCGCGCGACAGCGGCACCGCCGGAGCCTTCGAGATCGACTCCGCCGGCGCGGACCTCGGGCTCGAGAACATCGCCGCGGCACAGGACGCCCGCGTGTTCTTCGGTTCGACCGACGCCGCCCGTGCCGTGCTGATCTCCAGTTCCAGCAATTCCATCACCGGCGTGATCAACAACGTCACGCTCGACCTGAAGTCTCCGTCGAGCACGCCCGTGACCATCGGCGTCACGCGTGACAACGCGGCGATCCAGAAGGGTGTCGAGGCCTTCATCACAGCCTTCAACAACCTCGTGACGCGCATCGACTCGCAGTCGAAGTTCGACGCCGACACCCAGCGTCGCGGGCCGCTGCTCGGCGATTCGACCACGCAGCAGTTCCGCGCACAGTTGTTCGCAACCATCACCGGGGGCCCCCAAGGCGTCTCCGGTCGGTTTCAGTCGCTCTCGCAGGTGGGCATCACCGTCGGCCGCGAGGGGCAACTTCAGCTCAACCAGGACAAACTCAACTCCGCGATCCAGACGGACCCCACCGCCGTCGTCGATCTGTTCACCGCACGAACGCAGGCCGCGACCGAACGGAACACGCCGATCCGCGACTCTGCCGGCAACGAGATCCCCGGCGCCTTCATCAACACGCCGTCGACCGGTGCGTTCACGTCGCTGGGCATCATCGAACGCGTTTCGCAACTGACCGATCGGTTCATCCGCCCCGTCGACGGCCTGCTGACCCGCGCCACCCGCACGCTGGACGATCAGATCAAGGCGCAGAACACCCGCATCAGCTCCATCGACACCAGGCTCGAGTCCCGCCGCCAGATTCTCCAGCGTCAGTTCACCGCCATGGAGGAAGCCATCGGGAAGCTTCAGGGCCAGCAGAGTTCCATCGGGAACATTCGAGCCCTGCAGTTCTGAGGTCCGCCCGTGTCACGCCCCCGATCACCCACCGACCCGAGCCCGCTCGCCGGTCTGATGGGCGGTTCGATGAGAGTTTCTGCTGAATATGACGCCCCTTTGGACCGATACCACTCAGGCCTATGAAGCCCGACCAGACCAAAGCCGACGCGTATCTGACGACCAAAGTCCTCACGGCATCGCCCGAGGAACTTCGGCTCATGCTCATTGACGGCGCCATCAAGTTCAGTCAGCAGGGCCGCGACGCCCTCGAGCGAAAGGACTTCGAGGGCTGCTACAACGGCTACACGCGAGCTCGGGCGATTCTGGTCGAACTCACCAACACCATGCGTCCCGATCCGGATCGCAAGCTCTACGAGCGGCTCACGTCTCTGTACATGTTCCTCTTCCGCCGCCTGCTCGAGAGCAGCCACGAGAAGGACATCGCCAAGGCTGACGAGGTTCTCACCCTGCTCAAGTTCGAGCGTGAGACCTGGGTCATGCTCATGGAAAAGCTCGCCAGCGAACGCCGCGGCCAGAGTCCGTCGCCTCAGTCGCAGCCCGGGGCGGATGCGTCGCCGGGTCTGACCTCGTCGCTCAGTCTTGCGGGCTGATCTCCCCTCCGCACGTGCTTTCAGGTCAGCACGCCCGTGGGACGGATGGCGTTGCACATCTGTGACACCAGATACTCGATCGCCATCGGCCACGCGACGTTCGCTGCTACATGGCCCTCGAGTTGTCGGAGATGCTCGATCATCCCGATCGCTCGCGATAACGCCGCGTTATCGCGGCGGTCGATCGCCGCGGACATGCGCTGCTGTGCTCGCGAGGCGAGATACGCGACCATCTGCCGAACCCAGAAGCGGTTCGCCGCTTCCTTGCTGGCCAGCGGGTCGGCATCCGCAGCACTGGTCGCTTTCTCTTCGATCAGTGCGCACATCTGTCCCGCCAGTCCGATCCCGGCGGACAATCGTCCAGCCTCGATCTCATTCAGCAGCGGATCGAGCATCTGGTGCCAGCGATACATCCCGTGATCGAGCGCGATCCGCATTCGCCCGGGCGACCCCTCCGCCCACGCCATCAGCCACGCCATCTCGCTCGGCGAAACCTGGACGCCGGTGGCCGTCAGCCAGCCGCGCAGTTCGTCATCGCTCAGTGGCACAAACGCCACGCGCTGGCACCGGCTCCGAACCGTGACCAGCAGCTTTGTCTCGTCGGTCGTCACGAGAATGATGACGACACCTTCGGGCGGTTCCTCGAGCAGTTTCAGCATCGCGGCCTGCACCGGCGCGTGCGAGGCGAAGCGGTCCAGCAACTCCGCCTCGTCGATGATGAACACACGCGTCGCGTGCGACGGTCCGTTGAACGCCCGCATCAGTCCGGCCCGCTCCAGCAGGAACTCCGAGATGACCTCTTTCGGGATCGTCACCTGCTTGGCCTTCTGGATCTTCGTCTCGCGACTCTGGACCGCCAGTTCCTTATTGATCACGCCAAGGTCCGGATGAAGCCCGTGCGCGAGCAGTTGGCGTGTCTGCTCGTCGAAGGCCAGCAGCTCCGCCGCGAACGCGATCGCCGATGTGAACTTCCCCACGCCCGCGGGACCATGGAAGATCCACGCGTGAGCCAAACGGCCCGAGGCCATCGCGGCCCGGAGTGTCTCTTTGGCGCGAGTCTGGCCGTGGATCGCATCGAGGCTCACGGGCCTGACGACGCTCGGGGCGACGCCGGCGGGGACCGTCGCGTCGGGAGCTTCTCGCCCGCCAAGGAGCAGGCCCTCCGCGCCCGAAGATCCCTTGCCTGCGCGACCGGCAGACTTGCGTGCCGGCGACTTGGCATCACCCGAACTGGACTTGCCGCGAGGAGGCATAAGCGCAGTCTAGGCCATGAGCAATTTTGATGGCCACCGTGCGACGCGACGCGGCCCGACGCCGCAGCGGTCCCGGTCCCGCGAACCGTCACCGGTGGTAAGTTCTACGGATGCTCGTCGCCGTCAACGAAACCGTCAAGACGCTTGCGCTGCTCGATGACCTGCAGCCGAAGGCTCTCGACCTCGAGTTTGACCTTCGACATGACCAGATCGTTGAACGCGTCGGCCCGCTCACGGCTGTTGATCTCACGCTTGGCCAGTTGGATCTGCAACTCCAGCAACTGCGCCTCGGCACGCAGTTTGTCGGCGGCCATGTCGTTGATCGCTTCGTTCTGGGCGTATGCCCGGGCCTCGCGCTCGCGATGAACCGCTTCGCGGCTGTGAGAGTCCACGGCGAACTTCTGCTCGATCAGCTTCGCCCGTTGACGATAGATCGCCTGAATCGTCATCGGGACGGCGAGAACGACCACAAGCCCAAGAATGACGGCGAGAACCACCAGCACGTCGTACCACGACGCGGGGGTTGCGGACAACACGATGGGGATCGATCCCGGGCTCACGTATGCCGGAGTTTATTCAGCCCGTTGAGCGCCGCCACCTTGTAGCACTCGGCCAAGGTCGGATAGTTGAACACCGCGTTGACCAGGTACTCGACGGTTCCCTTGAACGCCATGACCGCCTGGCCGATGTGCACGAGTTCCGTGGCGTTGGTTCCGATGCAGTGCACGCCGAGCAGGGCGTGGCTTTCCTGGTGAATGAGCAGTTTGAGCATGCCCACCTCGTCGTGGAGCAACTGCCCGCGCGCGATTTCTTTGTAGTGGGCGATGCCGGCCTCGTACGGGATACCTTCCTTGGTCAGGGCCTCTTCAGTCCAGCCCACCATGGAGATCTCAGGAATCGCGTAGATGCCGTAGGGAATCAGTTCCGCCAGCGTCTCGACCCGCTCGCCGAACATGTCGAGCGCGGCCTGGCGTCCCTGCTCCATGCTCGTGCTGGCCAGAGCGGGGAACCCGATGACGTCGCCCACGGCGTAGATGTGCGGCACCTCGGTCTGATACCGGCTGTTGACCTTGATCCGACCACGATTATCCGCCGAGAGCCCCGCCGCGCTGAGGTTCAGCGCCGAGGTCGCGCCCTGTCGGCCGATACTGAACAGCAGGCAGTCGGCGACGAGCGTCTTGCCGCTCTCGAGTGTGGCCTCGGCCATGATCGAATCGCCGCCATTGGACCCGCGCGGCGCGGGAACAGCCCGGATGCCGGCGACCTTCTCGCCCAGACGCAGGGTGCACCCCGCCTGGCGAAGGTGGTACTGGAGCGCCTCGCCGATTTCCTGGTCGATGAACTCCAGCAAACGGGGGCGGCCCTCGATAATCGTCACGCGCACGCCAAGGGCCGCGAGCATGGAGGCGTACTCCGTGCCGATCACGCCGCCCCCGACGACGATCATCGTCCGCGGAAGAGTCTCCATCCGCAGCAATTCGTCGCTGGTGATAATGACCTTGCGGTCAAAGGGCACCGATTCGGGGCGTGAGGGCGAGGTGCCTACGCCGATGAGAATGTTCTCCGCGGTGATCCGCTCGACGCCGCGGGGCCCGTCGGCCTGCACCGTGTGCGCGTCGATGAACGAGCCGTGTCCGTGGATCACCTCCACGCCATTGCCGGCCAGTTGCTTGCGAACCAGGTCAACCTCCGTTCGGATGACCCTGTTGCAGGACTCGAGCAACTGCTGCACGCGGGTCTCACGCGACATCACCACCGAGCCCATGCCCGGCGCGACGTTCTGCACGCTTGTCGCGGCAACCACCGCCTCGCGCAATGCCTTGCTGGGGATCGTCCCGGTGTTGATCGCAACGCCCCCGACCACGTCCATGCGCTCAATGACCACGACATCCTTGCCCAACTTGGCAGCCTGAATGGCGGCCTTCTGCCCGCCCGGTCCGCTGCCTAGAACACACAAATCGCAGTGTCGCATGAAGGTCCCCAAAGGACTTGGTTCGAGGTTTCGAAACTCCAATGCAGTCTATATCGGACGTTGGACGCGCACAGTTGACCCGCACATTCCGGACAACCCGGACAGGCCGAGCGCCCGGGCGCGCGCCCTCGCGCTGCTGCTCGACATCCCGACGGGTTGAACGCATGCTTTAGGTCGAGCCCTCCCGTGCGGGATGGCGTTTCGTGCCCCTTGACCGGGGCGCAACAAAGGAGAGTGAGCATGAAGACCATCGTCTCGTTCGTCTGCTTGTCGTTGCTGGCGCTGTTCCTTGGCCCGGTCGAAGCCTCGGCACTGCCATGATTCCGAGCGTGTCACCAGCTTCGAACGTCACCGCGGCACACCTTCCGACGCGCAACTTTGGCCCGACGACGACCGATCCCGGTCGCCTTCGGGCCTTTGTCGCATTTTGGACGGTTTGCTCGCCCGGCAGATCTCGCCGCGTTCCCGGGTTCCTAGACTCAGGCCTTCACTGAACGCACCCCTGAGCACCATCGCCCATGCCCCCTACTGCCGACGAAATCCGTCGTACGTTCATCCAGTTCTTCGAGTCCAAGCCCGCGTCGGGCGCGGGCGGCCACGCATTCTGGCCGTCGTCGCCTTCGGTGCCGCTGGAGGACCCGACGCTGCTGTTCACCAACGCGGGGATGAACCAGTTCAAGCCGCTGTTCCTGAACAACGTGGACCCATCCTCGCCGATCGCACGCCTCAAGCGTGCCGCCAACAGCCAGAAGTGCATCCGCGCCGGCGGCAAGCACAACGACCTCGAGGACGTCGGCAAGGACACGTATCACCACACGTTCTTTGAGATGCTGGGCAACTGGTCCTTCGGCGACTACTTCAAGGCCGAGAGCATCTCCTGGGGCTGGGAACTTCTCACGAAGGTCTTCGGGATCGCACCCGATCGCCTCTACGCGACGTACTTCGCCGGGAACGTCCAGGCGGGCCTTGAGCCCGATCATGAGGCCCGCGACATCTGGCGTCAGTTCCTGCCCGAGGAACGCATCATCCCGGGCAACATGAAGGACAACTTCTGGGAAATGGGCGAGACCGGGCCCTGCGGCCCGTCTTCGGAGATCCACTACGACCGCATCGGCGGGCGCAACGCCGCGGAGCTTGTCAACACGGGCGACCCCGACGTGCTGGAGATCTGGAACCACGTCTTCATCCAGTTCAATCGGGAAGACGGCGGCGTCCTCAAGCCCCTGCCCGCACGCCATGTCGACACCGGCATGGGCCTGGAGCGACTCGTCAGTGTCCTGCAGAATGTCCGGTCGAACTACGACACGGACCTGTTCGCGCCGCTGTTCCTGGCCATCGAACGCGTCACACATGCCCGCAAGCCCTACACCGGCAAACTCGGCGCAGCGGACAAGGACAACACCGACACCGCCTATCGCGTCATCGCCGACCACATCCGAACGCTGACCTTCGCGATCACCGACGGCGCGCTTCCTAGCAACGAGGGGCGTGGCTATGTGCTCCGCCGAATCCTGCGCCGAGCGGTGCGCTTCGGCAATCAGGTGCTCGGCGCCAAGCCCGGCTTCTTCTCGGAACTCGTGCCCAGCGTTGTTGAGCGGATGGGCGAGTTCTACCCCGAACTGCGCCGCGACGCCGACCGCGTTCGCGAGATCATCCGCGGCGAGGAAGAGTCCTTCAACCGCACGCTCAACCGAGGGATCATCCTCTTCGACGAGGCCTGCGTCCGCGCGTTCCAGAGCGCACGTCTGAGCCCCCACCTGCAGGCCTCCGGCGCTCGGCTCGAAGCCCAGCGCGACGATGACGGCTGGGCGCTCATGATCCGCAGCAAGGACTCAGGCGAACTGGTCGACGCCGCCAAACTCCGCGACGTGACCACCGCGTGGACCGACATGCACTTCGGCCCGACCCGCGGCCTGTCCGCGGAGGACGCGTTCAAGCTGTACGACACCTACGGCTTCCCGGTCGACCTGACCAACCTCATGGCCGAGGAGCGAGGGCTGAAGGTCGATATGGCGGGGTTCAACCGCCTGATGGAAGAGGCCCGCGACAAGGCCCGCGCGGGCGGGCGGTTTTCCGCCGCGGCGGGCGAACTGGCCTTCCCGCCGGACGCGGTCGCGCGGCTGAAGTACCTGGGCATCGACCCGACGGACGATAGCGAGAAGTACTCGGGTCGAGAGATCCGCGCGACCGTCCGCGCGATCTGGAACGGCAGCGATTTTGACGACTCGATCGACTCATCATCGGGCATGAAGCCCGTCGCCGTGATCCTCGACCGCACGCCCATGTACGCCGAGATGGGCGGACAGGTCGCCGACAGCGGACGGCTCATCGTCACGCGAGAGGCCCTGCCCACTTCCCGCGAACTCGACAGCGACAAACTCACCGCCAGCGGCGGAGAGTTCCGCGTCGAGCATGTGATCGCCAGCGCGGGGTATGTTCTGCACATCGGGCGAATCCACAAGCGGGAACTTCGCGTGGGCGATGAGGTCCGTATCACCGTCGACGCGACGCGCCGGGCGGGCGTGAGCGCTAACCACACGGCGACGCATCTGATCAACCTCGGATTGCGCAGCGTGCTGGGCAACGAGGTGAACCAGAAGGGCTCGCTGGTCGCGCCCGACAGACTGCGATTCGACTTCTCGCATAACAAGCCGGTCTCGCCCGAGGAGTGCGAGCGCGTGCAGACCATCGTCCAGCACGCCGTGCGGCAGGACCTCCCGGTGCATACCGAAGTTGTGACGTTGGACAAGGCCAAGACGATCCCCGGCGTTCGCGCTGTTTTCGGCGAGACCTATCCCGACCCCGTTCGCGTCGTGAGCATCGGTCGTCGGGTTGACGGCCTCCTGAGCGAGACGGACGCGACGCGCGCGATGGAGACCAGCGCCGAGTTCTGCGGCGGAACGCACGTATCCAGCACGGGCGAAATCGAGCACTTCGTGCTCATCAGCGAGGAAGCGGTCGCCAAGGGTGTCCGCCGACTCACCGGCGTCACGGGCGTGCCCGCGCAGGCCGCGATCGCCGCCAGCGAGAACCTTGCCCAGCGCATGAAGGACGCCGAGCGCCTCGAGGGCGTGGCGTTGCAGACCGAGGTCAAGCAGCTGGGTCAGGACGTGGACCAGTTCACGCTGCCGATCCCCGCAAAGAACCGCTTGCGCGCGATGCTCGGGTCGCTGGGCGAGCGCGTGAAGCTCGCGACCAAGAACGCATCGGCTGAGCGGGCGGCGGCCGCCGTGGCGCGAGCCGCCGCGATCGCTGACTCGCCCGAGTTCGAGGGAACGAGCATTGTCTCGACCATCGACGCGGGCACGGATCGCGACGCTCTGGCCGCGGCGATGAACACGATCCGCACCCGCCGGCCACGGGTGGGCGTGCTCCTGATCAGCCCGTGCGAGATCGAGAAGAAGATCACCATCGTCGCCGCCGTGCCCGACGCGCTGATCAAGCGCGGGCTCAATGCGGGCGAATGGGTCCGCGCCGCGGCCGCGGCCTGCGGCGGCAAGGGCGGCGGCAAGCCCGATCAGGCGCAGGGTGGCGGCACCGACATGGACAAGCTGAAGGACGCTCTGGACGCGGCCAAGGCCTTCGCCTTCGCCAAGTGTCCCAACTGAACAGACGATGCACACCGGACCCCGTCAACCCGAGCGGCCCAACTCGCGCCGCCCGGGCCTTGGGGTTCCTCCTCCGCCGCTGCCAGAGGTTCCGCCCGCTCCAGAGGTCCCGCAGATCCCCGAGGAACTGCTCGGGCCGGTTGCTCGGCCTGTGCTTCCGGGCGCGAGCAAGCCGGGTGTGACCGACGCCAGGGTGATGCGTCAGTCGACCGCCGTCATGGGCATGGGATTCGACTTTCTCGGGACCATCGTCGCGTTTTCCCTCCTTGGCTGGGGGCTCGACGCGTTGGCCGGGATCTCGCCGATTGGCGTGGTTTCGGGGGTGGTCCTCGGGGTCGTCATCGGGTTCTACCGGCTGGTCCGCGGTGCCCTTGCGCAGATGAAGTAGGTCCCCGTGCGCCCCGCCCGGCGCGCTCGATTTCGGCTGGGCCCCCCGCTACTATCTGGCCCTCTTCCGGAACCCCCTGTTCGCATGTCCACCGCACAGTCCCCAACCCCGAGCGCTCCAGCCATCCGTCTCGACGGCACGGGATCGCTTGTGTTCGCTCTGGCCGTCGCGGCGGTGCTTGTGACCATCGCGTGTTTCGTGGTCGCGGCGATCGATCCCGATCGCGTGCTGTCCCTGATTCAGGCCGGTGTGGTCACGCTCGGGGCGATGGCGTTTGTCGGAGCCCTACCGTTCTTCGCGACCGTCGGCCCGCTGGAACTTCAAGTCCGTTTCGTTGTCTCGTCGATGCTCCGCGTGTTCGTCGCAGCAATCGGCTTTGTTGGTGGGCAGTTTCTCGCCGGTCCGCCGCCTGTCGTTTGGATGCTCACCTGTTTCCTCGGTTGGGCGGCGATGTCGGCGCTCGATGCCCGCAAGATGATCCGCCTTGGCGCCGGGGCGAACCCGAACCCGTCGAACCCTTCCGCCTACGCCTGAGTCCAAGCCTGAACTCTGGAAATCTCCCTCATGACGCTCCCCGCACTCCTGGCCGCGAACAACCCCGTCGATAAGGCGATCGACTACGCCTGGATCACCTACGACGGCTGGTGGATCTGGTCCGCGCACATCGGCACGATGGTGCTCAGTGGCATCATCCTGATTCTCGCGCTCCCGTACGCAGCCAAGCGGATCAATACCGGGCCCGAGTCGCTCGGAACCAACCGCTATCTCCCCCGCGGCTCGTTCGCGCACCTCATCGAGGTCATCTGCGTCTACCTGCGTGACGAGGTCGTCCGTCCGCAATTGCACGGCCGGACCGACCGGTTCATGCCGTTTCTCTGGACCATCTTCTTCTTCATCTTTCTGAACAACCTGCTGGGCCTTGTCCCGATCGCGCAGGCCATCTGGACGATCGACTGGCTGATCCAGGGCAAGCCGGGGATGTACAAGGCTCACGAGTTGTTCGTCGGCGGCACCGCCACCGGCAACCTCTGGGTCACCGGTGCGCTGGCGATCATCGCCGGAATCGTCTTCAACGTCGCGGCGTTCCGCGAACTGGGCGTCAAGGGCTTCCTGCAGCACCTGACCGGCGGGGCCCCCATCGGGATCAACGCAATCGTGTTCCTCATCGAGGGCCTGGGTCAGTTCATCATCAAGCCCATAGCCCTTTGCGTTCGTCTCTTCGCGAACATGACCGCAGGGTCGCTGATCATCGGCACGCTGCTGCTGTTCTCGAACATGGCTTTTGAGGCCCTTCCCGCGGTCTTCGCGGCACCGATCTCTCTCGCGGGCATCATCGCCGCCATCGCCCTGACGTTCCTGAAGGTCTTCGTCGGCCTTCTCCAAGCGTTCGTGTTCATGTTCCTGATCACGATTTTCATCTCACTGATGAGCCACCATGGTGAAGAGCACGAGCACCATGGTGACCACGACCACGAGCACGCCCACGCGTGAATGACGGGTCCCGGCATCCGGCCCATGCGGCGGGGATGCACTGTCCGTGCGGATTCACCACTCTCTTTCTTTCGGAGCATCGCATGAAGAAGACTGTTCTGCTGACCCTCGCCGTCGCCGGCCTCATGGCCTCCGCCAGCCCCGCCATGGCCCAGAGCTCCGCCGACGCCATCGCCATGGCGAAGGCCTCCGCCTCGGGCATGCGTGGTCTGGGCATCGGCCTCGGCGCCGGCCTGGCCATGATCGGTGGCGGTATCGGCCTGGGCCTGGCCGCTCGCGCCGGCCTCGAGTCGATCGCCCGTCAGCCCGAGGCTGCCGGCAAGATCGGCCCCAACATGATCATCATGGCGGCGTTCATCGAAGGCGCGACCCTGTTCGCGATCCTCACCGCCCTGCTGATGATGTTCGTCTAATCCCTTCCGTCTGACACGTCAGGCGGTCGCCACCGCGGCCGCCTGATCTTCACTCCCGTTCCCTTAGACTCCCGGAGCACCACCGTGCACAAGACCCTCGCCCCACTCTTCGTCCTGCTCTCGCCCGCCCTCGCCCTCGCCGCTGAAGATGCCGGCGGCAGCCCCAAGGGCGAACTGCTCAGCCCGATCAAGCAAGGCCTTCCCGCGATGATCGCGGCGTTCATCGTTTTCGCGGTGGTCTTCGGCGTTCTGGCCACCAAGGCCTGGCCCCAGGTTCTCAAGGGCCTTTCCGAGCGCGAGAAGAAGATCCGCGACGCGATTCAGGACGCCGAGCAGGCCCGTATCCAGGCCAAGGCGGCGCTGGAGCAGTATCAGAAGAACCTCGCCGAGGCCCGCGCTCAGGCCCAGAAGGATCTCGAAGCCGCCCGCGCCCAGCAGACACAGATCCTCGCGGAGATGAAGGCCAAGAGCGAGCGCGAGATGGCGATGGAGAAGGACAAGATCATGCGAGAGATCGAGGCGGCCAAGAAAATCGCCCTCTCGGAGATCTATGCCCAGTCCGCCGGTCTGGCGACGACGATCGCCGGCAAGGTCCTCCGTCGCGAGGTCAACCCGGGCGATGCCGAGCGCCTGACGCAGGAAGCCATCGGCGAACTTTCCAGCGCCCGCAACTGATCCGCGCTCGATCCGCCCTCGCCACGTTCGGGCCTCACCGTCCGCTTCCACGATCCGCCCCGCCGCCTTTGGGCTGACACGCACACACGGAACTCGCCATGCCCCTGCTCGAAATCGCTCCCAACGCCGTCTGCGTCACGTACGCCAAGTGCCTGTTTCAGTCGGCGATGAGCGCCGGGGGCCAGGGCGCGGTGCAGTCCTCGCTCGAGGAACTCGAGGCCATCCTGGGCATCGCTCGCGAGGATCGTCGCGTGGGCGAGTTCATGTCCAGCCGGATCATCTCGGGCGACAAAAAGGTCGCGACGCTCCGCAAGGTGCTCATCGGGCGTTGCAGCGACATGGTCGCCAACTTCCTGTGCGTACTGGCCGACAACGGCCGGCTGGCGCTTCTGCCCGCGATTGTCGCCGCGTTCGATGAACTCGTGCAGGCGTCTTTCGGCCGGGTGGAGGTCGATGTCCACACCGCCTCGCCCATGGACGACGCGACCCGCGCCGGGCTCATCTCCAGCATCAAGGCCAGACTCGGCCGCGATCCTGTGCTGCACTGCTACACCGATCCGTCGATGATCGGCGGCATTCGCCTGCAGATCGGCGACCAGTTGTTCGACGCCTCGGTCTCCACGCGTCTGCGCAAGATCCGCGACCGCATCAGCGAGAACGGGCTCCCGGCAGTGCGTGCCGCGTTCGAGAAGATCTTCCGGACCGACGCGAACCTGAACTGAGCCCTCGTACGTTCGCGTCCTCGTCCCCCCGTAAAGAGCGGTCTATCGCCCGACCTCGGGCAACACCCGATTCACTCGCGATCCAAGTCGGATCACGAATATGTTGTCGCGCGCGGTCCTAAACTCTCACGTCGGATTCAGATCAATCAGTCCCTCATGGAGCTTCCCATGGCCGTCACGCCCCGCAAGTCCATCACCGCTGTCGAGGTCAAGGGCAAGCGAGCCCTCATCCGCGTTGACTTCAACGTGCCGATCGACGACGGGAAGATCTCCGACGATCGCCGAATCCGCGAGGCGCTGCCCACGCTGCGGAGCGTGCTCGATCGCGGCGGCTCGTGCATCCTCATGTCTCATCTGGGCCGTCCCGAGGGCAAGGGCTATGAAGCCGATTACACCCTCAAGCCCGTCGCGACGCGGCTGAGCGAGCTGCTGGGCCGGCCCGTGCAGTTTCCCAGCACCGACTGCACCGATGACGCAGCCGCCAAGGCCGCTGCTGACGCCAAGCCGGGCGACGTGATCCTGCTCGAGAACGTCCGCTTTGCCAAGGGTGAGAAGAAAGGCGAGCCCGCGTACGCCGCACGCATGGCGTCGTATGGCGACATGTACATCAACGACGCCTTCGGCACGGCCCACCGCGAGGACGGGTCGATGTTTGCCGTGCCCAAGGCGATGGAGGGCAAGCCGCGCGTCGCGGGCCTGCTGCTGCAGAAGGAACTCAAGTATCTCGGCGAGCACCTTTCTTCCCCGGTCAAGCCGTTCGTCGTTGTGCTGGGTGGTGCAAAGGTCTCCGACAAGATCACGCTCATCGAGAACCTCCTGCCCCGTGCTGATTCGATCCTCATCGGCGGCGCGATGGCCTACACGTTCCTCAAGGCCCTGGGCCGGAGCGTTGGCTCCAGCCGGGTCGAGGAAACGCACCTCGATCACGCCAAGAAGATGCTCGATCAGGCCGCGAACCTCAAGTGCGACCTGCACCTTCCCGTCGACCATGTCTGCTCGACCGCATTCAGCGAGTTCGACGGCACGATCAGCACCTTCGGCGAGTCCATCCCCGCGGGCAACATGGGCCTCGACATCGGCCCCAAGACCCAGGCCGATTACACCAGTGTGCTGCGCAAGGCCAAGACCATCGTCTGGAACGGGCCCATGGGCGTGTTCGAGTGGCTCCCGTTCAAGGTCGGCACCCAGCAGGTCGCCAACGCGATGGTCGAGGCGACCAAGGCCGGCGCAACCACGATCGTCGGCGGCGGTGACTCCGCCGCCGCCGCGGAGGCGTTCGGGCTGGCCAGCCAGTTCAGCCACGTGTCCACCGGCGGCGGCGCGAGCCTCGAAATGCTCGCCGGCAAACCCTTCACCACCGTCGCCCTCCTCGACCCGGCCTGAACCGGGCTCTTGCGACCGGGACCCCACGATCGCGTCGATCCTCCCACTTGCGAGCAGCCATCCCGTGCGGGTAGTCTCCCACTCTCGACGTCGCGCGACGCCGACCCCTGTCCCCCGCGCCGATCACACCTCGGCCAGCCATCGGAGCGCCTCATGAGCAAACTTCTGCCCGCGTGCGTGAGCGAGTTCATCGGCACTTTCGCGTTGTGCTTCGTCGGCATCTTGAGCATCGTGCTCCTGAACCCCGCCACCGGCGGCGGCAGCCCGGCGGTCGGCCTGGTCACCATCGCCCTGGCCCACGGGCTGATTCTTTTCGCCATGATCTGCGGCTGCGGCTACATCAGCGGCGCGCAGTTCAACCCCGCCGTCAGCATCGCCGTCCTGGTCGCGGGAAAGCAGGATCTGCAGCGAACGCTCGTGTTCATCGGCGTTCAACTCTTCGCCGCGGCGTGCGCCGCAGGAATGGTCCAGTTGCTGCTCACGCCCGAGGTCGCCAACGCCCCCGCGGTACGGCTCGGCGCAACGATCGGCTCTCTCACCGACGCCGGCAACATCCTGAGCGTTGTCGGCATCGAGGCCGTCATCACGTTCTTCCTCGCCTTCGTGGTGCTCACCAGTGCCGTGGACAAACGCGGCTCCATGGCCCCGCTGGCCATCGGGATGACCGTCGCCGGCTGCATCCTGGCCGTCGGTCCTCTCACCGGCGCATCGATGAACCCCGCCCGCTCCTTCGGACCGGCGATCTGCGGGCGTCATTGGGAGATGTTCCCCGCGTACATCATCGGCCCGCTTCTGGGCGCGAGCATCGCTGGTCTGGTCTATCGCCACGTATGGGCCAAGGCCTGAACGCCCGACCCGGTCGGCGCATGACATCTCCGACCGTGCGTCCGCCGATGGCGGTTCTTCGGCGACGGCACCTCCCCGGGCTCGCCTGTACGGGTACCATTGAGTCCTCGCGGGCGTAGCTCAGTGGTAGAGCGTCAGCCTTCCAAGCTGAACGTCGAGGGTTCGAATCCCTTCGCCCGCTTTTTGCATGCCTCCGGTGCCGCTGGACCCGCCGATCGATCGCGAGTTGAATGCGTTCGCGGGAACGCGGTCCGGGCAGGAGCGTGCGAGCGTATGGGCGGGCTGCAATCTCCAGAATCAGGAGGATCCGCGATGGCCAAAGCACGTTGCAAAGCCGACCGAGTCCGAGTCCTCGCACTGACGGCTGTCATCGCCGCGGCCCCGTGGACCGGAACGCTCGCGCAGCCACAGAGCCCCGTCCCATCCACCGGCCCGTCCAAAGCCGCGACGCCCGCGTTCACGCCCGCGAAGATTCCCGCTGGTTCGCCGCTGAACCCGGCCGTGGTCAGGGTCGAAATCGAGAACGCGTTCAACGCGCTGGCGTTCGATGGCAAGCTCGATGTGGCTCAGGCCAGTGTCGATGCCGTGCTCGATCGTCTTGTGGCATACGACACGAGTCGGTCGCTCTCGGGCCTGGTTCATGCCGCCGCAGCTTCGCGGCTGCTCCGCGCGATGAACACGCTCAGCGATGGCAACCGTCGCGTCGTCGCCGGCCACCTGGGACGCTCGACGATGCTGACCATCGACGCGGGGCTGTTGTTCCGCGATGCGTCGGCGATCCCGCTGGTCGGCGCATCGGGCCAGGAAGTGGAGGTACCGACCGATCAGGCTTCGCGAGCCGCGCAGCGACTGGCAGAACTCATCCGCCACAACAGCGGCGCGGTGCTGCAGTACCCCGCGCTCGCAGCGGCGATCGCCGCGGTGCACGCCGAAGCCCCAAGGCACGCCCGCGCGCAGGGGAGCGGCCCGGCGGAGCTGCTCGACTTCTATGCCAGGAACGCGGGAAAAATGCTGATCGATCCGCGTACCGGCTCGCCCGAGCTTCTGACCATGGTCGTGGACGCGACCGCCCGGGTGTCGGAGCTGGACTGGGCGATCGATCGCTACAGCGGCAACACGAACATCGCTCCGCGATACGACGAGATCACCTACGACACCGGCTCGCTGACCGGAAACAGCCGGGCGAAGATCGCCTCACGGGAGTACACCCTCGCCAACATCCGCGCAGTCGGCGGCGTATGTGTCGATCAGGCGTACTTCGCCGCACATGTCGGCAAGGCCATCGGTGTGCCCACCGCGTCGATCACCGGGCGCGGGAGCGAGATGGGCCACGCTTGGGTCGGGTTCCTCGATACCCGTCGAAAGCCCGCGGAGTGGAACTTCGACGGCGGCCGCTTCGGGGAGTACCGCTTCCTGCGCGGCGGCACGCGAGATCCGATGACCGGGCGGACCATCAGCGACAGCCGACTCGAAATGACCGCTGAGCTATTCAACGTCTCTGCCGATGATCGCCGCGCGGCGCTCGCACTGCTCGAAGCCTCGTCGCGACTCGCGGAGGTCGAACGCCGCGGCCTGCCCTGGCCACCCAAGGCCGAGTGGACACAGAAGCCGCCGACACCGCGCTCGCCGTCGCAGGCGACACGCCTGGTGATGCTGCAGGATGCGATCGCGCGCAGCCCCGGGACAGTTGTGCTCTGGGACGAGTATCTGCAAATGGCCCGCTCGGGCCGGATCGTCGGTGAGTCCCGTGATTCCTGGGCCGAGTTGATCCTCAAGCACGTTGCGGACGCCTCCCCGGGATATGCGCTGGAACTGCTCACGCCCATGATCGCCGCGGAGCGAGACACGACGGAGCAGGATCGTTTGTGGGAGTGGGCCTTCGACCGTTTCTACAAGGGCGTCGGACGTCGGAAGGATCAGCGCACGGACTTGGCCGCGGAGATCCGCCTTCGACAGGGCCAACTGCGGGAGAGCGTCGGCGACCTCCGCCGCGCGCGCTCGGCGTACGACGAAATCATCACCCGATTGAGCAGCGGCGGAACGAGCATCGTGACCGCGACACGAGCGCTCGGCGAGATGACCCGTCGGGCGGGCGGGTCGGAGAACGCCGTCGTCGAGGTTTACAAGAAGTCATTCTCCCGCATCCAGAAGCCCTCGCAGGCCGCGCCCGAGTTCCAGATGCAGAGCAATTACTACCAGCTCGGCATGCTCTACGCGCAGGCGCTCGAGCGTGCGGGCGACAGCCGTCAAGCGATGACGATTCGCCGCATGGTCACGCCGCAGGCCGCGGCACGCGATCGCTGAATCCATCGGTCGCCTACGCATCGATCGCCGAATTGACGCTCACCGTCGGTGGCTCAAGACCCGGGCGGCAACCCAGAGCGTTCCCGGAGCGGTTCCGCCCCGTCCTTCGAGTCGGGTTCCCAGCGGTCGATCACCGCCGCGACCACCCCGTCACCCGTGACATTCACCACAGTTCGGCACATATCCAGCACGCGATCGACCGCGAGGATCATCGCAAGGCCTTCCATCGGCAGGCCGACGGCCTGCATGACGGTGATAAACAGCACGATTCCGCCGCCGGGAATGCCGGGGGCGCCGACGGAACTGAGCGTCGTCATCAGCACGATGAGCATCTGCTGACCGATGGATAACTCGATGCCATAGACCTGCGCGATAAAGATCGCGCAGACCGCCTGGTAGAGCGCGGTGCCGTCCATATTGACCGTGGCGCCGAGCGGGCAGACGAAACTGGCGACACGTTCGCGAACGCCAAGGTTCTCTCGAACGCAGCGAATGGTCACCGGCAGCGTGGCCGCGGACGAACTGCTGCTGAACGCGACCGCCTGTGCCGGCAACATGCCGAGCGCCGCCTGACGAATACTCAGGCGTCCGAGCCCGATCGCCATCGGCCCGTAGACCAGCACCATTTGCATCATCAGCCCGAGCACGACCACGCCGCAGAGCGCCGCCAGGCCGCGAACAACTTCCGGACCTAGATCTGCGCTCGTTCTGGCCATGAGGCAGAACACCCCGATGGGCGCGAGGCGGAGCACCCACCCGCCGATGGTGATGAACAGCTCGCCCAGTGCCTCGCACCCGCGCGCGATCGTCAGCGCCGGAATCGGGACCAGAGCCGTCGTGCCGGCCCCGTCCGCGCTCGCGGGCGCTCGAGCCCCGTCGGCTTGTCGGCTGATGAGCACCAGCAGCGCCGCCCCCATGAGCACCGCCAGCACGATGACCTGCAGCATGTCGCCCCGCGCCAGCGCATCGAACGGATTGGTCGGAACGGCATTGAGAAGAATCTGCCAGACGGACGCGCTTCCACGCGACAGCTCGGCCTGCGCCACACGCTCGCCGACGGCCGTCGCGTTGGCCTCAGCAAGATTCAGCCGGGTCTGCTCGCTGACAAACTTCCCCGGGGCGAGCACGTTCGCCAGCACAAGTCCGATGATGATCGCGATGACCGTGGTAGCGGCAAAGAGCGCCAGAGTGCGCCCGCCGATGCGCCCCAGCGCTCGCAGCCCTGCCGCTTCCCCACCGCCCTTGCCACCGCCGTTGTCCGGCTGTCCGCTCTCGCCGGCTCTGCCAAGGGATGCCACACCCGCAATGAGGCTGAACAGGACCAACGGCACCGCGATCAGCCGAAGCGCCCGCACGAACGCATCCCCGAGAAACGTGTTCACGCGGATCACCGTGCGCACGCCCTCGGCGAGTACGCCCGCGTCGTTGTTCGCCTCGGAGGCGACCCCGGTCATGAACGCCCTGGCATCGCCAACACCAACGCCCTGCCACGCCGATGGCGTCCAGAACTGGTGACAAGCCACGCCGACGACCAGCCCCAGCAGCACGCCCACAAGCACTTTGATCGGTCCACTCATCGCACCAGCCTACCGCCCAGTCAACTCGCGTACCATCCCCCCTTCCGTGATCCAAACGCCAGCACGAGATCCCAACACACGCTCTTGCCTCCTCCGCCAGATCCCACTTCCCCTCCCGATGTCGCTGACGACGCTCATCACGCTCGCATTGCTCCTGTTCGTCGCCGCGGCGATGTGCGCGTACTGGATCGCGGTGAATGTCGAACTCTGGTGGTGCATCCGCAAGTTGCCCACCGCCCGCGACGGCGTGGCTCTGGCCGACAATCGCGACCCGGCCAAGCCCTGGCCCACGCTTTGCCTGATCATCCCCGCCCACAACGAGGCACGCTCGATCGCGACCGTCGCCCGTTCGCTGCTGGCCCAGGACTACCCGCACCTTCGCGTCGTGTTCGTGCTCGACCGCTGCACGGACGACACGCAGCAGGTGCTCAGCCAGGTCATTGGCGACGACGACCGCTTCATGATCCTGCTCAACGACTCCTGTCCGCCCGATTGGGCCGGGAAGGTCAACGCGGTGTATTCCGCGGTCCAGCGCACCGACGAAGCACGAACCGCCGACATGCTTGCCTTTGCCGACGCCGACACCGAGTTGGATCCTCGCTGCCTGCGCGCCTGCGTTGCGCTCCTGGAGCACCGCAATCTCGACCTGCTCAGCCTCATGAGCACGCTCAGTTGCGAGCGCTGGTTCGAGCGTCTCATCCAGCCCGCGGCCGGCTACGAGCTCCTGCGCCAGTTCCCGCCCCGCAGAGTCAACCGTGATGTGAGTCCGCGCCCGATCGCCAACGGGCAGTTCATGCTCTTCAAGGCCCAGAGTTACCACGCGATCGGCGGTCACAACGCCGTGCACACCGAACTGCTCGAGGACATCGCGCTGGCCAAACTCATCGCCCGCACGGGCCGTCGCGGCGGGTTTCTCCTGGCCTCGGGAATGCTCGTCTGCCACATGTACGACAGTTTCCGCGGGTTCGTCGATGGCTGGAAACGCATCTACGCGGAGATGGCCCACCGACGCCCGCGCAGGCTGCGCAAGTATGCGCTGCAATTGCTGCTGACCGAGACCCTGCTGCCGGCGGGCGCGATCACCGCGGCAATCCTCGGCAGCATCCACTCGCTCGATCACTTCGCCTCGACAGCGCCGCTCCCGCTCTGGCATGGGATCGTCGCCGTCATCTGCGCCGCGGCCGGTCTCCTCGGCGTGATCGCATGGCTCAGCGCGCTCGTCCGCGGCAGCCTCTGGGCCCGCACGCCGATCTGGGTCGGCCTCTTGCAGCCGATCGGCGCGCTCATCGTCGTCAGAATTCTCTGGTCCGCCGCCCGCGACCTTGAGGCCCGTGTGCCGATCCGGTGGGCTGGTAAGGCGTACATCCGCGAGCCGCGGTATGAGGGCGACCGCACGCTTCGCGACCTGATCCTGGGCCCTCGGGGCTGAACTGGGTGCGAGCTCGCCGATCGCGGACTCGAAACCTTCGCCGTTCGGCCCCCTAAACTCCCTCATGAGAGGTTCGGGGCCTGTGGGCCAGATCACGCCATCCGTTGCGCTCGTGTGCAGCCTCGTACTGCACGCCGGGCTGGTGATCGCGCTGCGCCAGGCCCCGCCGACCTCGACCGACCGCCAGCCCGCGTCACCACTCGTGAGCGATGACGCGCCGTTCGTCCTCCTGCCAACTGCGCCGCCCGAACCCCCCCGGCCCGAGCCCCTCCGGACCGAGCCCGTCACATCGCCACCCGCCCAAGCATCGGCCGACGCCCCCGTTCCGCCGATGATCGCGACTCGTCCTCTCCCGACACCCGCTGTTCAGCCAACCACTCCGCCGGAGCCACCCAGCCCGCTCCGGCCTGTTGAGTTGGGCCAGGCCGACGGCACGCCGGGCAGCACCGACTGGATCGCCTCCAACGCCACCGGCCAGCACAGCGCGATGCTGGCGACCGATCAGGCCGGCCTGACACGCACGCCCGGCAGCAGCCCGACGCCCGGTGCGATGTCCCCGCCCGCGCCGCCCGTTCCAGCCACACCCCCGCCGACATCGCCCGCGACCCCCACGGCCGAGGAGCCGACGCCGCAGGTGAGCCCCGATCGAGCGCCGGGCTCCCGCCCTCAGCCGAGTGACGAGCCGGCGCCGATCACGCCCCCGCAACGGGCCTCCTCCGGTCCGGAAGTCGATTCCCGGGCGTCCACGGAACCGAACGCCGTGACGCCCTCGGCTCGGTCGGTACCCGAAGCAAAGCCCGAACCCGCTCAAGCGGCCATTGCGCCCACTGACACCGTATCGACCGCCACGACGCCGACCGCCGCGGAACCGCGCGAGTCGCCCTCGACATCCGTAACCGACCGCAAGCCGCGATCGGGCGTGGGCCAGGATCCGTCGGTCACGACCGACGCCCCGGCGATACCGACGAACCCGGACACATCGACCATCGGCCCAGAGTCGGTTCGGTCGGCGGGACAGCAGCAGGCGACCGCGCCGCTCCCCGGCCCCGGTCCCAAGCCGCCGGAGCCAGCGCCGGAGCCAAAGACCGCCCCGCCGCCGTCGGCGATGGTCCCGCCGTCGGCTCAAGTTTCCCCTGCAGCGCCCGAGTCGCGCCCCGCCGCAACCGTTGGCACAGAGCCCGCGCCGGGCCTGTCAACGCCGACGCCGGACCTCATCCTCACGCAAACGCTGACGAGCACGCCGCGACCGCCGCAGCGTGCGGCCGGGCAGGCTGCCCCGCCGACACCGAACACTCCGAGGCCGTCGCCAGCACCATCGAACACGCCCGCGGCTCCAAGCTCTTCCCAGGGCAACGCCGGTGCCCAGTCCGACCGCGAGGTCGATCCGACCAGTTCCGTCCGTCGCGGCGAGTTCCGCAACGGACGCGTCAACGTCGGCAAGGGCCTGGAACTACGCCCGCTTCAGCGCCCTGAGTTCAGCCTGATCGCCCGCGACCTGGCGTCGCCCTCGTCGCCCATCGTCGAGATCCACATCCGCAAGTCGGGCCAGATCGCCGACGTCAAAGTCATCCGATCCAGCGGCTACCCGGTTGAGATCGATGAACCCATCCGCAACGCCATCTTCTTCTGGCGTGCCACTGGCACCGAGCTCGCAAGCCTTTCCGACGACCCGGACGCACGGTTCGTCGTCCGGCTGACCTTCAACCTCCGCTGACTCAAGATCTGCTGTACGGGATCTTGGACTCTGACCCGATACCCCGAACACAAGCATCAGTTTCTGTGCCGAAATGGCACAGCCTCGTTCTCGTTTCTGATCAGAGCACCCCTGTATTTGGGGCATTCTTACTCTCGCGGTCGGGCGGTACTTGCGGTCTGTCTATTTCGCAGTATCTTGAAATTGCGTGCGGTTCCGCACGCCGTGCATTCAAACCTTTGAGGAGAGAGAGAAAAGTTCAAGTCTGCTATCGCTGTTCTGGCGCTCGGTCTGGCCGCGGCTGCCGCCAACGCCGCCACCGTCACTGTGAACCTCGCCACCTTCAACGCGGTCGGTGGCTATGGCGCCGTCGGCAACTCCAACATCACCATCAGCCTCCCGGTCGGCTCCACGATCGACTCGATCTCCTACACGGGCCTGGAATTTACCGCTCTGGGTCTCAGTTGGCGCAGCGAGCTGGCGCTCTCGGTGAACGACTCGTTCGCCGGCGTCGGCGGCTTCTGGGACTTCAACCCCGGCACTGGCCTGAACTCCCCCGGCTCCTTCGGCCCCGCGTCGGGCACGTTCCCGAGCCCCGGCCTCTTCGGCTCCGGGCCGTTCACGCTCACGACCGGCAACCTGTACATCGAGACCTACGACACCTTCAACGACACCGGTATCGACGCGACGATCTCCGCCGGTACGCTGATCATCACGTACACCGAGATCCCCACCCCCGCCGCGGCTTCGCTGCTGGGCCTGGCCGGTCTGGTCGCGGCCCGTCGTCGCCGCGCCTGAGCCTCCGTCAACCCGACATTCTGATCACACCAACGCCGCGGCCCGAAAGGTCCGCGGCGTTCTTCATTTCCGCCCGGCGCTTCAGCCCGCGTTGTCGGGGTGTACGTCGTCCTGCCGCCGACTTCGTGCGTTCACCGAGCGGCGATCACCCCTGCCGACCGCCCGACCATAGCGTTGCGCCGAATTCCCCCGGCGCAAAAACGTGAAGCCCGTCGCTGTCCATCGCCATGTGCAGCTCATCGCCGGCGCGAACATCATCCCGCGCCGCGACGCGTGCGACGACCGCCGACCCGCCCGCACCGAGCTCGGCGTGGATGTCCATCTCCGAGCCCAGAGGCTCGACCACCCGAACACGCACGCGGAGCGATGCTCCGGCCGCCTGCGTCGCGCCATCCACCACCCGCAGCGACTGCGGCCTGATGCCCAGCACCGCCGGTGCACGAACGCCCGTGTAGCCAGCCATCGGCACACGCGCCGACTGCTCCTTGGTCACGAAGAACGCTCCACCCGCCCCATCGCCCTCGACCACGCCATCGAGCATGTTCATCGGCGGCAAGCCGATGAACCCCGCGACGAACTTGTTCGCCGGCCTTCGGTAGACCTCCAGCGGCGTGCCCGCCTGCTGGATCACGCCGTTGGCCATGACGACGATGCGGTCGCCAAGCGTCATCGCCTCTTCCTGGTCGTGCGTGACATACACCGTCGTGGTCTTGAGGCGCTGGTGCAGCGCCTTGAGTTCCGCGCGCGTGGTCACGCGCAGTTTCGCGTCCAGGTTGCTCAGCGGCTCATCGAACAGGAACACGCTCGGCTCGCGCACGATCGCCCTGCCCACGGCCACACGTTGGCGCTGCCCGCCGCTAAGCTCCGCGGGGCGGCGCTCGAGCAGCGGATCCAGCGCGAGAATCCTGCTGGCCTCGCGGACGCGCTGGTCGATCGTGGCCTTGTCGACGCCACGCATCGTCAGGGGGAACGCGAGGTTGCGGTACACGCTCATGTGCGGGTACAGCGCGTAGTTCTGGAAGACCATCGCGATGTCGCGGTCCTTGGGGTGAAGCTCGTTGACGACGCGATCGCCGATGCGGATCTCGCCGGCGGTGATGTCCTCGAGCCCGGCGATCATGCGGAGCGTAGTGCTCTTGCCGCAGCCCGAGCCGCCGACAAGCACAACGAACTCGCCATCATTGATCTGCAGCGAGAAATCCTTGACCGCCTCGAACGCCTTCGCACCCGAGCCGTAGACCTTGCGGACACGATCAAGCAGCACACGACCCAAGGGCAGGCTCCCGACCCGATCGCTCGCACACGCACACCGCGGCGGCGCTCAGGCGGGTCAAGTCTACACCAACCCGGCCCCGTGGCGGTCGGGCAAAGAACACGCAGCGTGTGTGCAGGACTCGAGGCTGGAACTCGCCCGGCTTACTTCAACAGCCCGGCCTTGCGGCGGGCCTCATCAATCTTCTCGCCCGGCGGCATCGGGTTCCGCGGCACCACACGCCGGGCACAGTGCGGACACTTGGTCTCGCCCGGCTTGCCCATGTAGTCATTGACAAGCACCCAGGTCGGATTGGCCATCACCGAACCGTCCTTGTCCCAGAAGCAAGGCTCGGCAGGATACAGCGTATCTCGACCCGTCTTTGGATTGGTCCAGGGGTGGACCTTGTCCATCGGGAGCGGGAAGTACCTGATGACCTCGCCGGACTCGGCGTCGATGACCGCTGTGGTCTCGGACAACGTTCCGATGTCGGGCTCGCGCGAGAGCACTTGCCATGCGATCACCGCACCAGCGAGAAGAAAGGCGAGCAGCGCCCCGGCGAGTTTCAACATCTGGCCGCTGCCGGCCGAGGATCCCGCCGCTTTGCCCGCTCCGGAGCCCCCTTGCGACGATCCGCCACGAGCCGGATGCGCCACGTCGTCAATCAGCGAAGGCATCGTGCTGGATCGGGTCTGGGGCGGCATCGGCTTCTCCGTGTGGCACAGTTTGAGAACGGTCTTACCTCTCGACGAACCGCGATTCAAGCCCGATCAAGGAACCTTCGTGCCGGGCTGGAACACCGCGCCCCATTGAGCAAACGTGTCGGGCCAGGTCTGCGAGGCGCTCGAACTCGCTTCCATGACCGTTCCGGCCGGGAACCAGAAGTTGAGGTTCGTCGCCTCGAAGTCATTCATGGTCTTCACCGCGCCGTCAAAGAAGGCTACGTTGCCGATGAACTGCGAACCGCGAGCACCGCCCGCAGAGACCTCATTGCCTGATCCACCGGTGGTCGTCGCACTGACCCTGGTCCCGCCGTGACGGAACGCGAATCGACGTGGGTCGGTGACAGCACCAAGATTCACACCGATTGACCAGCTGCGATCAAGGGAGCGATTGTCGCGAAGCCACGGGCCAGTATCAGCCCAATTCCCGCCGTATCGCCCAGCCGGACCTGAGCCGATACCAGAGTCACCACTGATCTGCAGCACATCACCAGCCGCCGTGGTAAAGCGGCTGCCGTCATAGGCCAGAGCCTTTACGGATGGCGACCCGACGAGGTCGATTTTCGGCTCGTATCCACCGCGATTCTGTGCACGCGGAGTAGTCGAGGAGTTTGTCCCGAAGGGCTCTATATCCGTTGTCGAGGTGAACTGAGTACTCATGAAGTAGCTGTTCATGGGTCCGGGCGTCGCCCCGCCGCTGGTATTGAAGTCCCGCACCACGACGTTATTGTTCGGGCACTTGAGGAACTCGGGACCGCCGGGAACTTGGCCGCCACGGGTGTGTCCACGGAGCCAGTCGTAGCGGTCGATGCGCAGAACGTTGGTCTGTCCTCGCCCCGCGATGGTCTTGGGCTGGGTGTCGTTGGGACCCTCGATGCCCATGTGGTACACCAGCGGGCCCTGCCAGTCGTACGGGGCGACCGTGATGCCGTTGAAGATGCTCGAAGGCCGACCTGCGGTGCGTGCCGCGTACTTCGCGGGAATGTTGGCCACGGGAATGATGTCGAACCCGCTCGTCACCGGGCTCCCCGCGATCCAGCCCTTGTTGTCGGTCTGGTACGAGTTGTGTGCCTGGCCCACGTTGCGCAGGTTGTTCGCGCACACCAGCGTCCGTGCGCTCTCGCGGGCGGAAGCCAGCGCGGGCAGCAGAAGGCTGACCAAAAGCGCGATGATCGCGATGACCACGAGCAGCTCGATAAGCGTGAACGCCGTGCGGCGCGAGCCGGAGGAAACCCGAGCGCGGGTCTTGCCGCTGGCCTGAACGGTCGTCGTCTCACTGCTCGTCATGTTCATTCTGCACCCTTGCATGAAGTTCACCCCTCACTGTCGGTCGCTCGTCGTTCCTCGGCGCGGAGGCCGATCGAACCGTTGCCAGTCTACCGCACCCATCACCCGGTCATGCTCCGGGCGACCGTCGCCCAGAAGCCCCATCCTACCTCGGCGGATTCACGCGGAGGGGTCTTCCACAGCAATCGCCATCCGAACAGAGCCCCCACCGTTCAATGAGATTCAGTTGCCCGTGCCGGCGGGCTTCCGCGCCGCCTCTTCGGATGTCACCGGCTGATCCACCGGGACGATGTCCACCACCACCGGGTAGTGGTCCGACGCCCAGCCCTCCGGCGGCGGGGTGTTCCGCCAATCGCGGTTGTTCACGCGGTTGGGCGTGCCCAGCACGAACTTCGTCTCGGGCTTGAACTCCGCCCGAAGATTCGCGCTCATCAGCACATGATCAATGATCCGCCCCGACGCGTGCGTCACCGCCGACAGGTCGCCCGGACCCGCGCCGTCGAAGGCGCTCAGCAGGCCCGAGTCAAAGTACATCTTCATCGCGTTGCTGCGCGGCTCGGCGTTGAAGTCGCCCAGCACCATGACGTTCGCGTTCACGTTGGCCTTGAGTTCCTCGCCGACGAGCTCGACGACCTTCTTCGCCTCGGCATCGCGCCAGTACTCGGTCGCTCGCCCGCCGCTCTTGTGGTGAACGACGAACATGACGACTTCGTACCCCTTGCCTTCCTGCGCTTCGACGCCGGCCTCAAGGGCCATCTTCGCCGTGGCGGTCGCGGGAACACTGACGGTCACTCGCAACGGCGACCGCTTGAGCACCAGAGGCTCGCCCGCGTTGGGGTTGCGGTCCGAGCCGACACGCTCGGGCTGCACGCCGCCCAGCGGCAGTTCCTTCCAGATCTTCTCGTCCTTCAGCGGATAGCGCGAGAGCACCGCCTGTTCGATTCCGCGATCATCGCCCGAGTCAATCGAGACGACGTGCTCGTAGCCCATGCCTTTGAGGAACTCATCGCGGAAGGCGACCAGCGCCTCCTTGCTCTCGATCTCCTGCAGCGCCAGCACGTCGGCGTTGATCGCCCGGATGGCTTTCGCCGCGGCCTGGCGATGCTCAAGGGGCTTGAGCATCTTCGCGTCGTCCAACTGGCCGCTCAGAGCCGGGTCGTCCTTGTCGTCAAAGAGGTTCTCGACGTTGTACGACGCGATGCGCAAGTTGCCTGCGGGCTTTGCGATCGGCGTGGGACGTCCGAACTTGTTCTCGCCAGCGCTCACGGCCGGCTTGTCGCCAGCCTTGCCCGTGCCGGGCTGCCCCGCGGCCGGCGCAACGATTGGAGCCGGTGCCGCAGCTGGTGCCTGCGCCATCGCGACGCTAGACGCGCCGCCGTTGATCATCTGTGCGACTGTTCCGGGGTTCGAGAAGATCGCGCCACCGGCGATCGCCAGCCCGGCCGCGCCGGCGACGCAAACCGCCCACCACGCGAAGCCCGGCGCCCGCCGAAAGCTCCGCGAGGTACCCGCCATGACTCTGCTGACCCGCCGATCACCGCCCGACAGGCCGTCCCGGCCTGCCGAGGTTTCGCTGGACGCATGCTGCATCGGAAGTTCCTTCTGCTCAGTGACTTGCCAGGCCAGACTCCGTCAAAGCCGCCAAGACCGACCCCTCAACCAAGACCCCCCGAAGCGTGCCGCCAAGTTTAGACCGAACGCCCCGCAAAGACCGCTCGGAACGCTCATTCGGGTGAGCATCTATGCGCGTTCTTTACAAATAGTCCGAACAGTCCATCTATCTTCACAGACCTGCGCAACGAACGCCACTCTCCACCGATGCGTTCAAGGCCGCGGCCATCAGACGTCGAGGGCCAAAGATCGGGAACATACCTAGCGGCTCACCGCGGCACGGGTCGCAGCCCGAGCGCTCGAGCGATGGGTGCAGGTTGAACATCCGCGACCATGAGTCCTCGTAGGTCCTTCCCCAGCGCGACCGCCGCGGCCATGTAGCCGCTGCGGGTTGCGCCCTCCATCGTCGCGGGCCAGCCGGTTTGGACCGCATCGCCGGCGAGCAGGATCTCGCTGGCACCCTTTGGCGACGCGACGGGTGGGCGGATCTGTTCCACCTCCGGGGTGCAGGCGAAGGTGGCGCGTTTTTCCTTGACCGGCCGCGAGGCGATGAGTGTCGCCGAGGCCGAGCCCGGGAGGTAGGCGTGCAGGTCGGCGAGAACCTTCGCCGTGATCTCGGCTTCGCTGAGGGCCATCCATTCATCGGCGCCGCTGATGACCGCGTGCACGGACGTGCCCTGCGGATCCTTGCGGAAGAGCCACTGCACCGAGCCCTCGACCAGCACGGCGTGGGGCGTGGAGAGGACGGGGCGGTCGAACTTCAGGTGAACGCCAAGGATCGGGCTGTGCGTGATTTGTCCCATCGCGCTCATGCGCGGGTCGCGCTGAACGATCTGCGGATCCATGACGTCGGCGACGCGTTCCGGCGGCAGGGCGCAGATCACCCGATCGCACAGAAGCGTTTCCTCGTCGCTGACGCCGCTGGAGACCATTACGCTGCGCTCGCAGATTCTCCGGACGCTCGTGCCCAGGCGCAGTTCGCCGCCGGCGCAAGCGAGCACGGCCTCCGCCGAGTCGTAGAGCATGACCAGCGGCACGCGGGCGATGCCGATGTCGGCGCTGGTTCGTGCGGCGCAGAAGCCCTCCTGAAAGACCTGCAGCGCCGCAGACGCCGCGGCTTTGGTCACGCTGAGGTTGCAGGCGCTGACGACGACGGGCTCCCAGAAGCGTCTGATGACACGATCGGTCTGCCCGTGCCGGAGCAGGAACTCGCTGAATGTGCGGGTGACCCACTCTCGGCGGTCGACGCGCATGATCGCGAGCATTGCCTGCGCGAGCAGACGCTTCTCGGTCAGATTCAGGAACGAGAGCATCGCGACGCTGGGCGAGAAGTGTGCGGGGGCGGGCAGGAACGATCGCTTGACGATGCTCGTTCGCCCGCCGCGTTCGATCCAGTACTGGCGATCGTGCCACTCGATCTCGTCGATCACGCCGAGGCGTTCGAGAAGATCGAGGTAGTTCGTGCAGCAGCGCAGGGCGACGTGCTGACAGTTGTCGAGCGTCTGCCCGGTGCGTACATCGACGAAACTGGTCGCGCGGCCGCCGAGTTTCTTGCGGGTCTCGACGACGACAACCTTCGCGCCAGCCTGCGCCAGACGTATTCCCGCTGCGATTCCCGCGATGCCGCCTCCGGCGACCACGATGTCGACGCGTTGAGCCACGAGCGGAGCATAGCCGCGGCGAGCGGCCACTCGCCAGCGCGAGCCTCGTGCCGTTGACGCGTAAGGCGCTTTGCGAGGATCTTGAGCCGAGCGAGGATCGCCGAGTGCCAATTGCCGGACGAGAGCCGTACCGATGCAAATTCCTCCCGTTCGCGTCCCGAACACCACTGACAACGGGTCGTCAGTGACGCGTCGGAGTTCTCGCGATCGCTGCTGGCTTGTCGCTGCCGCGGTGTGACAATGCCAGAGCGTGTCGCTGTGCAGCGACACGCACGCACAACGAGATCAGGAGCATCGCATGCCTCATCGCACCCCATCGGCACGTCGCCCCGCTCGCAGAGTTTACCGCAGCACGCCGCGTGCACCGATGCGTCCGCACGCCGATCCGCTTGCCATCGCTGCGAACTCCGTGAGCACAGGCCCGGATGACGAGAGTGACGAGACCGGCACGAAGGCGTCCGAAGAATCTCTCGCGTCGCTGGTGGCTCGACTTCGGCTGCTGATCTGGTGGTACCTGGTTCGAGTTGATGCTCGCCCCGCGGCACCACACGAGGCAGACGAGGTGCTTGCGAATCTGATCCGACACGCTGCGTCCATTGGCCTTGACCGGACGGAGCCATCAGCGTGCGACTGGGACGGTGTCATTGAGCGATATCTGATCACCCGCGGCGACACCGTCGCCCGCGTCCCATCGGGGCGAGGCATGAGTGCGCGACGACGGTCGCGATCTGGCGCGACGGCTCGCGCTGGGTCGACGCCGCCGCGGGCGACTGCGCAACTGCTGAACTCGATCCGCGAAGATCTCGACGCGCTCGAGCGACTGGCCGCGGCGGAAGATGCGCAGAGCCGCCACCAAAGGTGAAGCTTCCGTTAGACTCGGAGCATCGCCGACAGCAAAGGGTGCCGATATGACCGACGCGGAACTTCGTTCACTCTCTGACTCAATTGCTCAGATACTTCGGCCCGTGATGGATCGCCAGCCGGAGGTCCGCCGGGCCGTCGCGCTGATCGGGCGCTGGCTGATTGAAGCAGCGTCCGCGGACGTTGCCACGAGCGAGCGGGTGCCGGGGTCGGACCCGGTTGCTGGCGTCGCGACGGTTCCGGTCACGGATGCAGCGGGGACGCCGCAGGTCTCGCGGATCGGCGCGAAGAGTGCCCCCGTCGCCGCCGCCGACGCCCCGAGCGGCCCCGCACCCGTTCCGCCGACGGTTCGTGAGCAAAAGGTCCCGCTGAGGATCGGCAGCAGCACGCTCCTGGTCGATGTCCGGGCCACCGACGATGAGGCACGCGCCGCGATGCTCGCGGCGACCTAGGCACCCGCAACGACGGATGCCGGAGATGTGCGACAGGGTGCGCAGCCGCGGGAAGAACAGTCCAAGCCGGGCTGGACCCAGCCCGACCTCGAACTGATCGTGCGTCGATCGAGGCTCAAGAGCAGGGCCTGTGCCCACGCGCTGGAGATGATCGCCGCGGGAGAGGGCACGCCGAGGCGCGACGCGATGCTCGAGCAGATGAAGGAGATGATCGCGCAGGCCAAGTCGATGAACGAGTGCTTCCTCTGGATGTTCTACAAGTCCAGATCCACTGCGGCGCCCGAGGTGATCGAGCGCAGCGCGCGGTGCTACGACGCACTTGCCGACGCGGCGGAACTCGCTTGCCGGGTCGATGCCGCGGAGGCCGTTGGCCCGGGCGTGCGATCCCGATCGCTCCAGTCGCTGGCCCAGGCCCAGTCGGCGCTGCGCGTCGCGCTGCAGAGCACATGGCTCACAGCCTCCGACCGCGATCAGGACGATGCGTATCGATGGCTCGCCGCCGCGGCCTCGCGTCTGGGCATCAGGATCGATCGCTATCTCAGGCTGGATGACCCTGCTTCGCCCGAGGACTCCCCGCGGCTGCGTGAGTGGATCGGGCAGATGCGGAGCGAACTGGACTCGGCCCGATCACGCAAGCGCTCGATCGACGAGGGGCTCAAGCGCATCCGCTATCACGTGCGGATCATCGCGCGATCCGTCCAGCCCGGCACCTTCACACGCGATCTGGACATCGTCGAACGCACCCTCACCGAACTGGCGGGACTGGGCGTGGCGCGGCGGGATCCGACGCTCGATGCCGTGCTGATGCCGCTGCGGGACGTGCTCGATGGGGAAATGGTCTCGGTGCGGCCGGAGCTCGCCGGATGGTTCGGCGCGAGCGCTGCCGACGACCGGGCGGAGCCCGCAGCGAGCTGCCAGACCGACGCGACAACCACCCGCAACGAAGGCGAGCCGGGCGCTGATGGCGACGAGCAGGAGGGCCGCACCTTCAGCGAGCGTGTGCTCCGGGTCCGGTCGATGATCGCCGGACGCGGGATTGTCATCGTGGGCGGCCAGTGCCGAGAGGAAGCCAAGCGTCGGATCCAGCGGGCGTTTGATGCTCTCTGGGTCGAGTGGGTCTCGATCCGCGAGCACGCCAGCGGCGCGGCGATGCGGGCGCCGATCGGCCGGCCCGACGCCGCGATCGTGCTCATCTTCATCAAACTCGCGGGGCACCTGCACGTCGATGAGGCCAGAGACCTGGCGCAGCGGGCGGACATTCCCGCGGTCAGCGTGACGGCGGGCTACAACCCCGAGCAACTCGCCCACTGCATCCTCGAACAGGCCAGCGAGCGCCTGCGTGCGGTTCTCCCCGTGCAGCGAACCGCAGCTGCAGCACGGGTCGCGAGCGCGGCGGCTACCGCTCCTTCGATCGCCATTGCTCCGCCCGCGTCAGTTCCGCAGCTGCTCTCCTCGATCGTCCCGGTTCAGGACCGCACGGCGCACCTTGCCCGAGTTGACCGCGAACTTGCGCTGGACGAGGCAATGTCTGCGTCCGCGTCCGGGCCAACGCCCGAGGTCAGCCCTGCCGCGGCGGAGTTCGCGAGCACTCAGTCTCCGGCCGCTTCGGAGTCCGTCGCTTTGGCGGTCACGCCCGAGCGCACCCACAAGCCCCGGCCGGCAAAGTCCGCATCCAAGGCCAAGCCCGCGAGAAAGAAACTCACCCTCGCCCGCGCCCTGGCCGCGAGCATCACACCCAGCAAGCACGCGCCGCCCGAGCCGGTTGATCGTGTCATCGCCGGCCCCCGGGCTCTTCCCGGGCGGCGCACCCGCGCGGCCGATTCCCGATGCCCCCGCGGTCCTCTCGGCGAGTCTGATCGACGGCCCGCTCGCAGCGGTCCCCGCGTCACGGATCAAGCACCGCGCGGGAGCCAACCCCGCGATGAAGGTCCTCGCGCGAGCGGGCACACCGACGATTCTCGGCGGCGGCTGACGAACGACGCCAACTCCTGCGGGCCCGACCCAACCTGCGGCCCGACTCAGCGAAGCCGCACGCGGATCTCGCCGCCGTCCTTGCCGCGGGCCTCGCGGATGCCCTCATCGGTGACGACGCGGACGATCAGGTCGCGGGCGGGGCGGGCGCGGTCGCCCTGCGTGCCGCCGACGCTGACGATGACCTCATCGCCGGCGATTCTCGCGGTGTAGAGCGTGAGCAGGAAGTCGCCCTTCTGGTAGCCAAAGCCGTCCTGCGCGTCCTCGTACACCGCGCCGCGGGCCTGGCCGCTGTCGTCGAGGCTGATGTACAGCGTGCGTGCCTCGGCGTTGTCCGTCGGCAGCGCGACACTCTGCAACACCGGCCCGGAAGGCACGATCGCCCCGCCGCGAATGAGCAGGTCGGGGTTGGCCGGGTGGCGATCACCGACGACATCGAACGGCCGCCAGATGCCCTTGGGCAGCACGGGCGTGCGCGTGCCGTCGGGCATGAGCTGCGGCACGACCATGATGTCCGCACCGAGCAGGAAGGCGTCGTCCTCGCTGCGGAGCGCCGGGTCCTTCGGGTCGGCGAAGAACACGGGGCGCGCGACGGGCATGCCGTTGGTGCTGGCCTCATAGAAGAGCGTGTACAAGTACGGCATCAACGCGTATCGCCGCTGCAGCGCGATGCGTGTTGCGTTCTCGGTGTCCTTGTTGAAGGCCCATGGTTCCTTGTCGATGTTGCCCTTGGCGGTGTGGCCACGGCTGAACGGCATGAGCGCGCCGATGCCCATCCACCGGGCGAAGTGCTCGCCGCGGAGGCGTGCGGTCTCCTCGGGCGAGTCGCCGCGCGGGCCGTCGCCGATGAACCCGCCGATGTCCGGGCCGGTGAACGCCCAGCCGGAAAGGCCCAGGTTCAGGATCATGGGCACGCTCTGCTCAAGGTCGGTCCAGTTGGCGGTGTTGTCACCGGTCCAGCTTGCAACATAGCGGTGCGAGCCCAGGTGGCCGGCGCGGGTGAGCACGAACGGGCGGCGGTCGGGGTTGGCGGCGAGAATGCCCTCGTACGTGGCCTGGCTCATCAGCATGCCGTAGACGTTGTGGAAACGCGCGTGCGTGCCAGGCGTGACGGTCTGCGGCGCGCTGTCGGCATAGGCCTTGTACAGCCCGCCGCGATGCTGGTTGGTCTCGTCCATGGTCTTGGACGCGACGTCGAAGATCGCCGGCTCGTTCATGTCGTTCCACACGCCGTCGATGCCGTTGGCCATGTAATCTTTGTACAACGTCGTCCACCAGGCGCGGACGTCGTGGCTGGTGTAATCCGGAAACAGGCACATGCCGGGCCAGACCGCGCCGCGGTAGCTCGTGCCGTCGGCCTTCTTGACCTCAAATCCCGCCTTGGCCAGCTGATCGCGGACAAAGAACCCCGGCTCGTCCTTGATGCCCGGGTTGATCATCCAGATCGCGCGGAAGCCGATGTTCTCAAGGTCGGCGTTGAGCTTCTTGGGGTCGGGGAACCGCGTCTTGTCGAACGAGAACGTGCGGTAGCCGTCCATGTAATCAATATCGAACCAGATCACGCTCGCGGGAATATTGCGTTCACGGAAGCCCTGCGCAACCTCGCGGGCGCGGGCCTCGGGGAAGTAGCTGTACCGGCACTGGTGGTAGCCGATGGCCCACATCGGCGGCAGCGGCATGAAGCCCGTCAGTTCGCCCAGCGCCTTCATCACTTCCTGCGGCCCGGCGCGGTCGATGATGTACACCGGCGCGGGTGGCCCTTCGTGCGTGACGGTGATCGCCCCGTCGAGGTCGATGACCGCGCGCCAGGTCGTGTCGATCAGCACGCCGAAGGCCGTGCCGTCGGCACGCACGGCCAGCACCCACGGGTGGCTCTTGTAGAGCGACGCGGTGTTCTCGTTGTATCCGTACGAATCGGTGTTCCAGAGCGTGACGCTGCGCCCGTTGCGGAGCAGCGGCCCGGCCTGCTCGCCCGTGCCGTAGAGCGAGATACCCTGGCCGATGTCGATGCGCACGCGCTGCTTGCCGTCGGGCATCGCGCTGAACGCTGGCCGCACGGCGTAGTCCGCGGGCAAGTCGGCGGCGCGGGCGAACTGACGCTGCAGCGCGAAGGTCGCGACGCGGTCGGTCTCCTTGAACGCCGGCGCGACGAAGCGGGCGACCGGGCGCGTGGGGCCTTCGATGAGTTCGCCGCGGCCGGGCTGGCCCGCGGGCTGGGCGGTTCCCGTCTGGGCGGCTTCCGCGGCACGGGCGTGCTGCGGGGCCGCGAGCAGGCTGCCAGCGGCGATGACGAGGCCCAGGATGATCATGGCGGACAGATCCGTCGACAGAGAGGTGGAACGCATGGCGGGGCTCCGGAACACAACGCGAAGTTCAAGGGGGAAGTTCGAGACAACGGCCTCGCATGAGACCGCGCCCGCGTCGGCCGCACGGCCCCGTCGGCAGGGGCCGGGCGGGAACGGGGCAGACGCGCTGGAGGAGAGTGTACGGTCGTATCCCGGGCCGCGTCAGACCTTCTTGATCCCCGCGAACCACTGCTCGGCGTATGTGCCGATGAGCGGCAGCGGCAGGGCCCGCTCGTTGATGGAGTTGATCAGGCCGATGATGTTGAACACCAGCGACGCGAGGAACACCGCGATGGCCAGCGGCACGCCTACGCAGATGAAGAACAACGGCGCGGACACGGCGTACCCGATGAGCACGAACAACCACAGCATCAGGCACTGCTTGGCGTGATACAGCGCAAAGTCGTTGTTCCGCATGATCAGCGGGAGCAGAAAGAATGGGATCTGGAGAAAGTTCAGCACGTAGCAGAGGATGGCGAACACCTTGCCGTCCTTGACATCGCCGGGCGACATCGACGGCCCACCACTGAAGTTGCCAGTGGAGTTGCCGCTGAAGTTGCTGCCGGGATTGGCGATGGGATCAAGGTTGGTCGGCGGTTGCTGTTCGCTCATGCGGTCGAGCATACCGGAAGACGGCGGCCGCTGTCAAGACGTTCGCGGGCGTGTGCGTGCCGAGCGAACCGTGCGAAACAGGCCGTGCGACGCCGACCGCGGGCCAAAGAAAACCGGGGCCGCGCGATGCGCGGCCCCGGGTGTTCATGTCCTGCTTTGCTGCGTTGCCCTTCGCTGCTTAGGGGCTTCGGCCCCCACCCCCCGCCCCCCAC